>JAABUQ010001491.1_pt1 | contig 50000 bp, 40 predicted proteins | sample 5560001 | NCBI WGS metagenome assembly JAABUQ01 (sample SAMN10711888, study PRJNA513371) | rock metagenome | isolation source: Antarctica rocks | place: Antarctica: Victoria Land, Finger Mt nord | collected 2015-12-18
ATGTCACGTGCAAATGCCAAGACTTGGGTCAAAAAAATTCGAAGAATCGAATCGCTCAAAGTAGTTTAGTCGATTACTATAAGTAGTTTAGCGCGCTTCGCGCTAAACTACTTTGAGCGATTCGATTCCAAAAAATCGTCACGATCCAATCTTGGCGTCGAGTCGAACTAGAGAGGTGGTATCATAACTCGATTCGACGATTAGTCTACTCATCGAACCAATTGCGTTCGGAAGAAGATATAGGTATTCGAAATCTAGTTGCGAGATCTTTAGTGGAGAATCGAAAGTACGTAACTTGAGCGCTAAAAAGATTCAAGCCTAAAAGCACTAGATATTCGTTAGATATAATTTCCGAATGCAATTCTTTCAAGAATAGAGATGATAACTTCTCAAAGAACGCAGAATAGATGAACTTTCGCACGAAAAAAGACGTAATGCCCTCGCCTTGCTTCTCATCCACGTCATGTAAGTGATTAACGAAGAGAGACTCGCTATCTTTCACATATTTTTTCACATTCGATAGCTTGCATCTTCGCTTCTTTTTCGTCCTAACATCATTCGTAACAAGTAAAGATTTAAAAATTTCTAACGAGTTGCGCACATTTCTTGCGCGAGCATATTTCTTCAAAGCGATAATCTTTGGCGACTCGAAGCTCAAACGTTCGACGAAATCAACGAACTCACGAAACGTCGTCCAATTCGCATTGATAATATGTCGCGCCAAGAGTTCTTTTCCTTTGAGATTATTGAGCATTTGAAGATAGTGGCGCATGACATAGACATATAATTGTCGAACATTTAAATTTGTACGATTCGTCGAACTTGCAAGACTAGACAAGAAACGAGACTCTATAATCTAGATAACAACTCAATCGATTCTTTGATTAATATCGAAAAAGACTTTGAACAATGCGATGAAAATCGTATCGTCGAATGAAGATCTAATTAGCCTCGTCATGCAAACGATCAACGTCTTGAGGTAGTTCACGTTCTCGAAGAGGACATACAAGCAAAAAATTAAATCGTTCATAATCTACAACTTCGCTCATATATTTACGCGATCTCGTTCGCTAAAAATGCTAAAGATTGTTTTTTCTAATATTTGAGCTCGTAAATTATCGACGTTTCTTGTACAAACTCGCGATGTTCGAAGCTTCAAAGTTTTTACGATGATTTCGTCCACATATTGCATTACGTTCGCGTCGTACTAAAGAAATTTTTCTCAAACGTCTTTGATATAATACAAGCAGTGCAAGATTATCTATTGGGCATTCAACAAATTTGTAGGCGCTAATTGAGGCTTTCACTCACATCGTCGCATTTGATGACTAATATTGTGTTCCAAGTGTGAAGCCTTATGCCTTTTCACAAGCTAAAGATTTCACGAAGAGCATTCAATGTTGCGATCAATTTCTCGTGCCAAAGAAGTTGCTTGAGAAATCGCTTTTCATGAAGACTTAATTGACTTCATTAACGTTATTCAAAGCGCAAATTCTATTGAAAATGATACTAACGAATCTTGCGATAAATCTCGTCGTCATTCGACTTCTTTTCATTGAAATATTTCTCGATCAAGCATGTTCGCAAGTTAAGGTCGATGTCTATTTAAAACATCTATCAAGATCGTCGTTATTCACGAAGAGAATGAGCCCATTTGCGAGATACAAATTTATCGTTTATTATCTTAATTTCAACTCTTTTGTTGTCTAAATACGATGTCGCTCGTACAAGCAATCGATCTAATAGTCGACCAAAAAAATCAACTTCAAATACTCGCTCTACGAAGAGTTCCTCAATTGTCGCGCTAACATCTTCAAAAGTTCTTTAACGACATCGAGGATCGAGGAAACTACTAGTCAATGACGACTAGAATATGATTGTGCTCATCAAGTCTTCGACAATTCTTTTAAAAAATTGCTTTCAATCGTTCGACGTTCTTGTCGTCGAATTTCCTCAATCAATTTCATTAGAAATGTAGTCACTTGAGTCTAATGCGAGCGATTCCCTTGTATTTGATACGTTTTTCTATCTCAATTCTCGACTCTTTCTCTCGAATTTAATTTCTTCATATTTCGACAAACTTTGTCTAATGAAAATTCGAAAAGAGAAGAGTACATAATGTCTTGAGACATGAAGAGCTCGTGAGATACAAGACATGCATAAGGAGCCAATTTTGACAGCCTTTCCTTCACAAAGATGTAGAATCGCCCTCCAAATTTGTCACATCTCTCTTCTTCTTATCCCAAAGTTAACTTTGTCTAATCTTGTGCTCTAAATAGCAACTTGATCATTGCAAGACTCACATTCTCTTTTCGTGTTCTATTCTTCATTCAAACATTACTTTTCGTTCGCCAACTACATATAGCGCATTTTTTCATTCTCTACGAAGTCGATGATGAGTTTTCAAAATTTTAATCGCAACACTCAATTCAAATTGCAAGAACTAATAGAGTTAAAACATTTTACTTCGTTTTCAAAGTTTACAAATCACGTCACAAAAGAGCAACAAAGATTGCAAAATTGCCAAGTCTTAAAGAAAAATGCGTCAAAAAGAAAGAGATCGCTCTCTTCGTCAAGAATGATTAACAATAGACTAGGAATTCACATTAAATACAAAGAAATGAAAGACGAATCATCGTGAGACAATTATTCGATGATTTTCTAGCTCAAATACAATAACTTCGTACATGTCGCTACTTGAAAAAGAAGCTTTCGATAATGTGTTCTTGTGAAAAGCTTTGCGACGATTTTGAATTCTTAAGTAGAGCTCGAGATAATTCATAGCATTCAACACGATCACATTGTCAACGTCCTAAAGATCTTTGATTTCGAGAGCTCATTCTACGTCGTTCTCGAACGTATGGTCATTTCTCTTGTGTAGATCGTCGCGTCTCCTTTCTATCTTGACGAATAAAAATTGATCATTATATTGAGACAAGTAAACTAGGCGAACATGAAGTCACGAAGCATATGCTAATTGTGATAGATAATTGAGAGTCTCGCCTATCTTGCCTTACGAGAGCTAAAGCATAAGTCTTTAAGTTGCTCGAATGTTCTTCTAAGCGCTAAGAGAGACGTCAAAGATCGATACTTCTTCATCACCAACTATACAAGACTTCATTGACATGGAATTTTAGCGAATCAAGAATGCTGTCGCCACGTTGCTCCCTCACGCAACGTTGGTATTCGAGACGTGTGAGTCTCGTACAAGCGTCAAGGATCTCGTCCATTAAATGTTCGATCGACTCGGCAATCTTCCCGACAATATCTGGCGGGAGCTGGACATCCAACTCCTGGGCTGTCTCGCGGAATAGCGTTGACACAGGTCCACATACGGCGAAGTCGGCACTTGTCTTAGATAACATCTCCAGACAGAAAGTCGCGACATCAGATGCTGCAGGATCTGTCGGAGAATAACGTAGGAGGGTGTCCCCTAGGTGAAGGACGCAGAAGCTTATGAACGGCGTTTGATATCGAGTTGTATACAGTCGTCGCAAATGCTCTATACTTTCCAGTCCATAGCGAGCGTGGTACATCGCCATCCGGCGCAACTCGTCCTCGTTCGGACCACTGAAATAATGGCAATTCAGCAACGGTAGAAGGTGCTGTATCAATGCAGTATGATATAGCACGCTAGGCATGGGTTAAGTACAATGGTCATCTAACCTCGATCTACCAATGAACCACTTACTAAGGGTAGAGTATGTGTGGCAAAGGCTGAGACTCTACGTCCACCTTCTTCAAAATTGGTGGTAAGTCCTCTTTCCATTTAGTGTAATGCCTGTGGAGTGTGATAACTTTCTGTGCAGTAATCTTGCCCGAATACCCACAGTACAAATTGAGGCAATCACGGCAAATTCGAAAAAGCTTGGCTTGATGGTAAGCTGTTAAGATAGCGTGGCTTGGTCTTGTAGGCATTTCTCTCTCGTCGCCAATAGACCGATAGAAGCGCCAGATCGCCTGATCTTTTTCAATCTGGACGTGTTCGAAGGAGACTTCATCCTCCGCCATTTGGATGTGGAAGACGACCTTCACTAGTGGCAGCGATCGATCGCGGAGATGTGAAAGTTGGACGGCTACACCAGCTTCTTTGCAAAAGCTCAGATCAAACAAAGGATCTACAAACATACACGCCAAAGTGGAGAAAGCAACAGCAACAAGGCACACAAGAAATATCTCGCACATATCTACGCGAATCGGATCTCGCAGGATTACGAGCGCGTAAAGCAAGCGCTCAAGAAGGACCTGCGACACGGGCGACAATGGTCAATATTAATTGATGAGTTCGTTGCTGATAGCGGGGACAGAATTCCAGGGCTCGGCCTAGGGCTCCTCCTGCTCTGCGAATCCGCCATCCCTGGGAAAATATCACAGGCCCACTCATGCAAGACGAATCTGCTAACTCTTATAAATAGTATAACACTTCCATACGTCCAACTCCTTCCAGACCTTGGAGATCATAGTCTTCTCCCACTTCAGACGCGAGTGCAGAGGCTGATTCGACGAGCAAAGAGCCAATGCGCGTGATTCTCTGTCCCCTATCACTACCATTGGTTTCTGTTCCCGGGTAAAACAACCCATCCAAAGCCTTGCATAAACTCCATCACTGAAGGGGTCGGGGTCCCACCGTAGACTCTAACGATGATCTTGTCCAGTGAAGGAATGGCTTTTAGCTGCACATCAAATTGCGACAATGCCTCTCGAATGAACTGTAAGTTGTCCTGATCCATCCTGGTTAAGCCACTGGAATTGTTACTGTAAAAGTGAGTTTCCAGTGTCGTTAGATTGATGCACTTTTCTTGAAGAAGCTTCAAACTCTGCAAGCTGTCTTCCCTAAGCTTGGATTCTCCTGGTTGACCCTCTATGACCGGGAAATTGATGCATAAATGAGACAATAAACTTGCGTTCACAGGCCCAATGCAGTTCAACAAGGCTTGCAGGAGGCCAACTTGTTGCCGCGTCGTATCCAGGAAAGTAAAATTACTCATTCCATAGAGTACTGCACCGGCCTCGTCCTTCATCTGTCGGTTGGTATATAGCAATGCAAGCCATCGAAATGGTCTCTCAGGCGCAAACGTCTCGACTCGAGAACCTGGGTCTTGAAAAAGGTAGAGTGGATGTGCCACAATGAGCACTCTTTTGTAAATGTTGTTGCGAGCCTTGCCAGGCAAGCTGAAGAAGTTGATCGCAGCCGAGCCCACTGGCTGTGAGAAGGCCCTTTCCGATCCTGAGCCTGGGACGGGAGGCAGTTTTTGGGGTGCTGGTGAATGGGAGGGGCTAGTGGAAGGCGATGTTGTGGTCGAGGCCTGAAAGCTCTTTCTCTTGGGATCCATCACAATCCGATGTCAGCAACGCAGAATTTACCGAGAGGCGTGTTGTGGTGTGTTGAACAGGTGATAGATTTTCGCCTGCCAGGTGAGACAGGATATATAAGGCGATTTGCGAGACGTAGCGAACAGGTAGTGCAGCTTTTTAAAGCTCCACACCGACCCAAAACTGCGAACGGTAACTAGTCCGACAAGGCAAGCGGCTGAGGCACAATCTGTATGCTCGCTGCTAGGCATCCATTTCCTTCAGAAGGTGCGTCGAAAAAGCGACTGGTACGAGTAGTGATCGATCATTACAGGACACGTATCTTGGGACGTAGCTTGATCAAAGATGTTCTTTCACGTACTGAGCGCGACTCGTTTAGAAGAGTAATTAAAGGAAAGGTGTAGACGATGAGCGATCAGCTTACGATTTGCGACCTTCTTTCCGCGTTCTGTACATAGAGAGAAAAGTTTGCAGGTGTGAGCGGAGATGCAACATAAATGACACAAGGGTCGGTCCATCTAATCATCGTCTGTGCTTGTGCGGGGTATTCTTCTTGGCGGCTATCGAATTCTTGTACTAAAATCCCTTTCACACTTTCTAAAACCTTAGGCACGCTGAAATGACGTTTTCTTCAACGACGCAGAATGGAAGCATCCGGCACAGGCTTTACGAGCGACTGAGTCGATTTCGGCGTAGATCTCGAGGTTCTTCGGACGACTCGAAGGCTCAATTGCTTCCAAGAACCCAAGCAGACCCAGATCTTGTGACCAAGTAAGTGTTAATTTTGCCCAGCCAGATCTTGCTAATTAGATTAGCAGTCCAGCTTCGATTGCGCAGTATGGGACATATACTGCCAGCCCACTACCGTTCAATCAAGCGAGCGATATTCCCAGGGTGTCAACCACAGCCAGAGATGATGAAGCTCAAATCCGAAACGATCAAAGTGCTCTTTATGCAAGCGACCTTGAACAGATGTCTATCGATCGATCGACGCTTAATGACGACATTGGAAATGTGATTGTTACTTCAGATCTTTGGAGCGCTGCATTTCGTGAAGCGATCGACAATCTTGAGAAAGACATAGACGTTGCTATTCTCAAAGGCAAAAATGTCGAGCAATTATTTAGAGACCTCGAGGAGATTGACAAGGAGGCAACTCAAAAGTCGACCTTTTTGCGAGGTGTGAAATATCCACACTCCATACAAGTACCGCTCGAGAGATTCAAGTTGGCATTAGACCTGGCGAGTCCATTAACAAGTCTTGAATCAATCGTGACAACAATTTTTAGTGTGGTCAAAAGTGTGACAACGATAAGCTCATTTCATTGAGATATCACGCCCTGCGTTTGTGTCAACATGAGTGAATGAAAATCACTAACCAATATTTATAGATTGCTATTAGCTTTGCAGGTGCTAATCTGAAGTTTGCGAAGCAAATTGGAGGAATGCTAGAACAAATCTCCTATATTGATGATTGTGACACACTTGGCCAAAAAACAAACAAAAAAGACATACATAAGGTAATATACAACGATATATTTGAAGCTCGTCTAATATTTTACAGGCACTAGTATCTGTATACCAAAAAATTCTGGATTTTTATATAGTCGCAATTGAGATTCTCACCAGGAAAGAAGCAAAATTGATAATAAAAATGGTCGTGGAGAAGAATCGTCTGCCAAACATTGTCCAAGACTTCTTAAGGCACGCTGATACTCTTCGAAAATTTGTACAAAAGGCGACTTGAGAAATTGTTAAAAATATCAAAAGTATGCTCTACGATCGTGAAAGTAACGTTCTCATATATTCAATTATTGTATAAAATGCTCATCCGACCCTAGTTGCTAGGTGGCTAGGTAGTGATAAGATGAGTCGCCAAAGTCGATACCATGCAGACTTGCGCGATCTTCGAGCTAATCAGGCTTGCAGATTCTTGCTGACAGATACTAATTTCATCAAATGGTATCGCGCCCCCAACTCCCGTCAATTGGTAATTCTTGGCGATATGGGCTGTGGAAAACCCGTCGCAACGACATTTCTTGTAGACGAGCTAAGTCGAAGAAATTCGTGCCAATTGCCTCAGCCCAAGATCTGCTATTACTATTGCCGAGACGACGAGACTGGCCAAGCCATTCACATATTCTCTGCTCTAATTTTAGCGCTCCTTGAACAGCTCTGTGGGCTAAAAAAAACATTTTACGAATGATATAAGCAAAACCAGGCTTCCGGAAATCTTGAGCCAGCGACAAACAGAAGGAAACTTCAAGAATTCCTGGAAAAGGTGCTGGAATCACTCGATCGTCCACTTTTCATCGTTATTGATGACCTAGACGAGTGCGATAAAGAATCTCGAAACAATCTGCTCAAGCTTATAAAAACTTTATCGCAAAAGAATCCAAGGCTCAAGACTATACTTTCCTCTCGCCCTAAAGAAGAGATCTTAGAGCAACTCGATGAAACGACCAGGATTGACCTAGTTTCTGACGCTAAGAGAGACGGCGTCATTGTTGAGTATACAGTCGAGAGGCGATTGCTCTATCTGTCGAAGAACGTCAAAGCGCTCGTTATCGAAAAACTATCTCGTTTGGCGCAGGGGAGCGCCATGTGGACGAAAATGATAATTGAACTCATTGAGGTTCGTGAAATCAAAGCGCTTGGTCCAATGCGACTCTTTTTGGAAGAGATGCCCTTACCTCGGCAGCTCTCAAAGCTCTACGACACTTTACTTTCACGATGCACTTCAAATGACTCGAAAAATCAAAAGCTTGCTAGGACAGCCTTGAAGCTTCTCGCGATCACTCGTAGACCTCTTAGCATACTAGAACTTGCCTGGGCTATTGCGTTGACTGCGACTCGACAGGATGTTACCATCGTGATCGCTCTTGCCAAGCTGATAGACCATCAAAGGGTACTGGGTTTTATTCACTCGTTCATTACTCGCATCGATTGCAGTGACGTAATGAAGCGTCAAGTTCGACTCGTGCACCAGTCGATGAAGAAGTACATAATCAAGGATTGCACATTGAACCAGCCTCATCTTCAAGGGCCAACCATCCGAATAGCGACTGATCAAGCGCTTGTTGATCAGCCCATCGAACATTTGGAGGCATGCATTTTAGATATCTGCATCAAATATCTCTTGTTGAACGATATTGGCCACATCAATATTTTTTCTAATGAGCAGGTGGCAATCGACGAGTTGTCCCAAGAATTCGACTTATTCGATGATGACAAAGAGTCGGTCGAGTACGATTCGCGCTGCACGTGGGAAGATTGGGAAGCAAACATGATCCGCTACGATCCAATCGAACGTGGCTTCGATGGGTTCTTCGTCTACGCATCATGCCATTGGCTCGAGCATTTCGACGCCATCAAGGTTGAACCTCTTCCAAGCCTGGCGAGCATAGAGAGTCTATGTCTTGCAAGCTCAACTCGACTTCACAATTGGATTCAACAAAACTGTCGTTCGGGCTGCGCAATCAAAGCAAGGTTTCAATTTGACAATAGATTGTACGATTCACTTAGCATAACTTCGCTCTACGACTCAAAAGCCATGCTACGCCACATGCTTGAGAACTCGGACTTCGACAAGGACAAGTTCCTTCCCCAGCCAGCTACAGGGGCCGTTGATCAAATTTTCCAACGGGGTGACCTAGCTAGGCTCAAGATACTTCTTTTGAAGAGTAAACTTGATCATTAGCTTCGAAATCTTGACTTTTTTCGACTCATTATAAGACAATGGTTCGATTCTACTACACGCCACCACGATTGGGACTTAGTATTCAACCTTATCGATCACGTGTTAGATACATTGGTTTAGGAGCATTGTGCCAATGAACTCCTTTGCATGGCTGCCAAAGCGAGCTGTATGCCCATAATCCAGCGTTTGATGATTAGAGTTCAGCATGGGGGGAAGCTGAAGACTAAATTGCTGCGTGGAATTCGACGCGAACAAGAACTTCCATCATTTGGCAAGTCAATGCATCAATCAATTGGAGAGGCTGTTTTAGGCAACCATGTTGATGTGGTGGAATATTTGTTGGAGCAGAAGGGCATTGAAGCACACCTTCACTACCTCAATTCGCATGGTGAAAACGTTTTGCATCTGGCCTCAAGGCTTTGCAACCCAACAATGTTCCACCTTTTAGTTCCTCGTTTCCTAAAGAATAGGCACCAAACAAACGATCAAAAGAACACGACCCTCGTGCGAATTATTATAAGCTCTTTAGGTTCTCAAAATCGATATGAGTCGACAAGGACACTGCTCTTGCAGGGCGATGTCAATGGGAATAGCCACTTTTGGGACGAGCAACAAAATCCTTTGCGAATGGCTGTGCGACTGGGGGATTTGGACATGTGCTGCCTCTTGATTGGTATTGGCAACGTAAATCCGCTCTCAGCCCTAACACGTGGTTACGATGGGCAAATGGTACTGAAGGATGAGTCTCCCAAGAACGAGGAGAATATGCCAACTATATTGCAATTGCTCAGCAAAAATGCTAATATAGCCTCCACCTTGGTTGAATGACGACCCCCTTGGGCGGGATATCGAGTGAAAAACCCCTGGGTCGAACAACTTCATAATACGATGGTCTGCTGTTATCCCGCACGACATGCTGCAAGTCGAAAGGCCTGTTATACGTGTTTTCCGACGGCGATGATGCGATCAAGCGAGTAGCGTCTTCTCCATTTCGTTAGCAAGCACATAGTCGTGATCCTTAGATTGCCAGCGTAGAAGGCGAAGTCTGATGTGCTGGTGATGGAGATGTTGTAGAGCTTTCCACTTACCTCGATTTTGATTCTTTCTGATGGAGTATCATAGGCTGAGGTTTGATGTTGTGGTAGTTCTCCTGATTGGGCTAGGAAGACATTCTTTTGGTAATCGTTCCACCGCATTGTTGAAGGGGGCCCAATCGACAGGGATTTTATATAAGACAAACCAGATGGACATGCGAGGTTAAACAGCGTGCTTACCACGGAGGCTGCTAACTCAATTCCATGATCTCATTGCATTAGAGCAGCACTGCAGACGAGAAAAGCAATAATAGACGGATAGCCAAATCACGTAGCGCTATAGATTCATTACTTCGGAAATGTTGTGCAAGTCAACAAAAGTCATCTCCATCTAAGCAAGTATTTGTGGTGATTGCCATGGAACATGTAATGGCCATACAACATTGCGTCTCTTGCACTTCGAAGCAACTATCAATTAGCGACCCTTCTTTGCGCAAGTTCGTTGGCCTCGTTTGCGTCCACGTTGCGCACGACCTCGTACTTCAAAACCATGCAGCAGTTTCAATGCGTTTTCTAATTCGCTCCTTGGCAACCATGTGTTCTTCCAACGCACATTGTATTTATAGCCACTTCTTGTTCGTCTCTTGCCAACAATTTTCACGATCTCCCATTCCTTCTCTTTATTCAATGCTGAATCTCGCTAGCCCTGAAGGCGCTCAAGAAAAAGTGAGGTGACTGCGATAACGCTATAGGAATAAACAATCACTGCTGCTTCGTGATCGCCTTCGCGAATCGTTTGGTCACCAAGAGAGGTCGAACGATCAACGAGTGAGATAGTAGATAAGATGATAGTACGAGCATTTAAGCAATCGTGCATCTTTGGCTATTTTCTCGAGTGAAAGCTTGAGAGATGTGCGATAGCAATCTTAGACTCAACATTCGTGGCCCTCGTGAAAGCGTCGATTCGATTGGTCGTTTCGTCGTTATTCTTAATCACGAGAGAGTTGTCTAAAGTATGCTAGAAAATCCCAAATGTTTATTAGAAACGCGTTGTCAACGCACACCTCGACAATTGCTAGCCTCACTAGATCGACTTGAACTTGTATTCTTGCGTTGCTAGTAGAATCGCTCAAAAGAATTTTTGAAGACAAGCCAAGAAGACGACTTGATCATCGAGAGAGATCGACGATGTTCGACAAAGTCATACTTGTCGTCGTCGTCGATATCATTTGTCTCGTCGATCACGATCAAGTCTTCCTAGAAGCGTTAGACGCGCCCACGACAATGAAAATCTACGCACTCATTTGCACATCGAACCTTTTTCGATCTATGCGCACTTTCGCCACTCTCGTTCAAACTTGCATTGTTCGTTGTGCGCTTGAAGGAATCTCGAAGGTCTATAGCGCCTGTGGTCGTTACAAATTCGTTGGGGTACCTAGTCTCTTTATTCTCTCACTTCTCTCCTTTGTGCCCATCTCCTTTGTGCCCTTTCTTTTTTTCCTCATCGACTGCGTAGTGAGGCTTAGTACCTCTGTGAACATCGTCGCTTGATTCGCAGGTTTGTATATCGTATATTGGCGAGAAGAGGGCAGGAAATAGAGGAGGATTGAAGATAGAATCGTTTGTCATTTGATCGAGGATGGGACATCTAAATTGACGCCATCTGTTAATATTGGAGTTAGCGAGTGGGGGTTTTGAGGGTCGCACCTAGCCTCTGAGCCTGCCGCGCTTGTAGAGGGCGCTGGACTCCACATGAACGATGAACGAGCCTGGTCTACCGCCAAATGTGCCGCATGACCTTGGAGCGAACGAGCGAAAATTCCAGGACGACTGCCTCGTTTAGAGCATGATCATTGTTTCCATGAAGATTCTTGAGATCCTGTAAATTAGTGCTGAGCTACCAAAGCTGGAAGTGCCATGCAGACCTGTGGTCTCTGATGGTAGACCTTCTCGAGATGCAACAATAAAAATTGCAATTGAATTTGCGTCGCAGAGTCCGTCCGCACATTCTCTCAATCCATGAGGATGTTCTGCTGTCTTCCACCAAGTCCGAAGCATTGGAAAAAGATCCTTATGCGTTATTGTGGACAATCTTGTGATTGTGGTTGCTAGGGTGCACAATAGGAACACTTCAGCACCAAAACCATCGAAAACGTCAATCAAGAGAGTACGTGCTCGTAATCTTGAGCTACGGTGTTGCTTTGATCGCTGGGCTAGAGACGCCCCGTCCTCCTGGAGCAATTGACAGCACGATTCGAATGCATCCTTCTGATATTTTGGGAGCGGATGAGTGTCATCGTCAAATGTCGCTCTTTCCGCTTCAAGTTGCTCGATGAAAGTCGTCGCCAACAGTTTATTTGAGAGCATGGTAAATGAAAGATAGGAAACTTAAAATATACCAAGATATGGTCGGAGCGGATGGGGAAAGATGAGAAAGAATAACATACGACCGGACTGGTTAAGTACAGGTTGGATTTGGCGGGGCAAGACTTCCCGGGCGGCGCTAAAACCTTTCAAGGAACAAGCCAATTAACACTGCATCCAACCATCAGTTTTGATAGCGGCTGGCGATCTCCTGCATGAACAAAAAAGCACGCTATCCGTGTCTAAGCAATCTACTACCGCATCTTCACTAAGTCCTCCACCTCGATTCAGACTATCAATCGATGTCACTGAGCTCATGCATGATAATGGCAAGGTTGACGTTTTTCCTTCTACTTCAAGGAAGGGACGGAATAATTGCAGGATGCGGCTAAACCATCCCGGAGGGGAGGGGGTCGATTGAGCTCTTAAGATGTGTATATAAGTCCTTCTCAGCTCTGCTTGGGACTCTTCATTGCCCAATGCCTTAGCTCACAATTCTCCGACTGCCACGCCACTCCTAAGGGTGCCGAAAGAACCTCACGAAAATACGACTCATTGTCCTTCAACCGTCATACAGATTCCTACAGAATTCTGTCCCGAATGCTCATCCCTAACCGCGATCATGGCGCCAACGGATGTTGTTGTCCCAAAACCACCTATCTCTCCACGATCGCCAAAGACACCTCCCAGCAGCCCTGCACTATCGCCATCGAAGCAGGTGCTTACCTTGAAGCACGTTCAACAATTTTTGAAGCTGCTAAAGATCGTTCAAATCGTACAGCCTCCAAGAGAAGCTCCTCAACCCGTCAAGATCAAAGAAACATTCGAAGACAAGCAAAAAGTTGCGACCAAGACCTCGAAGCTAGAGTTCAAGATCGTCAATGAGATGTCAATGTGATAAGAATTATGCTAGAGTGATGAGACTTGCTAACGTGTGTATGCTTGCAATTGGGATTCAAAGACATACAAGTATAAAATCGAGAAATTAATCAAATCGTTGAATGCAATGGCCAATCTAGATCAATACATCTTTGTTGTTCGCCAACGAATTGGTGAGTATATTGATGCCTATGCACACTTCTTCTGCTAACGAGAACGACCTAGAGAAGAAAACGTTAGACCCAACATACTACGTTGATATCAAATCAAAAGAGCTTCGAGACATCTTGAGAACAATTCTACGAGACATTCGCATGATCAATCTAAACGAAGACAAGCCTACTATAAAGCTCTCCTCCAATCTAGTAGCTTGAGCCTTTCGCTAACTGAAGCTTAGGTTGAACGAAACAATTTGTACAACTATCTTTATGAATTGAAATTGTACTAGAGCAACGCAAATACTAGCACTACACACGATGCTATTTGTCTTAAGCACTTAAATCTCTTGGTCGAATTCATTAAAACAACCTATTATTTTACGACTTAGCGCCTTCTCTTGCTTTGGAAGAATGACAAAATTATCTACGATTTGCTTTGAGCACTCTTTACGCCAAACTCGATAATCTACACGACTTGCTTTAATATCAATAAACCACGATGCGTTATATATGATGCCAACGAAGAGTAGAAAACAAGCAATGGGTTAAAGTACTACAAGATGAAGTGTCGATATTTGAATTGCGACGATTAAGTGTTTGGGGAAGCATCGATCAATCTTGCCATCGTGAGATTTCGTGGGAAAAGGCGCATCAACACGTTGAACGCATTTCCTCTTCGATATTATTCGAACGAACAAGGAATGAAAGTCGAATTTGTTGAATGCAACCAAAAATTCGTCTTCATGCTCGAAGCTTATCATCGTCACTGCCAAGATACGACATTCTACATGAAGGACGAAGAGCCCATCAAGGTGTTTGTCGACAATCGAGTCATGCTTGATGCTGCTTTTTTCCAAAGATAAATCCTAACTATACCAAATCGCAACCCTATGAATTGATTAGAAAGAACAATAATGATAGATACTTCGATCCTTTCTTAGGGTCTTCTAGCGAACGAACGCTAAATCAAATTAAAGGCAATGACGTAAAATCAATCAAAATGAAGAAGAATAACTTGCTCATCTGCTATTCGACAACGCCAAATTTCGATCTTGGAGAAAAATCGTAACGTATAATCGTGTTCTTTCTATGATACGATGATAGCCAAACTAATTCGTTGATATATAGTGGAATTTGTCGTTGCCAATATCGAAGACATCAAATGGTTCTTGACACCTTTCGATTGTTTAACAATCCCCAATGAACAAAAGAAAATTATTATAGCTTTGGCGAAAACTCGTCTAGATCTAATGTTTAGCGTCTCATTTAATGACTTCGTGACGAGTAAGGAACGAGGTCGTAATGTACTTTTGCAATAAGACGCTCAATACTTCTCTCGAAAAAGACTAGTCTATTACTTAGTGAAACATCAAGCGTCGAAAAGACCTTGACGACGAAGATGATGTCTAAGCATCTTTAAAGATCGCTCTATTCGATAGATACATCTGCTTTGAATTTTTCCTCGATCTTGTCTAACTCTTTAGATCTCTACTAGACTAGTCGCGCTAACCTAGAAATGTCACGTGCAAATGCCAAGACTTGGGTCAAAAAAATTCGAAGAATCGAATCGCTCAAAGTAGTTTAATCGATTACTATAAGTAGTTTAGCGCGCTTCGCGCTAAACTACTTTGAGCGATTCGATTCCAAAAAATCGTCACGACCCAATCTTGGGGCCAGGTCGAGCTAGAGGGGTGGTATCATAACTCGACCCAACGATTAGTCTAAATATATTTAAAGAATTAACTAGTAACAAAGACAAGCTCTTTACGTCTAATTAAAAAAAAAACTTATATTAATGTTAGATACAAGCCTTTGCATATTTATTGCCTATTACTTAATTACAAACAATTAAACAAAAAGAATAAATTAAAGTCTCAAAATCGAATTATTTTTTATTAAGATAGTCAAGAAATTAGTTAATTACAAACTTAACTTACTTAAAAACGTCAAAGTATTTCTAGTATTTTATATTTTGTTGTTAAAATTAGTCGATCTTAATATATTTATACGAGAAACATTTTATTACAAAGTCTAGAAAAAAAGCAAATACGAAGTAAAAAAAATTCTAAAGCAACAAAATCAAAACTATCTTATTAAGTAAAAAAAGTTTTTTATCTTAAAGAACACGTAAAAATCAAAGTAGAATCTTGATAACTACTATAATTTTATTCAATTATTTTATTAACATTCGAAAGATTATCTAGCATAGCAAGAGATAATCAAAAGATAAAAAACAATTTAACAAACATATTCGCAACAAAATAATTAAAGAATTCGAAAATATTCGACTCTTTTATTTTTGATAACAAATATTGTGTCTTTTGTTTTGTCTTTGCATTAATCTTTTTCAAAATTTTCTTATTTTGTAGCAATTAAGTTATAAGAATTGCTAGCAAAACTTTATCTTCGACAATTTTAACAAAAAGATCTTCTTTATTTTGATTAAAAAAAATCAAGACATATTTACGTACAATTTGTTCGCACAAACACATTTCAAATACTTTAAACAAGACGATAAATCTTTTATAATAATATAAGAACAATTAGAAAGAGAGTAACGTTTGCAAACAATATCTACTAATATATTGTAATATTCGATTTCGAATGTGATACAAAGACGACTTTGTTGCTAAAAAAATATAATAAAAGAGACGATAACTTTCGAGACAAAAATCTTGAAAAAGAGAAATAGTGTTACAAATTTAGTTCGAAACAATATAATATATAGTTTACGACGTAACATGTAGTACGAAGCACAATTATTTGCAAGTTCGACAACTTAACAAATAAGCATTGTTTGACATGTTTGACAACAAGCTAAGCGAACAATGTTCGACATGCTTGACAACGAGTTAAGCGAACAATGTTCGACATGCTCGATAGCGAGTTAAGCGAACAATAGACAAATTGCGTAGCTTTATTCAATACGATTATTCAATTAATAGATTATCAAGTCGAATGTAGTTGGAAAGCATAAATACGACTTGCTCGAACAAGTAAGATTCGTTAATTGAATTACTATTCAAAATTTAAATAGTAATTCAATTCAAAATAATTCAATTAACGTTCAAAACAATTAGTTTAATTTTTTTCTCTACTTTATCTCTATTAAAAGCGACTCGATTATTACGATTTTAACGTTAAAAGAAAGCGTAGAGCGAGTCTTACAAACAATGTAGTTATTGCGACAACTTTCGTGATAACGCATTGCGTAGAACAACAATGTAGAAAGAATTAAAAAATCTTCAAATTTTGATGTTTAGAACGCGAGTATTCTCGCGATTGCCAAATCGAGCTTGCTTGGCACGAGCGAATAACACTTCGACTTTTGATGTAAAGTACGATGTAGTTCTACGACTAGCTCTCGCAAAAGCAATTGCATAATTGTATTGAATAAAGTTGCGCAATCTATCTAATGCTCGACATGCTCGATAGCGAGTTGAGCGAACAATGTTCGACATGCTCGACAACGAGTATAACGAACAAAGAAGAATCTTCTTTAGTATATAGATCTCCAAACACGACTCTCTTATAAATCGTGTTCAATTTATCTTAAGTCTTTACTTATTGTTACGACTACTAAGTTGCAATCTCTTGTTATCAAGTGATTGCTTGCATTGTCTAAAGACGTCTACAAATCTCTTCGATAGCATAATTCTCTCTAATATCTCTTATGAAAGTACTAGCATAACAATGAAAAGCAATCGTCGTAACAATAAGATAAATAATGAAAGTTAAAGAAATTGCAATCGACAATAAGATGCGTAGTAATGCGAAAAGACAATAATTTAAAAGAGTCAAATGCAATGAGAAAGAGAAGGAAAGAGGGAAGTGCAATGGGCAGTCATCATACTAAATAGTATGACAGACGACCAATTAGCGCTTTCACAACGATTGTCGCCTCTTGGCCTTATTTTTAGATCCTCGACCCTAACATCTGGCAAGATAAATTTGGTCAATTTTCGCATTTTGCTATTAAAATATATAGAATTAATTACTTATTACTCTAGGCACTATGAGCTTTCTAAAATTGCTTTGCTTATAAGTTTTGATCTCGAATTGCTAGAGTTATAGAAATTGCATAGTTCGTTAATCTATAAAAAGTTCAAGTTGATCTTTGTTTTTAAGACACGCTTCGAAACACAAAAACTTTGCAATCAAATAACTTTCTCAATGTTGATTTAAACTCTATCAAAGACATGTTGTTAAAAGCGCAAAGTCTACTCTATCAAACATAAGATTTTGATAGTAATAAATCAAGAAATGCGAAAGTTGATCAAAAGCATCTTGCCAGAAGTTGGGGTCGAGGATCTAAAAATAAGGCCAAGGGGCGACAACCGTTGTGAAAGCGCTAAAAGCACTGCCCCCTTAATCTCCCTCGTCCCCGGCACTAGCCCCCCTGTCCTGCAGGGCTCTCTTTTATATATCTGTACATTGTGACACTTATCTGATCACATGTTCACAACACTGAGGGTGTTCACATCAAGCTGCCTAAGATGAGGCTTTGGTGTAGACGAAGTTGTTCAGACGGGCTCCTTAGAACATCGCTGGTTGGGCCGACTGGCAGATGGGCCAGGGAAATTTGCCAATAGACCCATTGGTGGATGGGTCGGAATACATCATACGTGCATCTGTTAACCTCACCTGCATGAAAACGGAGTATGGTTGACCTCATTGCAACCTTACCTGCATTGGAATATCTCGCGATCATTGCATCCTCACCTGCATTGTTCTCTTATCTTACCTTGTATCTACTACGTCTCTACATCCCTACAGCGTCTAAAACCCGCTTACCCCAATCAACTGTCGGATTTTTGCACGTGGGCGTCTGCTTCGTTCGGCCGGAGACTTTCCTGGCAGATTTGGTTTTCACTTGCAGACGTCGTGTGGAGGAATGCTGTTCTTCCACTTAAAGATTCTGCTTAAAAGTAACGGCGGTGAGGCTCTGTCCGCTGATTAAAATTGCCAACATACCCTATCAACGGCCGAAATCCTGACAAAACCAGGATTGGGGAAGACCGTATGCCGTTACAAATGATACGAGTTTCAGCTTGTCAGCACTAAGAATGCACATGCCCGGACTGACCTTGCCGTGGAACAAATCGATCGAGGAGGGTGGAATTTCCAATCCATTTATGGAGGGAGTTTCGAACAACAGACATTCATTCCTTCATGAAGCAAGAATCGAAGGCCCTAGAAGTTTCGAGTCACGTCCTTTCCAACTCATAATTCGCTTGCTTTCCAAAACCACACCAGTGTCTTACAACAATGGTCAGAGCTACTTGACTCACTTCCAAGCAACCTAAAAATGAAACCATTAGCAGTCGTCCCTTCATTGCTAGTCTTTGGACCACAGACGGAGTTGCCCTCCCTGGAAGTCCTTGCAGAGTTGCGGCAAGAACTCGTCAAAAATCCTCGACTGTCCAGTCTCCAGGATGCAGTGAAGAATTTGCCCAGGTTCTGGCAAACCCTGACCAACTTTGACCCAAGTTTGAGTCGGGTCCCTGGGGCTAAATATCTGGATGATCTTCAGCGGTGGATAGTAGATGGCGATGCTTTCCCACACCACCTCGGCGACGCCCCAAATGTATACTCGCTTCCGGTCACCCTTATCCTCCAGATAATTCAATACGTTCGCTACCTGAACCGGGTTGGAGAGAAAGACCCGCATCGCCTTGTCCTAGAAGGACTCCAAGCTGGCGGGATCCAGGGCTTTTGCGTTGGCTTTCTTAGCGCGATTGCAGTGTCCAGTTCTGAAAGTGCGGCAGACATTGCGGCTGTAGCTGCCGTCAGCTTACGCTTAGCCGTCTGTATAGGCGCGTATGTCGATCAAGATGGGAGCTTTGCCGAACAGGCAAACCAAACTTCCTGTTTGTCCATCCGCTGGAGAAGCGACGACGTCGACGAGAAGGAGGTTGCTGATCTTATTCGGACCTATCCAGATGTAAGGCCTCAGATGCCCTTCAAATAGACATATAGCAAGTAGAGCTAATGTTCCTAAAAACAGGCATATATATCGAGTATTAACGATGATGCCAGTCTGACTGTCACGGCAAGAGCTGGTGATCTTGCAGGCTTGACTGAGAAATTCCAGGCATGTGGTTTGCGTGTGAGGACTGTCCACGTACAAGGCCGCTTTCATTCCGCAGTGCACTCATCTGCTGTGGATAAGCTCACGAAGTTTTGCATGCATTGTGCCGAGCTGCGGTATCCAACCGTGGACAAGCTGCAAGCCCCCGTGCGATCGACTATCAACGGCGAGATCATTACAGAAGGGTCATTGTCTCAGCTTGCTCTTGAGAATACGTTGTTGAAGCCTGCCGACTGGTACGGGACTCTGCAAGCAGCTATTCTTCGACTGCCTGACACACATAAGGTTGTCGCGTCTGCAGGATTTGGGAATCATATTCCACCTTCTCTAGTACAGATTTCAGGGCTCCGGGTTTTGTCACTGAGCAACTTGGAAGCACCAAATTCAAGGCGACCCATCGAACCATCGCCAGTTAATGGATTCGCCAATGGTGCGTCCGTCAATGGTACACATAAGTCGACGAATGGGGCTTTGCCAGGGGAACAAGCACAAGAGTCTCAATATCCTGCTCATTCAATTGCGATTGTTGGCATGTCTGGCAGATTTCCTGGCGCTGATTCCCTGGATGACCTATGGGAGCTATTACTCTCGGGTAATACCATGGTCGAACGTGCACCGTCAGACAGACTGAGGCTGCCTGGGCCTGAGACCGGTGATCAATCGGGCACAAAATGGTGGGGCAATTTCCTCCGCAACCCTGATGCTTTCGATCACCGCTTCTTTAAGAAGTCATCTCGAGAGGCAATTGCTTGGGATCCACAGCAGAGAATCCTGCTCGAGGTAGTCTACGAGGCATTGGAGTCAGCCGGGTACTTTGGTGCCAAGTCAGATCCGGAACCGAATGACTATGGATGTTATATCGGTGCAGTGATGAACAACTACTATGACAACGTTTCCTGCCATCCAGCGACCGCATATGCCACGCTTGGAACATCGCGCTGCTTCCTCAGTGGCTGTATGAGCCATTACTTTGGATGGACTGGACCCTCGTTGACCATCGATACAGCTTGTTCATCATCACTGGTTGCTATCAACACCGCCTGCAGAGCAATATGGTCTGGTGAGTGTTCCCGGGCTATAGCTGGGGGTACCAATGTCTTCACGAGTCCGTTCGACTATCAGAATCTTCGAGCCGCAGGCTTTCTTAGTCCCAGCGGGGAGTGCAAGCCGTTTGATGCTTCCGCTGATGGCTACTGCCGAGGAGAAGGAGTTGGGGTGGTTGTGCTCAAGCCTTTGGCAACTGCTATTAAAGATAATGACAACATCCTCGGCGTCATTGTGGGATCTGCAGCCAATCAGAACCAAAACTGCAGTCACATCACGGTGCGTTCGTCGAAGTCTTTTTATGCATCTTGCATTGCGAGACGTAAGCTTAGCTTCATTCACTTTTTAATTATTGCGACAAAATAAACTTTAATGTCTTTTTCGATGTTTGAAGTCGTGTCGAAGTTGCTTCGAACGCAATAAATGAATCAATATTGTAATTAATCGTCTCTTTTTGTATTTAGCAAATTATTGTCGTTTATGCTTTTTCTTGATGCAAGAACTTATAGTTTCTATTATTTTTTAAGAGTTTATGTAATTAAATGCAACGACAAATTACACTTTATGTTTCTTTGATTTTCTTTAAATATAAATAAGTTTAGTCTCACGATATGCTTATATAACAACAACGATAAAGATTAACTTTTCGACAAGATTAAAATCGCATAAAAGTAATGTCTAATAATTATATTTGTGACATTACGCATTCACGTAATAGATTAAATGATTACATTTATACTTGACTTTTTTGTGTTCACACATTTTGTCTATAAAAGATTCGAACGTATTTATTGAGCAATATTATTAAAAAGTTGCAACGTTGTTAAATGATCAAGAAGTTAATCGTAATAAAAACAACTTCTTTAATGAACGTTCTATTTATTCTTTTTCGTGCGTTTAGTTAGTCATTGTCGTTGTTGCTTTTTATTCTTACATTTATCTATCTAATATATCAAACTACGCAAACGAATACATCTTTAGAAAACAACGAATTGCACTTTTAATTTAATGACTTATCTTTATAAAAAGCGACTTAGCAACATTGTGTACTTTCATAAAATTAAGAATGTAGAGCTACACTTCGTTAAGATTCGAATCGCATAAAATATGTGTGTTTTAATATTTAAAACACTAGATTTTGAGTCACATTTATATATAAGTTAATTATAATTAAATACGTGAGAAATACAATATATAGTGGCCTAAAATTCATCAAAACATCAAAAATCGTCGCTTAATAACATCGATCATTTATGCGTATTGTAAAATGTTCACAAAAATCAACAATTATTGATTAGCTCTCTTTGATTATTCTTTTTGCTCTCTTGATAAACAATTATTCGCACAACGTTTTTGTCACGTTGTAATTCAAATTTTCTATCTTGTTAACTATAGATTTAGTAAAGTCGTAAACTAGATCAACATTCAAGTTAAAAAATATTTTGTTAAGCATAATTTATAGAGTAGAGCAATACGACTTAAGTACAATCATTTTTCATGATTTATTATTTAACTTCTTAGACATTGAGCAATTTATTGAAGGTCTCGATCTTTGTATCTAATACGTTTAATATATCTTTTATCTTAGACAATCGTACAAGTATGTATTGCTTTATGTTTAAGCTCAATAAGATCGTAACATTGTATCTAGTTATGTTCGAAATATTTATATAAGTCTAAAAAAATGATTTATTATTTCTTTTAAGAAAAAAATCAACATTGAAATTTTTTCGACTTTCATTTAAAAGAATTTTCTCATTAAAAGCGAATGTGACTTATGATTGTCGTTCTTAAAGAAACTCTCGTCGCAAAGATTTTATCATCTTCTTAAAAATTATCTTGTGTCGCATATTGCTAAAAGAGAAAACATGAAAATCGTTTAATGCGCGAGATCGACAACTCTTTGAACTAAAACACGAAGTTGATTTCTTATTATTTCTATGTATTAGTTTAATAAGTAATGAGTGTTGTGAAATCACTATTAATTTTGTTCGTAAAAATGGTTTTTTCTTATTAAACTTTACGATATCGCTAAATTTGTCGCATTCTTTATCGTTCGTTTTTTTTCATTTAGAAGCTTCGCTCTCTTTAATTGTTTTTTTGTACATTATAGCTTTAACGATAATTTTAATTTAAATAATTTAATTAATTGTCGTTTGTTAAGATCATAATTAGCTTATGCAAGAGATAAGCTAATAAAGAGTCTTATTTCGCTAGCGCTCATTAGCAAAGAAAAAGAGATAGAAGCAATTAAAGCGAAATATATGTTCATAGAAAGCGACATGATTGGCGAGACCTTAAAAGACGATCGAACTAAACGAAGAAAATATTCAAAATAGAGCGTAAAGGTTTTGCGAAAACAATTATTCGATACATTTATATAGTTATTAGCTATCAATTGTGACGAAGCTAAATATTAATATTTTTAGAAGTTTCAAATAGCTAGAATTCGAATGATAGCGAGCTATTAAATTATTTTTATTAGTCACATTGTAACAAAAGTATGCAATAGAGTTGTTTGTGAAGTCATTCGATGCAAATAGTGTCAAGCTATGCTTAAAGTTGTGAAGACGAAATAGTGTAAAATAGATAAATACGTTGATTTAAGAGTTGACAAAGTACGAATTTACGTCATTTTGAATCTAGATTTGCAAAAAAGATTCTTCGTATACATCGATTTTTTTTTATTACATTGTTCGAAAATCTTCATCGTTTTAAGTAAAGAATTTTTTTTTTACTGTTTTTCGAACGTCACGATTGATTATTAACGAGTAACATTTCTTATAATAAGTATAATTGAGCGCAAAATCCTAAAAGAATATTAATTCGTTAATGACATAAAAAAGATTTAAATTACGATATAAATTATTTTATTTTAGTTATCTTATCTTGTTCTTTAACTTGTATTTGTCTCTTTTATTTGTTAAAATTACGACAACAATGACAACTTCTATGTTCGCAATATTGTTTAACGCATTTTTTTTCGACGAAAACTATTATTGTTTTGTAACGACAACATCACTTCGCTTTAACGCAATTAATGATTTCTTTCTTAAATTGTCTTTTCGTTCTTTTTGCACGTTGCTATTTGTAATTGAAGCAAAGATCACGAAGCATATTTAAGTCTAAATCATATAACGTTGTATCTTGATCGACGATACTTAACGTTAATTAATCGCTTCTTTCTTTCTTTAATGCTTCAATCTTACGAGAATAAATGTTAACACTCTCTTATCAATTAAAATCAAAATTAAGCATTTTTTTCTCTAGCATTTCTAGCTTTTTTGCCACTTGAATTTGGCTTTACGCGTAAAGTTCTATAGAATTATTTGTATTATGACTCAATGATTTTCTTAATAATGATGTAGATGTTCGTTTATAGCTAATACTATAATTAAGAACATGCACTAATTTGTTTAATGTTTTGTTCAATATTTCTTTACAATTCTTGATGAAAGCTTAAGCTCTAAGATTGTTTTCGATGTAAACGCAACGTAACGAAATTTGTATTAAGATAAGCAATAGAAAGATCTATGTTTATCGTTAGTGTTCTCTTATAGTTGTGAGCTTTCTTTGTTATTTCGAGAAGTAAAGATCGAATTCATGACAACTTTTATCTTATTGTCAAAGAGATTAATGTCGCGAGAACAATTGCAAAATAAAGTATAAAACTTTTAACAAAATTAAATTTTCATTTTCGATAATCTTTGAAGACGATAAAAGTTTATCAATAAATCAAATTAAGAAGCAAAAACTTCAAAAAGTTTGCGCTAAAAATAATTTAGAAATGTAAGACATTCTTACGCAAACTATAGTTCAAATTAGTATATGCGAGTTTTACGATGTTGACGTAATTGTATTCTATAAAAGATAGAAATTTTGAAAGCGTAAAAATAAGAATAGCAATAAAATTAAATCTACTTTATCATTATTTAGATGACGTAAGTTTACGTTCGAGAAAATTTGTCGCATAAATAAGAGCTATGAATGAACATTAGCACTTAAATAATGTGTTTCTCTAATAGAAAATATATCTTTGAAATTGATACACATGTGAGAGAGAAGCGAAGAAGTAATTTAATAGCAAGGCTAGTTTATTTTTCTAAATTAATTAGTCAATCGTTATAAACATATTGCACTATTCGCAAATCTATGCTTATCGTCGTCAATTCTCTTTAAAATGTCTAGCGTTAATAAATTGACTAAAACGAAGTTCAATGCGCATTTTAATATTATAATTTATGTTTATGATTAACGAAATAGCTTAGACTTCGAATTCAAACGAATAAGTTGTCAACGTAAAAAAGAAAATGTCGCAAGATTAACGACAAAAACACAAATAAGAACGCTTAGATAAATTTTTAATAAAACTCTTTTTATAATAAAAGCAATAAAGAATGTAAGCGTGCAAGAAAGATTATAAAAGACGAAGCAATATCTAATTAACAAAACGAAGAAGACAAACAAGACAATATGTAGAAATTAGTTTAAAACAAGATTGCAAGATTCATGAATTCTATATAAGAGTTGCGAATAAACATAATAATAACAATTTTTTTCTTCTCTTTTTATTCGTATTACGAACAAGAATTAAGAACGCTAATTTTTTCGCGAACGTAATCGAGATACTTTGTTTCGCTCAATTACGATTAGACTAATCGCGTTGATCCGGAAATGTCACGTGCAAATGCCAAGACTTGAATCAAAAAAAATTCGAAGAATCGAATCGCTTAAAGTAGTTTAGTCGATTACTATAAATAGTTTAGCGCGCTTTGCGCTAAACTACTTTGAGCGATTCGATTCCAAAAAATCGTCACGACTCAATCTTGACGTCGGGTCGAACTAGAGGAGTGATATCATAATTTGACCCAACGATTAATCTAATTACGATAGACTCGTAATGTCATATTAAAGCGATATTAATGAGCGAAGTAACAATATGACGCGCTAGGCGATCGAACGAAGATTGAGCTTATTATGAATCACAAAATATATGTAATGACTTTAACAAAAAAGATAGTTAACATTTGAAAAATGTAGAACGCATTAACAACAACTTTTTAAGAAATAATGTAGTTAAGATCAAATTAATAATTTTTTAATTTATATCATTTTTGCAACGTTGTTGCAATGCAACAACGTTACAAGAATGACAAGTAATTAAGCGCTTTATTTGTTCGATTTGATGCATAAAGTTGCGTCGTTTTAGTCTTCTCTTCTTACTTAGATTATTAAACAATATAAGCGTTACAATTATTTAAGAGTTCAACGACGTAATTGTTATTTGCGTCAATAGAGATAATAGTTTTAAATTTTTTTTAGAAGATTTAGATGTCGTCAATTCTAGCATCTTTCTTATGTTAATCTTGCTAATTATATGATGACTTGATTTTTAACTAAGCAAAACGTTTCTCATTGATGCCTTCAAATATAAATGACAATTTAAGAATCTTCTTGATCGAACAATTGTTTAATGAGAAGAAATCTATCGACGATGAAATATATCGTAAGATTCGTCAACATTGTCTCAAGTCGTTCGCAACGATTCGATAATAAGCGTATTTAACGAAGAATAAAAGACAAAAAATGAAAAGACTATTGCGAAGAAACGATTTTATGACGATCTTCGACGCTTTGTTAAATATTTCAAGTCTATAATAAAACGAAATACGACTAAGTGTGACGAAATACATGATCGATTTAAAATGCAACAAGATAAATCATTCATTTTATGTTGTTAAAGCTTATTGAATTGTTAAGTTGCAAGAGATGTTTTACTATCTCGATCACATTAAGACATTTTGAACTCGTTTGTTTTAATACGACAAACGCGATATGCGAAAGATGAATTACATTACAATAAAGACGCTAAAACTCAAAGCATCGAACACATCGACATTCAATACTATGAATTTGTTTCGTTAACTAAAAAAGAGAAAAATATTCGACGTTTTCGACATGTATTGTCGCATGAAGATTTGAGCGAGATTGCACGCATAAGACGATCTCATTTTTACTCTTTGAACTTTCTTCGAAGACTTCAAGTATATCGAAGCGTGCGCAAATTTTGTGAAAAGCTTGATTATAATATCTTTTAAGAAAACTCTATATACGATCATGATACGAAGCTTCTTTAAAACGAATCAAAAAAAAGACAAATGCATCGTTCAAAAAGCGAAATCGATCTTCATTTTCAAATCTAGCAACTCGCAAAATCGCGTGACTCTACATTATCGAGAAGTATTTCTCTACGTCATGCGATACGTTCGTGAGTTGTCGTCAAGATTCACGAAGTTAAAGCTCAAATCAAAGAAGAGAAAAATTTAAAGAACGAAGAATCTTAATAAATTCGTATTGTATAAACTTGTCGAATTGGTGAAGCGACTAGAATTCATGTTAACGAAGATTAGCGATTTAAAGGCGAAATATTTTGATCATGCAAACGTACGCTTATCGTTCGAACAATCGAAGTCTACTTTCGTCGTAAATGAACTTGAAGAGAATCTAAAAAGAAGATGTGCATATTTCTTTGATTTAACTTATGAGCAAAGAAAGAAGTTTCTTTTTCTCGATAACATACATAGCACAAATAAAAGTCAAGAGAGTAATATTCAACTCGTTTTCGTGAGAAGATCTATTTATTTGACTTACTTTAATAAACGAGTATTCGATAATCAAAAGCAAAATCGAGCTTCAAGACAAGAAGACGTACATCAAGCATATTTATCTTAAAATCAATTACACGTGAAGGAAATGCGAGAGAATCGAGATTGTGAACAAGTGAAGATCAATGAGAATCAAGACATAAACTCAATGAAAATAGACGAATGACAAAATTGTGTAAAGCAACTAGAAGAGACAAGTCATTTGTTTAAAAGTTCGTCTCGCTCATAGAGCGTTCAAGAAAATCAAGAATCTCAATTGATGAACGACATCGAAGAGTCGATAACGTATGGCGACGAGAAAGAATGAGATTCTATGACGTCTTTTATAATTTTATCAAGTTTTTATTTAGACGAGATCTCGCTCAAAGAAGACTCAATCGAAGAAAGAATCTCGTTTAAGAAAAGTTCTCTTCGAGCAATCACTTTAACGCTCATGAAAGCTACAAAAAAGAACGAATCTCTTTAAGAACGATTCAAATTCATTTTTCGCAACGAAGAAGATTGAATTACGATAAAAGAATACTTTTTTAGTTTATCTTTTTTCTCTTCGATGAAGCTTACGATAGAAAAACACGCAAAAGAGAAACGATATCTATTTGACACGACTCGTTGATCATTGCATTTCTCGAAATGCTTTGAAGCTACTATGGCAAATGACACATACGTCATTCTTCTATTTCTAGCAAAAAGAATTTGTATTTCTTAATAGCTCGTCGCATTTGCTTCGCAATTGAGTGACAACGTCAAATCATTAAAGAATAACACTAAAAAAAGAGTTGTTAATAATAACTTCTTCAAGAAAGATTAAGTACAAAAGAAACAAATTCTATAAATTTATTTATATGTCTTTACGTTCTTTGCTATCATTTAATTTTAAAATAAATTTGTTGTTATTAATAGAAACTTGTGTTCAATTAATTATGTGTGCGTCGACAAGTCAATGTATAGTACGAATTTAAAAAATAACTTTGTGATTACTATCTAGAGTGCAACAACACGTTGAGCGATTCAACTTTATCGCTTTAAACACTAGATTTGAATAGATTCGTTCGAATGAGACGATGCAATTCTCACGATCTCGCAACGTCTTACGCCAATATTTGACTCATTTATTCGAGACGATTATTGTCATAACTAAAACTCTACTTTTCTTATTTTACATTCTTAAGTTTAAAGCTTGATCGAGACACTTAATATTACATGAATCGTATTACTTCTTCTAGCTTTCGAACTCGATCGTCAAAGTTTATCATCGACGAACTTGATATTTTTGCTAGTCTCTTTAGGCGATTCTCTTCGATAGCGAGCTTTTTTAACAATATGTTTTGCATTTTTAATATGCATTCTTTTATGTTTAATGCTTTCAAGACTTTCAAGTTTAAAGCAAATAATTCGTCGAAACGTTTGCGTCGCTTCGCTCAATTTTGAACGCAAAACTTTTTTCTTTTTTGAATTTTTTTATCTTGAGTAGTTTGTCATTTTCTTTGAAAACGATTTGTCTTTTTGTATTTTATCGCAAATTTCGATTCTTTATTCGCGTTAAGCTCAAGATTTGAATATAGTGAATAATCTAAACATGATGAATGCGATTGCAACGTATTGATGAATTGCGTTATATTGAACTTGTAGAAGCAAGTCGCAAAGTAGATTTCTATAGCTTTGACTTTACATGCGTCTCTTTTAAAGAATACAACTATTCGAATCAATTCGTTTCTTGATAATCTTCGTCTTTTGATCGTATTATTTAATTTTTGCTCTCGCAAAACATTTAGTTTTGACTCAAGCATTTAATTTTAATACGAACATTCACTTCTAATTCAAGTCTTAGCATTCTCTTAGACTTCAACATTTCTTTTTGATTCTCGTTTTTATTTTATTTTTTCATGTCTTTTTAGCTATTCTTATTCTATTAGATTCACTACGATCTCTTCGAAGTTTGCGTCAAATAAGAGAGACTTAGCGATGCACAATTCAGACGTTTAATCGCAAGCTCTTCTTAATTAAAGTACAAATCGATTGCTATTCGATAATGAGAGAGACACTAATGTTGACGCGAGTCAAACTCCCACAATTTATCTTTTACACATGAGTTCTATCTTCTTGATTACGTGTCTTTTAAGAAACTTCTCAAAACGTAACTCACGTTTCAAAATCGAACGCGATCGTAATATGATCATAATAAATAGCGAGACTTGTTCAACTAAGCAAGCATTTACTTTTGTTCTCTCTTTATCATTTATTTTTGACTTTATCTCGTTATCTCTTTTTAGCTTTCTCTTTAGCATTTATTTTTGACTTTCTTGCACAATTCACTTCTACATATTATTCTTTCTCCTCTTAAGATCTAATTCTAACATTGCTTCTAATGCATTATTAGCTTAAATATAAATCGAATAATAATTAGAGAAGTTAAAGCAACGATTAAAGGTGTTGATTTATTAATAATGTCTAAATCACAAGTATACGCAAAAGTTCTTTCACAATATTATTAACATGCAATTCGAATTTAATGAGAACTTGCTTCGCGAACAAAATTGAATGTTTTATATATTTGTGAAGATCTCTATCGAAAAGATTATTGTTAACGAATTATATCAAATCGATTAATGTACAATAACGAGCTTGATAAAGCACTTCAATTCGAGAACATTTGATCGATTGTATTCGCAAGTCATTTACGTGTCGAATAATTATATATTAAGATTCGAAACGAGACGTCTCGTAGCATCGCGCTAATTTCTTATGAATATAGTGCATTCGATCGTCATGTGATCACATCTACTTAGTAAACTTCTCTTAAATAACTAATTTAATAAGTGTTTCATTATTATTATTTTGACACTACTAGCTTTAATAACATCATATACTTTGCCTCGATTTCAATAAGATTGTGCTAATGATCACATTCTACGCAATTCTTTGAAGTTCGATCTCGTCGACGTTATCATATGTTTGCGTGAGAGAGATCAACTAGAAGCGACCAAAATATGTTATGTCTTAATTGATGAGCAAGTCTTTAATCTCTACAAAGACGATTGAATGTTTCTTCGACATTTTTATTTTCTTTAGTAACGTGACAATAGATCTTAGCAATAAACTTAAAACTATACTACGAGACAATCTACTAAATATGCGATCGTTGAGTGACGAGAACATTTTTCTTCGCATTCGAACAACTCATTTGCGACGCGACTTATTTAATAAGTAGAAATGATCGAAGAAATTAACAAGCGACGAGATGAAATGCTTTCTAAGTCTAGAACAAGATGTCGCAATGAATAATATATTTAAAATCAATAAAATGAAAAGACATTTTATTTTTACTAATTTATCATTTGATACATCTTGGCTTTGATGTTGCATCTAAGTGATAAAAAAAAGAGAAAACTTTTTTTTCTAATTAAGCTTAACAAAGTGTATAAAAGCGAGTTGCACAATGATAGAAAATCAACATTATCTCGACAAGTCTCTCACTCGCAAGCAAGACTTCATCATTATCTTATCTCTACTTTAAGATATACTTAATCTTGAGATATTTGTCATTCTTGTCAAGGCAAACTAAGTCAATGTGTTGCTTTGAATTCGCTATGAATGAATGAACATTTTCATTGCGTTTGAGATGAACGAATCATTCATAATCGATGTCATAGCTTAGTACGTATCGCACGATGGCTATTTTAGTGCTTAGAAATAGAGCAATGTTGCTATCTTTGATTTTTTCGTAAGTTATAGATTTTTAGAGCGAAGAATGATCTTTATTAGTTCTTACTAGATTAGAGAAGATTTGAAGAATAGCGAAACAAAATCTTATTAATTAAATAGAAGTGCTCAAAGATCACACATGAGTTTCGTTTTCAATTTTTCTCATTTAATCTTGTTTATTCACTTGAACAACGACCTTATGCAAGTCTTTCTAACAAGGCATTCACATTCGCCTCGATCCCACAATAGCTTCTTCATTGTATAGTCATCAAATACTTTAGAATTGTTTAATCGAACATACGATCGTATTCGAAACTCTCGCGTACGAAGAGATCGCGAAAGATTTTGCGCAAATAGAAATATTAAGAGTTGTCGTCAAAGCCACGAGAACAAATATGATCGAAATAAGTCGCAAACTCTCAAGAAAGACTCTCGCACAAATCTTTCGTATTGATCGTTTTCTTCTTCGTCAAGATAAGCTTCTTCTTTTGTTTCTAATTTGCGACTATGAGATCTTGCCATAAAAGACAATCTCGAAGAAAGTAGAGAAGCATGTATTCTAAAGACTTCAAGTCATCGCAACGATGCTACACTTAAATATCTATTAATCTTTGAGAAGCAAAAGTCAAAGACGTTGCACTCACTCACATTCAAATGATCGTTAACGCTAGCAAAATGTGTCGTGCTCATCAACTTTGAATTTAGGGCACGATCGATGTTTATCTTCGCCTAGATTGCACGACGCTTCATGGCGAGACTCAAGTCGATCACATAAATTTGATTCTTATGTTTCTTTACACCCATTAAACAATTCTTTGACTTGATGTTTCGATGAATAAGATCGTTGAAATAAATATAGTCAAAACAACAAATAAGTTGATCGACGAACATTAACATTATTTTGAGAGAGAACTTGCGATATCAAAAGTTGAAGAAATCTTTCAAACTTAAGTCTAAAAAATCAAATATTATGGCGTTGAATTCGCATTCGATCTCAAAGACGTGAACTCGTAAAATATCGACATCATTAAAGAGAAATCGATAGATATCGACTTCTCGTTTCAAAAGAAAGAGATCGATAAACACATGCTCGAGTTTGATGACAACTTTGTCGCCAATGTCGACGTGAATTTCTTGTGCGTTGTGAGTCTTAAGAAGCAACTAGAACGTTTGCATTTGTTATCGATGTACATAGCGTCAAAGCTATTATCATTGATTCTTCTTTAAAGCTAATATTTATCAACTATGCGTAAATCCTAACAAGAGTTATTAGAACGTAACAAATGATGCTTGTCTCAAAAAGTTAAACCCAAAATAGAAAGTCGATTCACTTATTAAGTTTCTTATTTGTGATGATTTGTGAGTCAAATAGAGATGCGTTAAGACAATAGTTGTGAATGACAAAGTTAAGATTATCTTGCGCACAAGTATATTTAGTTGCATGTTTTAGGCAACAATTATTTATCAATTAGCTATCAATCTCGCAATCTCGAATAACTTAAAAACACTAACGTGATTTTTGCAAATGCGATTTATCTCTTATCTTTCATTCTAGTTGTTCTCTATCATTTATTTAATTTGCGTCGTTCACAAAGATCAAGATTTAATATCTTTAATAAAAGCTATCGTATCTCACAATCGAAAGCGACAACTAAGAGAATCGATTAACATAGCAAGACTTTGTTTGCGTAGACAACTCGATGTTGCTTGCATCTAATCTTTTTGAGCGCCATATTAGATGACAACTTTTCTTGCGCGTCTTTTGAACGTCTCTTAGACGATAAAGCAAATGAGACATCGAGTTAGCGTACGTTGTTAAAGCTCGTCAAGTACTTCGAGTTTCTTGTCTTTATTCTTAGAGAGTGAGAAATTTATATACACACAATAGTATTTATGCGATTGACTCTCGAAATAGTTCGCTATAAGATTTATCATTTCTATTTGAATAATCTTAACATCGACGTTGACAATCATATCATTGTCGAAAGACGAACAACGACTATGGGAAAAGAGCGAACATTGCAAATTAGAAACGTGCATTTTATTTAAATTTCATTGTTGAATGTTAATTGCCAAATTCGTCGAAAAGTTTTTAGTTCGTTTTGAAAGTTAAATACGATCAAGTTGCATTCATGAATTGTTAAGTCGCTAAATAACGTAACATTTAAAAACATTCGCAAGATTTATCTTGAGATCGTAAGCTCACAACGACAAACTCGCAAATACGTTTTTATCTTATCAAACTTTAAAAGCGTTATAAAGACACTTTTAAGACTTTTTTCTCTTTAAAAAATCGGCATTGCAATAGATGTGCTCAACGTACTTGCGTACATTCTTATTTAAAGTGTTGACCTTTGCAAAAAGCACGTACATCACATTGACAACTTAAAACTTTTTCAAAGAGTTCGTGATATTTTGATCATGAATTGAATCAAATACTATCATTTTTAGCTTCATTTAATAAACAAAGTACGATTGAAAACTTATAGACGAATTACTCAAAAATTTTCTTCATTATCTACGACTTTCAATCTTTCTTTGATTTCTTATCTTAATTATACTTTAGAACTTTGCAATGAAATCATCTATCGTCTTCTACATAGAATTGAAGAGATGTGTCATAAGAATCACGATAATTTGGTTTGGCGTCTTTATTTTTTCGAAAATTCAAGTCGTTTAATATCGATTTGAACATTCGATACAATTATATGAAGACCAAGCTATGTGAAGTTATTATTGATCGTCGATATTACGAATTTACGTGTCAAACAATCAAAATTGTTTTATTGTTTAAGATTGAATAACTTCTTGTTCGAGAATTTGTATCTAAAAAAAGAAGACTTTAACGAAAAAGACGAATTCGTCGTATTCGAATAAATTTTGCTTGTTGCAATACGAGCAAATTCTAATTTTGAAATTTTGAAATGAATTGCACGTGAGTCGTTAATTAAAGAGAAAAAATCTAATGAGACGCAAATCCCTAATTAGACGAATAGTAAATTCTAGATTTTTTTTTTTAGTCATAGACGTTGAAGTCACTCTCGATTATTCGAATGCTCTTAATAGAATTTGCTCACATCATCTTCATTTGATAAGACAATGCATAAATGCTAATGCGCATACACATTTATTTAGTTGCATTTTCTAGACAATAGTTATTTTATCAATTGATTGTCAATCTCGCAATTCAAAATGATTCAAAAACACTAATGTGATTTTCGCAAACGCGCGCATTTCTTATTCTTCTATTTGCTTGTTCTTTATCATTTATTTAACTTGCGTCGTTCGCAAAGATCAAGATTTAATGTCTTCGACGAAAGCTTTCGTATCTTACAATCGAAAGCGACAATTAAACGAAACGAAGTCTAAGACTAATTTGTCGTCGCAATTCATCGCTAAAAGACAAAAGCTCGAAGATCATTATTGACACTAGACGTTCAATTTCTTTTGAGACAATCTCTTACAATAGTGACTCATTTATCGCGTTCTTCGAGAATTTGATCGAAGAACAATCTAATCTATTGCCCCAATATTATCTCATTGAATTGACAAGGAAAACATCGACTTTACGAAGCTAAAACGCTTTGTCAAATAAGGCGAATCAAGTCTTGATGACATCTAAGATGTAAGTTCAATACAATTCTTTTTAGATAGTTCTTCTAATAAAATCCAATATTCGAATCTCGAAGCATCAATTTCTTCTAGTCCAACAATGAATTCTAGTCAATTAGACTTCAAAAAACGAGTCAAGATCGAAAAAGAATCGAATACATTCTTTACGACGAGAAAAAGCTCTACATATAATTGCGACTTCGAACAACATCTTAATGATCATAGCATATATAAGAACAATCGTGCGCAAAAACCAAGCAATTAAGTAGAAATCAATAAAAGATTTGCATAATCAAGATCGTCTCTTTCTTCTTCGCAATTTATCAAGATCGCATTTGAAATCTTCTAGCAAATCAATGAAGACGCATTGATCGAAAATAAAGTGATAAGCAAAGTATTTTCGATCATTGTCAATACGATCGATATTTTCTCGCAAGAGAATCTCTCGTTTGGAAATCTTAAAAATTTGACGAATGATTTTATCACAAAGGCCCAATTAGACTTCTACGACGAATTTCGATTAATCAACTTAGACAAACGTATTTAAGAAGAATTGGAATCTTACATTGTATTATCGACGAATATAGTCGCATCATGCGTGCTCAACTTCTACACGAAAAAAAAAGATTTCGATGATAATATAGCAATATGCAAGAATCGAGCTTTGTATAACGATGCTTTGGGGACTCAAGAAATATACGAACTTCAATTATACGTTGACCTAGAAACGACTTACAACAACAACGCTTATATGATCACGTCAACTTATCATGACGATTCGAATGATCTCACGATCTATTTTACGTATTCTACTTTATTCAAAGATTCTTAAAATTTAATTGAGTATCGCATAACTCAACTTAAAGAATGAAAAATAACGAATATCTTAAAAACTTTTTAACAAGAAGTTATCGCTTTAAGAAATGCTAAAAATTAAACGAAAGAGAAACGAAAAAAACTTATAATTGCGACAAACAACAAGGCGCTAAACATGAAAAATCTAGACATAAATTTATCTAGAAATAGCTTTCTATCGCAATTAACGAACGAGTCTTCTTTTATAAGCGAAATCGTTAACGAGAAGTTCAAGACATTAGTTGACGAGCTTGATTTAAACACTCAAATAGATAATAGTTTCACTTACAAAATTTCAATTACAATACGAACGAATTGTTTATTTAAAGTTTCTTCGCATTAACGTTTTAAGAAGAAGACTTTACGAACTAATAAAAAGCTTGATCGAGACTTTGAAGATTGTAATTATTCTTGAAATTTCAATGCTATCGCGCTATAGCGAACATGATTTATAAAAAGAAGTCAAAATAGACAAGATTTGTTCATTGAGTGCTTAGAATAAGAAAGATTTAATGAGCTTATTATTAAGTCATTAATAGTTAATAATGCTTAGCATCTAGATATCAAGTTAATAATATATCTTTCTAATTTCATTTTGCCTTACGTTGACGAAGTCATTGCGAATTTCGTTCTTAAAGACATTAGTTTGTCGTAATGTATTATGAATAGACAACAACGCGTTGCGATGTCGCAACAATTAAGAATCATTTCTTATTATCATAATTAATCTTCATTCAATTGCATTTATTCACAAAAGATATACGAAAAGCTTTCGAATTATACGCATTTCAAGTCGAAAATTGTTTAACAATTATATTGATTTCTTTGAATGCGCATTAGATTCTATTAAGATCGTCTTCAAAAGAGTAACTATTCAACGAATCTATATTGAAAGTAATAAAGTTTCTTACTATACTTGTCTTTTCTTTTTATCTCTATAACGATAAAGCTCTTGAACGTGTATCTACATCATTAAAATAAATCTTTTAATTGTTATTACGCATGCTTTAACTAAGTTTTAATCTTTTAAGAAATTAATTAGATCGATTTTATACTCGCAAGCAAATACAAGTCGTCAAGAGAATTTATTAGTATTGATCAAATTTAGATTCGATTTTTAGAAGTCTAAAATTAGATTCACTTAGTGTAGTTCTTAAGATGCTAGAAAACGAGCTTCACATCTTATAACGTAGTCTCTATTTATTCGATCATAAAAGAAATTTAGATAACATGAAGACTCGTTTCGTCGAACACGCAATTAAGAGCATAGATTCTTAAATTCTCTCTTAAGTTATCTTAAACGTCTCTAATTAAGATTCTCGTCGATAAGGTCACATGCAATCTCATAAAGATAAAAATTATCTTTAATATTGTTGTCGTCGCTATTCACTTATATCTCGTTTTCATGTGCGTTCTTCTAATTGATTTAAAAGATTATTTCGTGTGCTTCGCGAACAAGTTTAGCGATCTCGTTAAAGATTTTGTTCACAATCTTATGCGTGCAAACGAGATCGTCGATCGCAATCTTTAGATTTTCAATAATAATAAAGTTATGTGTCAATTTTGCGAAATCATTAAGTGAGATATTATTTGACGAGTTTTTCACGACATCATTCTTGCTTCGATTCTTATTAATTAAGCATCTTTTCATAATTTGCAAATATATAACTCAATAAAGAGCAAACTCTTCTAATGAGTTTTTAGAACAACTAGTATTAGCTTTTTCTTCTTTATGATCGTAGTTATATTTGATTGAGTCTTAATCGCATGTTAACTAGCTAAAGTATCGTTCGTTTTTAACGCAACGTAATATTGTTTTCATTTCATCTTAATCAATAAGCTCACATAATCGACTCTCTTGAAAAATCAAGACATTTTGAATATCAAGATTAGAATGTGACAAAACAAATTCTTCTTTCTTTGCGTAATTGTTGTAAGAAAATCAATCAATAAAGAATCGCAAAAGCTTATATATTTCTTAATTAAATTTGTTGAACGAAGGCTCACATCGATTTAGCATGCAAAGAAGAAATGCTTTTGAATTGATAAATGATTCTAATTCGCAAAAAACAAAAATATCATTAAAATCATTAATGTGAAATTCGTCTAACATGAATGATAAATTAAGTTTTCTCATGAATTCGATGTTCGTCAAATTGTTGTTCTTGTCAAAGAGAAGTCAATCGCTCTAGATATATGTGAACTTGTTCAATTGCATCATTGTTGTCGCGACATTTTCTAATATTTTCGATCGACGTTGCTTAATTATTGTTTTGAAAGACGTATTATTAAATCAACAATTATACAACGAAGCTTCGTTAAGATGTTTCATCAATATAAAGAAACAATTAAGCTCATTATTGATGAAGGCGTTAAAGAAGTATATCTTCGAAATTGAAACGATGATCTCGCGCTTTATAAGTTGCATAATTAGCGTCTTAGAGATTAAGATTTAAGCGTTAAACTTATTGAATCGATTACGATGTCTCGTTGCTAAAATCTTCAAAACTTATATAGCGTCGTCGTCAAATTAAAGAGAAAAAAGAATGTGAAAAAATTTGAAAAGCGATGAAGAGAGAACGATGCAATCAATAAGATTAAGCGTCTTAATTTTAAGATTTGTAGTTTTTTAATTAAGCTTGCGAACGAACGCAATCAAAAGCGAAAAACAATTAAGACGTATATTAGCAATGATAGATGCGAATATATTTATGCTTTCGTCTATGTTCGACATCAAGAAAGATCTTGCTTTAAAGCTATTATTATATGCTATTTACAATTAAGCGTTGCAAGAATCTTCGAAATGCTAGTTTAAAATAAACTAGAAGAGATTATAATTAATATAAAAAAAGAGACAAAATTGATCATATATCTAGATGTGAATGAAAATACTCTTATGCTTAGCACGAAATTTATGATCAAAATGTTATGATTGTTCGAAATTCGAATGTGTGAAGAATACTTGTAGTTTTACAAACATAAATCTCTCAAGACAATGATTAATCTTCGTGACACGCTCTTATAAATGAAGATAACTTCTATACTAGTGTCTTTAATGACAAAAGAACAAAAAGATTAATGCGATTGAGATCAAACGTTTAGAATCCTAACACTAGAATGATTAAAATCAAGTGATCTCGATCGTATTTCATAAGATCGTAATTCTATCTTCTTATCTAATCGTTACTTTAAACAAAGTTCGTTGATCATCAAATAAATAACAATCACAATATAGCATTAAGTCGTAATTTATCATTCATTATTCGAGCCTTTGAATTTGTTTTGTGGAATTTCTCCTCGCCAAAGATTCTTTATTTGTCGCTTAAATCGAAGACTTTAAAAATCGATTTCGTGAATAACATGTCTTATCACTAATAAATGTATTTTTTTAATGTATAATAAACAAGCAATAAAGGAAATTAACTAATATTCTATCTTCAATTCTACTTGTCAAAAATCACTCTTCTTTAATTGCATTAAAAAGAGTTATATGATGCAATACTCGATGCATCTTAATGTATATAGCTTGCTCAATTACGAATACGTCACTTGTTGTACTATTCGTGAGACAATCGCACGAATTGTTGCTATTGCGCAAAAAGAGAAAAAGTAAGTACTTTCACATACTCATTTGAAGTTTCTTGCAAATAGACGAAAAACATATAAGAAATAAAGAAGAGATTCGAAATTCGAACTTCGAATGAATTCGACCAGAGCAAAAGTTAATGAGATTCGAATAGAAGTTAATACAAATACATATATTGCGTTGATTAATCGTTTCTTAGATCGTTGCGAGTCTTGTTTAACGTCAAAGTAAAACTTTAGAACGATTTCTTACACAAGTATTGATGGCGCTAAAGAATTGAATTAATGTGTAAAATAATTTCTTTTGCAACAATTTCTTTCTCTTCGTTAACGACAACTTTTAGCAAATATATATGTTTAAATCATAGAAATCAAGCCTTATCATTAAAACCACTTCATTGTGTCGCATCACAAAGATATTTTGTCGTCTTAATTTATTGAAATTCGACGATAAAATATCTTAAAACATAGTAGATAAAAACGTTGTTCGAATTTCTAGCTTTTATCGATTTCGACTACGATGTTCGATGCGATACAACAATTATTCTTTTATTTAATATGAAGAATTGCAACTCTAAACTTGCAACACTAGGTCACTATCTATAATTAGTAGAAAGGTCATCTTTGCGTTCTTGCGATATTCTAATGTTAATCGTAATCTATCTTAAAAGCTTCTAGAAATCTTTTTCTTTCTTGGCGAACTTCAACTTAGATCGCTAACATTTTGAAATATTTTAATCGTTTTCGTCTATTAACATATTTAGTTTAATTTAAAAATAATAAGTCTTTCTCGCGAATATTTTTCGACTAATATAGAATTCGCGTTGTTCATTTATCTCATTAGTTAAGTTCGCTAATCATAGCTTAATTATTAAGTTGTTTGAAAGTAACAAACGAATACGATTTTACAACAACTCATTTGTAATTAACATTCTAGATAACATTTTTTTAAACAATCGTTGCAATTAATATGTTATTAATTGCAATCAAAATTACGTTCATCTTATACGAAGTCGTTGTTTCAAATGAAGTCGTACATGACTAGAAAATTCTACGTTAAGAACGAGATAAATCATCTTTTTATCAAAGCGCGTAGCTATTAGATTAATGACGTATTTAGAACTATAGCAAAGCGTTAAGCAAAATTGTTTCAATACTCTAAATGGCATGTCAAATAAAAGCAATAATTCTAGTTAGAATGACTCTATCTAGCAAATAACAAAGACAATAGAATTTCTTAAGATTAAGATTTCACACTTCTAGCGACTACTTCTTGATAATCACATACAAAAAACATTTATCACAAATTTAAAAAAACATTTTTGTAAAATAATAAATTGCGAAAAAGTTTTTAATAGATTAAATCATCTAAACAAATATATTCGTTAATTTGACGATGCTATACATAAGACGTTTGCAATACTTATCGATAAAATCTATTGCGTAACTTGCAATATATTTTTTGACAAAGAGATAAATCTTATTTAACATAAAAAATTCGTTTATTATAAATTGTATAAATTAAGATTTAACAAAATCTTAGACGAAGATTTCGTCGATATATGCGTTTTTTAAAGTTTTTGTAAATTCGTTCGTTCGACGTAGTCTTAAACGATGAATAAATATCTTTAATGTACAACTCATTTATCTTGCTAATTTGAGCACAATGATTTCTTCACTTTCTTCTTTAAATATCTTAATATTCGTCGATTCTAAAAGTGATAATGAGCTTTCGTTTAAAATTGAAAACATAAGTAAATTCGACAATTCTTAAATCTTCTTATAAGCAAAAGCGCATTTTTTCAAAGTTGCAATTCAAGATTTCTAGAGCTTGTTATATGATCGAACGAACGATACATTACTCGAAGTTGTCTTTTGATCGTTATTAAAACGTGCGTTTATGGCAACACTTTATAAGTCTCAAATTTTATCACATAGCAATGTCGTTGTTTCTTATCAAACGAATGATGCATTAAACGAAATTAACTTTGATTTATTATCACAACGTTTCTTTATGACGACGCTTTATAAGTTCTAGACTTTATTAAATAACAATGTTTCTAAATTACATCAAACAAACGATGCATTAATCGAAATCGTCTTTTGATCGTCACAACGTGCGTTTATGACGACGTTCTACAAGTCTTAGACTCTACTATTAAGCAACATTGCTAGTTTATAGCAAGCAAACGATGCATTAATCGAAGTCGTCTTTTGATCGTCATAACGTGTGTTTATGGCGACGTTCTACGAATCTCAAACTTTATTATTAAGCAACATTACTAATTTCTAGCAAACAAACGATGCATCAATTAAAGTTGCTTTTTGATTATTAACACAACATTCATTTATTGTCGCATTTTGCACTTCACAAATCTTGTCACATAATCACTTTCATTATATACATCAAACGAACAATGTATTAATGAAAGCTTCTTTTTTAACTATTAATACGACGTTCAATCGTAATCACGTTCGATAATAATAAGATTGCGAAAGAGTTTCTATCTTAATCTAGATCGAGTCGTTGATGTGTTCATAAGAACTTTGTTTAACAACTATCAATCTAGTTATTAAAGTTTTATCTTCAACATTATTCTAATGCATTAAACTAGAAATATTGAAGAAATGACGTTAATAAATTTCAATTGTCAAGATGAGAAAATTGAGAACGCTACAATTTCTCATCTTTAGTCGAATTATATTATAGAGCATTTCGTCATTTGCGATACATATCTTAGTCACTAAACGAAATATAATTAAGCTCTTAAATCAACTCTTCTTTCTTTCTCTTTGCAATTTATTAAGACGTAGATAACGATTTTTAAATCACATAGTCTTCACTTCAAGTACAATCGCTTTCATCTAATTTAAGAACTTTGTTAACTAATTGAGAAGAATAGAATTTTTCTTGATTAAGTCTCTTTCACAAGTAGAAGACTATAATGAAGAAGACTTCGATAGAAAGCTATTTTTCAAAACGAGAAAGTGATCGTCTCAATCAATGATTGCAAATAAAATTAAACTTGAATTAGAACACGTCTAAACAACAAAGACTCAAAGCACATACATGTTATCTTCGTTCGCCTTCATAGTTATTATGTCTTTGATCGTCTCTTTGCAAAAACCTTTGTCGACTTTGATGATTCATAAAACATCTTTGTCTTCTTATAAATGAGCGCAACTAGTCTCTACAAACTCGATCGTAATAGTTATTTCTTTTTATCTTGAGTCGCACTCAATTATCTTTTCATTTTGCAGGTTAGTTGTGTATGTCTCATAGACAACGATATGAAAATCGTCGTTTCAAATCGAGAAAAAAATAGTTTTCACAAACTTGACATTGTTAGTCATAGCCTTAACAAAACATCGAGAAATCTTTATTTATTTAAAATAATCTTCTTTTTGACAACTTTTGAAAAGCTTATATCGTTTAATAATACGTGTTTAATATTAGTGACATTAATAGCATCTTTTAGTAATAGACATTTATCTCTTTCTAATGCTTGCAACGTCTTCAATAGATTCTTCTTTAAAGAAAGTCTCTTTTCGCCAAGCTTAAGTATTTTAACGTCTAGAGAATTCATCGATTTGTTTCGTCTTCGTTGATTGCGTCTCGCTATCGTCTTTGATCGATTGCAATTTAACTTTAATAATGCGAGACTAGTTTAATGAAGACATTTTTCGAAGAGTGTATAACATCACGTGCTTCTTAAGAAGCTTAAATCAAGTCGTAAAGCCATTAATCGTGCGCTTCAATTCATTTCTTGTAGAGACGCGAATTGTTTATAATAAGTATGCTCATTTATTTGTTAAAACTAGTATCGTGATATTAATTAGCACAACGCAACGATACGCTCACAAGATAACAAAGATCTCACGCGATAGACTCTAAGAATTCTCAAAAAAGATCTTTTGACGCTTTTGCAAAGATAATGACACATAAGTTGAAAAATCTCTTTATAAAGAATATTGTTCGTTAATTGCAAGCTAAAGTTAAGAATAAGACACAATGCCTTTAATACATCTTGATTGTTCGATAGTACTAAGTATTATAATAGAGAGCAAATGATGTAAGATAAAAATAAGAAGTCTCTCACTAATAACTTAAATTAATAATATTAGAGTCTAAGATACGCAATCAACTTGAAATCTTAAACACTAATAGACGCATCTTGTGTGATTGCTAGAAGCGTCAAATTTTCGAATGCGAGTAAATAATATAGACGCACTCAAAGTGAGTGCGTTAGCGTAGACTCATTAAATGCGAAGTAATTACAACGTCTTTTGTTCAATAGAAGTATTTCAAGCACTAGTACTCTTCAATAATGAGTATAGACGCACTTTGTGCAATTGCGAGAAACATCGAATTTTCGAATGCGAATAAATAATACAAACGCACTCAAAGTGAGTGCGTTAACGTCGACTCATTAAATGCGAAGTAATTACAACGCTCTTTATTTGATAGAAATTTTTCTTTCAAAAAGAGTTTTTGCATCTTTTTGCTCTCTTGCTTAGATTCTCTTTTTAATTTAACTTTGAAATGCTTTCTTCTTCTTTCAAACGTGCTCTTTTGCTCTTTTATTTTTATTTCGATCAAACTTTGATAATTAAAGATTAGCTACAAAACGAAGATATCATAGCGTTCAACAAATCTAAAGGTTCGAAAATGTGCCTCATTTCATATGCGTCTCTAAATCACTAAATTGACAACATCTCTTCATCTTCTTTCGAATCGTAACTTAGTTAAAAATGTCGACTTTATATCAAAGATTCACGAAGACGCTCAAACTTCTAGTATAAGCAAATATGCTTCTTTCTATAACAATAACATTAAATTTCGTCAACAACTACTTTGCGAACTTCGATTGAAAAATCGTTCTCTTTTCTAAACGATAAAAGCACAAAATTACGAACAAGATGCAACAACAAAAGAAAGAGATCGAAAACAATGAGACGAAAATTATTCTTCTTAAATTATTGACTTCTAGGAATGAGCAAGTTGTTCTACACATAAGATTGTATTGTCTTGACGAAGCGTTAATAAGTATTAACATTATCTTAATTTAATCTTATTGATTACGTCGTTTTAGCAAGATATGTTCAAGATTATTGCACACACGAATCTTCGTCTAGTCTCTTTTCTTGAAAAATTAATCGATTTCGAAGTTATCATATTGTTTATATTATTGAAAATGAACGATTGCGATTAAGAGATACAAAAAGCAATAATGCAAGACTTTTACAATATGTTTTCAAACTTAAGAAACGAACAACTACGTCATTTCGACGTTCTTAACATTAAAGTAATTTTGTTCTTGATGCATTTCGAATTTAGGCACATAGCATCTAAACTAATTTGAAAGCATTACAATAACAATAATATTATAATTCATTTTTTATCATTTATGCTAAGCTCTAGCATCGTCTTCGTCAAACACAAAAATCACACTTTTTTAAAAGCGCTATTGTGAATGAGTTAATTTTCGATTCTTTCTATCAAGTACTATTTCGTAAATTCATTAAATGATTCGAGCATAAGTGCTTCTTTGTCAAATATAATGACGAGAAATTGAATCATATCTTTATATTTGTCTTCAAAGATATGAAGTATATGCAGAAGCGCAAAACTCATTCTTTCGAATATCATTCGTCTATTACTAAGGTTGTGATCGTTCAAAAGAGTATTTAAATCGATCAAATAGCAATCTTTAATTAATTGAGTAGTATCATTCGAAGTGTAAAAAAGAAATCGTACATAACATAGCAAAGCAACTAGAGTTAATGCAAGCTATTTTGATTTTTGAAAAGACTAAAAATCTTTAATCATTTTTTGATATAGCTTTAAATCATCGTTCGAACTTGCTCATTCACTAAGTACTTAAAGAGATTGATCGTAAACTATGAAGCTTCAAGTAAGAAGCAATAGTACATTGTTCTCTAACTTCTAAAGAGATAAACGTTAATAATAGATTTGCTCATTGTCTCGCGTTAGATTGCTCTTTTGTATTTATCAAAAGAGAAATTACAAATGTACGTAAATTAAATTCACTTGTCTTGAATTCAAATTGTTTAACATTTGCGACGAAAGCTTCTAGTATCATTAGTATTAGTTAGATCTATTCCTTAGAATGTCTTATCAAATATCTCTTCGAAAATTCGATGAAAAGAAAGTTTATTATTTTGATACTTCATTTCATCGTATCTAGCGCGTTGATATCTAAATCTTTAGCGAAAATTTTTGACTTCAATAGCGCATTATACATTTTTTACGAATCAAAATTTTCAAATCGATTAATATTAATAATGTTGATAAGAATGTCGCATAAATTAATGTTGTCACTAGGTATATACTTTTGATCGAATGCATATTGTCGACATTTCATTTTATCGTCGAAAAATTCAAGTAAATCTCGAACTAATAAAATGATTTAAAGCTTCAAACGTTCTAACGTCTTAATTGATATCTCAATTTCTAATGCAATTTTCAATAAATTTGTATGATCTTGTTGAAAGAATTGAAGCAAATTATTTTGATCTTTCGCAAGAAGATCGAAAACAAGAGAAGAATCGCAATTTCTTAACAAGTTTAAATTAAGAAATACAAGACATTGCGTAAGACATTTGCGAACTTGACTACTAAATTTCAAAGAATGTTAAAATAATAAAAAAATAATAAATGAAAGACTTATTAATATATCATGATTCAAAATTGCTCTTTCAAGCGATATTATAAGATCATTTGCTCTAGCAACGTCACGATAACATGTCTCGCGTGTTTGATCTTGTAATTCGTAGCTTTGTCTTAAGCGAATCACTTTTAAAGTTTAATTAAGAAAAAAGACTTAAGCTCTTTAATTTGTTCTTCAAATATCGTAAATTTAAACGTCACATTCTTTCGAATTCGTCAAATTGTAATTATGATTCAATTTTAGTTCATAAAAAAAAATCAAAAAAGACATGATTTATTAACGACAAATTCGCAAAGTTGATCATCGTTACTTTTCTTAACAATAGTAAGTCTTAAATTCGAAATGATTTGATATAACTTGAAATTCGCGATTACGCAAACAAGCTTTTATGACTCGTTAATTAAGATCGTATATCGTTTTTCAAGATTAAATGATTTTTGTATTTGTGATTTCCCGAAAGATCTAAAGTATGTTATGTTTGCATTAGTTTTTGACGTATTCTTAATTACGATTATAATTATAATTTTCTTGAATTTTGATTACGAGACTTCGAGATTAGACGTTGAAGACGAGACTACATTAATTACATGCATGTCGAACGTTAAGCAATCGATTAAGGCATACTTCATAAAAAAAGAAGACAACGAAACATTCTAGAAGTCTTATAGATTAACATAGATTTTATGTAAGACGCGCAAATCTCGCATTCTAGAATATGATTTGCAAACGTCATTAATGTAGAACAAAGAACATGGATTTGCATAGATCATTAAAAAAGTATTAAAAATGTTATCTTTTAATTCGAAAAAAAAAAAAATCTTTTCGTTCTCTTGCTAAATTGATTCGAACGCTAATGAGTGCGAGCTCTAAAGTCGCCCAAAACGAAACAATTTAGTGTAACAATAATAATTGAGAATTCTTATATCTTCAAAACAAAAGTTTTCATTAACATCATGTCTATATTGCGTCTCGTTAATTGACTTTTTTCAACTCGTTTATAAGAATAGAAATTGTGTTCTTATTGCATAATTATCTTTTAAAAGCTATTAAAGTTATCGCAAATCATTAAAACAAGAAACGCACATATAATTTAATTTTAAAATCGTTATGCAACGAACTTGCAATTTTGAATTTCAATTCACAATCGACTTCTCAAAGATAATAGATGATTTCTAGATGTTCGATAAGAGAATTACAATTAAATTTCTCCTAAAGAATGTCTTCAATGCTTGTGCCTTCAATTGTGAATACGTTTCATCTCGTGCACGTTAAACTTAACTTATACTAATCGATTTTACGATCAAGGGTCTAAAGAGAAAGTAATACTATCACGATCAAGTATTAGTAGCATATTGGACAAGACTTTACAATGAAAGATATTAATTCGATTTAAGTATTTCAATGTCAAATTTATGTAGTTGTCGTGAGAGTGTTTCGCAAGACGTGTCGATGCAACAAGAAATCAAATTGCTCTTGAGATTGCTTACATTGATCTCGTTATTATTAGAATAAATGTAAATAATTCTTACGCAAGTTATGAAAAAAGGCGAAGCAAATTCATTGATAATATTCTAAGCGAAGTTAAGACAAATAAAGTCGTCGACTTGATTGTTACATATGATGTTTAACTATTTAAATAAATCGATGTTGCAATCGAAGATCGTTATGCTCTCGAAAAAGCATATGATAAGCATAGAGTAATTATTAACATAGCTAACATCAATATCGAATAAATTTATAAAGTTGTCTTCGATCTTATTGTTCAAAAAATTAATGTTGAGCTCAATATATATTCTTTTTGCTCATTCAATTAAGAAAGTGTATCAAGTAGGCGAGATATTAAGAAGTATAATGGTCAACGAATTCTCTATTGAAACGAGATCGCTAGCATTAGAAGCAAAAAATAAAAACAATTGAGTTTCATACACGTTAATGATCGAAATCGTTATATAATCGCTTAAGTTATCGATAATTGCAATGCTCACAAGATGTGAAGCATTCGTAATTAAAACGAAACTTGAAGCTAAAATTAAAAATTCGCTTTTATAAGTTATAATCACAATTGCGATCGACGAACAATTGAACGAACTTGCAACTACTAAAGTCGCAAGAGTTGAAACAACGATTTGACAAGATTTCTTCATTTTGTGACTAAAGAGTTAAGAGAGTCATTTATGTCGAAAAATACAAACGCTATCGTTGTCTTTTGTGATGCTTCAAATCGTGCGTCAATCTTTGAATGCTTATGAAAGCATTTATAAACGAGATTTCTTGTAAGATTTCTTCGAACGATCAAACACACAATAGCTTTTTTTTTCGTCTTATTCTTCGTAATCTTCTCTTGTGATTCTTTGACTTTGCATTCGATTGTTAAGACGTCGTCGCATCAAAGAACTTTAAAAGAAAAAAAAAAGCGAAAAAGAAAGCATATGTTCGATAAAGTTTTTATGTTTTTTTTAAATCGCAAAGTGTAGCGATCTCTTAAATCTTTTCTTATATTTCTTCACGTTATAATCGCATTTAATGTAGATTTTCTTAACTCTTTCTTGACGTTGCAATTGTATTTTGTTGTTTTTATGAATTTTTAACTTAAATTGTTAACAAGTCTTATCTTTCGATTTAATAATAGTTAACGCGAAAGAATCTACACTAGCTTGTAGAAACTAATTCACAATCTTTTTATTTTTTGCTTGAACGACGCTTAGCAACGATGTCTCGTTCTTCTTGTTGCGAAGATCGATTTTATGAAAATGTTAAAGAAGCAAAGTTATCAAATATAGAATTTTCTTTCGTAGCTAGATGATAAACTATCGTGTTTCGCATTTTTATTTTAAATTAAAATATTTACTTCTTTTTACAACAATGATTTGAAGATCGCTTCGCAATTGTGCAACGCTATTCATAGCAAGCTAGTTTCTTCAATTATGCGAATATATGTAAGAGTTATGTCGTAGAACTTGACTAATAAGATCGTGTTAAAGTAACGAATTGTTCGTAAAAGTAAGCTTATGTTCTTCGACTCAAAATTATTAGTAATGAGAGAGACGATTTCGTTTAAAAGACTATTGAAAGTCATGATAAACGCATACTAAATTCACAATCTCTACAAATTTTGTGATATCGTTCGCAAAACTAGATTTACGAACGAGAGCAATATTTTTTCTTTGTTTACATGCTAGTCAATTTGGGACTAACTCAAAAGTACATAGTCGACATTTTCTAATAATTAATTCTATGCTTTTTGTAATCACATTAAATTCATTCTTACAATTGATTTATCACTATTGAATCAATTTCTTTTTTTAGCGTTTAGTACAATTGCGACTTGGAATGTTGTCTTGTGAGACTCTATTCATTGAAGTTGCGCATTGCGATTTCACTCTATACGACACAAAATTATCGCGATCACAATTCTTTCTTAGAAACGAGATATATTATATCGAGAGCATTACATTTGTCTTCTAATAATGACGTTCAAATTATTAATTTTAAAGCTTTCGACGAAATTAAGAAAGATAATTCGTGTTTCTTATTAACAATATCTCGCGCTAGCTACGCAACGACGAAATCAAACTTCTCTTTATTTGTTGACAAATTCATAGCGAGATTCTAAAGTTTGTGTACAAAGAATTTCTTGTTTTTGATTTAGTCTTCGATCTTTTAGAGTTAATTTAATTTTTCAATTATTTAATTGTTATAAGTCGAGATTTTACAAAGTTGTCAAATTCATAAAGACATTTTACGAACTTTCGTCAAATTCTTTTACGATGTCGCTAAAATAAACATTATTATAAAAGATAGAAGTAAGCTCTCTCGTTCGTAAAGACAAGGCTCACAAGTCTTCAAAAACTTTAAATAGACGTTAATTCGAATGTTGACGATAACTTAAGATATTTCTCAAGATGTTTGAGCTTTCGCAAAGAGATATTAATTAACGAAGATATTACATTGATATCGAATTATTTCACACTTAACGATAAAATTTTGCGAAAGAGTTTACGCAAGTAGATTGATCGTCGGGCCGGGTTTCGGTATCAACATTCTGGCCCGACTCGAATACTTGGTACCAACCTCTTGACTCGACTTGGAATCGACCCAAGTCAACGATTTTTTGACCCGACTCGATCGACTCGCCAAGCAATCGAAAATGACGTCAAAATGCCAAGATTTTCTATTTAAAAAAAAAATCGCATTATTCGAATTACTAAAAATAGTTTAAAAATAATAACGCACAAATAACGTACAAATGCATTACCTAAATGCATTACTATATAATATTATAAACAAATTAATTAAATTAATCAAC
>JAABUQ010001492.1_pt1 | contig 49981 bp, 46 predicted proteins | sample 5560001 | NCBI WGS metagenome assembly JAABUQ01 (sample SAMN10711888, study PRJNA513371) | rock metagenome | isolation source: Antarctica rocks | place: Antarctica: Victoria Land, Finger Mt nord | collected 2015-12-18
AATCTATATATGCTTTATTCAAGAAGAAGCTCGAAGTACTTCGCGAATATCTAGCAAAAAACGAAAAGAAAAAATTTATCAAAAAATCTTAATCATAGACAAAATACTTGATTCTCTTTGTATCTAAGAAGAACGAAACTCTTCGTCTATGTGTTAATTATCGAAAGCTAAATCATATTACGATCAAGAATCGATATTCATTACTTAATATTAGCGAGCTTCAAGATCGACTATTCGAAGTCAAATACTTTATCAAATTAAATCTACAAAAAGCGTACAATCAAATTAGAATAAAGACAAGAAAAGAGTGAAAGATAGCTTTTTGCACACAATATAAACTATACAAATACACGATAATGTCGTTTGGGCTTATTAACGTTTTGACAACGTATCAAAAATAATTAATGATGCACTACGACAATATTTGAACCAATTTGTCATAGCATATTTGAACGACATCATAATTTACTTAAAGATTTTGAAAGAACATATTAGTCATGTTTTCAAAGTACTAGAATGTCTAAATAAGAGAAACTTACATTTTAAATTCAAGAAATGCGAGTTTTATTAAAAGAAAGTTGACTTTCTTAAATTTGTCGTTGGACGACATGAAGTACGCATGAATCTCAAAAAACTACGAGCAATTAAAGAATGAAAATCACTCGTTAACGTTAAGAAAGTACAATTTTTTCTAAATTTCATAAATTACAACAAAAAGTTCATTAAAGACTACTTCGTTAATGCGATATTATTAATTAATTTTACGAAAAAAAATACGTCATAAGTATGAGAACTTATAGAAAAAAAATTATTTTAAAATCTTAAACTAGAATGCTTGAAGAAATCAATATTAAAAATGTACGATTTACGATTGTCAAGTAGAATTGAAATCGACGCATTAGATTTAGTTATCGATGCATACTTCAATTAAGAGCATGAAGACATATGACACTTAATGACGTATTTCTTGAGAAAACTCTTGTTAATCGAATAGAATTACGATGTTTACAATAAGAAACTACTCGCTATTGTAGTTTTCTTAAAATTATAAAGAGTATACATCGAAGAATTATTAAAACTTACAATTCTTATAAATTATAAAAATCTTGTGCACTTTATCATTATTAAACAACTTAATAGAAGGCAAATACAATAATTAAAACGACTCGAACAATACAAATTTAAAATATAGTATACACTAGACAAAGATAACGACAAAGCAAACGCACTTAATAGAAGAAATAATTATATAAAAACGAAGAAATCGTTTAATTACAACATACTTAAGATCAATAAAAACGAATCACTATTAGCAAACAAATACGAGCTAAATGTTACATTACGAATATTTCGAGACAATACAAAAGAGTTTTCAATAGAGAAAGAAAAACTTCAAATATCTATTGACAAAATCGACGAATGTATAAGAGAACATCATAATGAATCATTGCAAAGGCATTCAAGAATAACCAAAATCCTTCAACTTTTACGTCAACATTGTTAATTTTTACAAATGAGATAAGTTGTCGAGACATATATTAAACGATGTCTTAGCTATTAGCAAAACAAACATGATACGCATGCGAACTATGACGAAATTCAATATTAGAAATTATCTAAATCGTTATGAAATAAAGTTACGATAAACTTTATTATTAAGTTGTTTAAGTCGACGAATCTAGCAACTAAAGACAAATATAATTCGATACTAATAATAATTAACAAATTTATCAAGTACTCACATATTATCGCAAGCAAAGAGAAGTTTATAACAAAACAACTAAGATACATTGTATTGAATCAACTTATACGATATCATAATATACTTAAAGAACTAACTAGTGACAAAGACAAGCTCTTTACGTCTAACTATTAAAAGACATTGATATTAATGTTAGGAACGAGACTTAGAATGTTCATTGCCTATTATTTGATTACGAATGATCAAATAGAGCAAACAAATCAAAGTTTGAAGCAATATCTAAGACACTACGTCAACAATACTTATAGCAACTAAGTATCACTTCTATTTATGGCACAACTAGCACTAAATGCAAAGATTTCGAATATCACTAAAATAACTTTATTCTTCGTCAACTATAACAAAGAATTCAATCTCTTCGAAGAAGAACGACGACATCTATTAGCACAATCAATCATCAAGAAGATAGCAACACTAAAAAGAATACACGACAACATCTTGAAGATGCAAGAAAGATCGATCAAGTACTAGAACAAAAAACGAAAAACGACACCTCAATTAAAGAAGAAAAATAGAGTATATCTTTTTACGAAAAATCTTAAGACAAGGAAGTTAAGCAAGAAATTAAATTATGTCAAAGTCGAATTGTTTCTCGTTAAGAAGGTCAAGAAATCAATCAATTACGAACTTGACTTATTCAAGAACGCCAAAGTATTTTTAATATTTTATATCTCATTGTTGAAATTAGCGAATTCAATCACGCCTTTACAAGACACATTTTATTTTCACTCACAAAAAGAAGAACAATATAAGGTTGAGAAAATTCTACAACAAGAAGATCAAGAATATCTTATCAAGTAAAAAGAATATTCTATCTTCGAGAACACATAAGAGTTATTTAAGAATCTAAAGAAGTGTTCTAACAAGCTACGACGTTTTCATTAGCGACAAAGTCGCTCATAAGAGTCGACAAAGCATTAGAAGACAAGAGAGCAAATAATGAAGAATCGATGATAATATTAGATAAGACTTCGAACGTCTTCTTAATACATTCGACCTTTTTCTTACTCTTCTTGATCTTCAAAATATTTTTCGACTTCGCATTATCTATATTTTTTAGACGACAAAATTAGTGTTTTCTTTGTTTCGTCTTTCGCGCAATTCTTAAGCGCAACTCTATTATTTCATCATTTAGCTTTTTAGCGTTCTAGATAGCTTCATTCATTCTCTAATAGTTCGAAGTCAAATTACACTTTTAATTCTTTCAATAACACTCTTTACACTTGAGATATTTTCTATTTATTCGACAAGATACGCCAAACGAAACGCAAATTCGACAAGGGCGCATTGTGAGAAGAGCGTGTTTATAACGACGATCAACAACGAAGTTGCGACGTTATTCAATGAATAGCTTGACTAGCATGATAAGGAAGAATAAATGGTTTCGAGACGAAAACTCTCGAAGAGAGAAGATAGTGTTACGAGTCGCGTGTTAATAAGTACTATTCGTCGCGCATCGCTCTTCACAAGATAATTAGAAAGGAAAGATCTATCGACAAAATCAAGGTAATCAAGATGGCTTAACTCTTGAACATCTTGAATTTAGAATTAAGATAATCAAGGTAATCAATGTTTTGAACATCTTAAATATCTTGAACCTCAAATGATGAAAAGGTATATAGCTTTCGAATGCGACTTTCTTATGAATCGTGTTCAATTTATCTTAAGTCTTGACTTATTGTTACGATTGATTCAAGTTGCAAATCCCTTGTTACCAAGTAATTGCTTGCATTATCTAAAGACGTCTACAAATCTTTTCAAAGCATAACTTTCTCTAATATCTTCGAAGAAAGTACTAGCGTAACAATTAAGTCATAAATAAAAGTAATATTCAATTGCTATAAGTATTGTTGACGTAATGTCTTAAATATTGCTTTAGACTCTAGTTTGTTCGTTCTATTTAATTATTCGTGATCGAATGATAGACAATAAACATTCTAAGTTTTGTTTCTAACATTAATAGAAGCGTCTTTCAATAGTTAGACGTGAAAAACTTGTCTCTATTACTAATTAGTTCTTTAAGTATATTGTAATATCGTATAAGTCGATTTAATACAATGTATCTTAATTATTCTATTATAAACTTTTTCTTGCATGCGATAATATATAAATACTTGATAAGCTTGTTAATCATTATTAATATCGAATTATGTTTGTCTTCAATTGCTAGATTTATTAATTTGAGCAACTTAATAATAAAGTTTATTGTAACTTCATTCTATAACGATTCAAGTAATTTCTAATATTAAATTTCGTCATAGTTCGCATATGTATTATGTTTGTTCTATTAACAATTAAGATATCGTTTAACGTATGTCTTAACAACTTGTCTTATTTGAAAAAAAGAAATTAATAATGCTAGCGTAAAAGTTGAAGAATTTTGATTATTCTTAGATGCTTTTGCAATGATTTATCATGATGTTCCTTTATACATTTGTCAATTTTGTCGATAGATATTTGAAGTTTTTCTTTTTTTATTAGAAACTCTTTCTTATCGTTTCTAAGTATTCGTAAGATAGCATTTAGCTCGTATTTATTTGCTAATAATGATTTGTCTTTGTTAATTTTAAGTATGTTGTAATTAAACGATTTCTTCGTTTTTATGTGATTATTTCTTTTGTTAAGTGCGTCTACTTTGTCATTATCTTTGTTTAGTGTATATTGTATTTTAAACTTGTATTGTTCGAATTACTTTAATTATCGCATTTGTCTTCTATTAAGTTGTTTAATAATAGTAAAGTGTAGAAGATTTTTATAATTTATAAGAATCGTAAGTTTTAGTGATTCTTTAATATATACTCTTCATGATTCTAGAAAGACTACAATAGCGAATAACTTCTTGTTGTGAATGTTATAATTTTGTTCGATTAACGAAAGTTTTCTTAAAAAATATGTTATTAAGTGTTATATATTTTTATGCTCTTAATTAAAGCATGCATTAATAACTAAATCTAATGCGTTAATTTCAATTCTACTTAACAATCGTAAGTCGTACATCTTTAATACTAGTTTCTTTAAGAATTCTAGCTTAAAATTCTAAAATGATTTTTTTTTATTAATTTTTATATTTATGACGTCTTTTTCTTCGTAAAATTTGTTAATAATATTGCATTAACGAAGTAATTCTTAATGAACTTCTTGTTGTAATTTATGAAATCTAAAAAGAATTAAACTTTCTTAACATTAATAGATGATTTTTATTCTTTAATTGCTTATAGCTTTTCGAGATTTATATGTACTTCATGTTGTTTAATAACAAATTTAAGAAAGTTAATTTCTTCTTAATGAAATTCGCATTTCTTTAATTTAAGATGTAAATTTCTCTTATTTAAATATTCTAATATTTTGAAAACATGATTTACATGTTCTTTCAAAATATTTAAGTAAATTATAATGTCGTTCAAGTATGCTATGATAAATCGATTTAGATATTGTCGTAATATATCATTAATTATTTCTTAATACGTTGTCGAAACGTTCGTAAATTCGAACAACATTATCGTGTATTTGTATAGTTTATATTATGTGCAAAAAGCTATCTTTTACTCTTTTCTTATCTTTATCTTAATCTAGTTATACGCTTTTTCTAAATTCAATTTAATGAAATACTTTGCTTCGAACAATCGATTTTGAAGTTCGTTAATGTTAAATAATAAATATCGATTTTTTATCGTAATATTGTTTAGCTTTCGATAATCGACACATAAACGAAGAATTTTGTTCTTCTTAAGTACAAAGAGAATCAAGTATTTTGTTTATGATTGAAATTTTTTAATAAATTCTTTTTTCTTCGTTTTTTGCTAAATATTCGCGAAGGATTTTTAGCTTTTTTTCGAATAGAACATATATAAATTCAAACGTGAATCGTTTGTCTAATTTAAGTTTAATCTCGTAATTTTACAATTAATATTTAGATAAAATTTTAATCGTTCTCTTTTTTTAAAATAGATGCTCTTAATTGTTGTATATTCGTAATATGTGCTTTAGCGATTTCTTCGCTATACTAGATAGTTTAGAACTCTTAGAAGATTCGCAATTTTCTTCACTTACTTTAACTTTGTGACTTGACTAATCTTTGTCAATGTTTATCGAGTCGAACTTTATTAAATCGTTTTTTTGCGAGAATGCAAACTCGCTATTTGCGATCGAATTTCGACTTAATCTTTTATCTATTATTGAACGTTATTGATGCGTAAATTAAATGCGAATTGCGTAATCACATTGCGCAAATCTAAGTACTTGTGTATTCTAGTTAATTTCTAAATTGTGTTGCTTCAATTAAGACATTTCTAAAACAATATTGTGAGTAATTATTCTCGCTATATTAAAGATTAGTTTCTTGTGATGTTGCTAAATAGCTATCGATAATAACTTCGTCTCTTTATTCACTTTTTTATTTCTTGCGAGTAATGAGTTTTTATCTACAATCATTAGATTGTAAGCGTTAAGCTTCTTTCGAATAAAATATTCTTTTTTCTTTACAAGAGCTCTAGTTATAAAATTATATATCGCATCAAAATTAATCATTGTTGTGAGTCAACAATCATTAATCTTAATTAATATAATAAAACATCGTGCGTACGTTATTGAATTTAGTTGCTATTGTTAAACTAACATATTGCATTTCTCTAATATGCTCTTTATTAAGAAATTTGAATTTTTTTTTACTTTTGCGTTGTGACTTTTGCTTCAAACGTCTATTTGCGCTAAGCTTTCTTCTATTGCTAAATTGCTAACTTTAACTTTCTAAAAAATCAATTAATTTCATTCTTTTTTTTTAGATAAGTCTAGCATAAGTTGTTGTAGCAAACTATTCAATTAAGATTTGCGTATATTGTAGAGTTCAATTGTTTCATTATAATGTCAAATATGTTCTTTTTTGTAATAGCATTGCTTTTTAGCTTCTTTTCGCATTCGTTTACGATCTTTGATAAGCTAACTAAAGTCTTAAGATGATTCGTAATGTCTTCTATGCATTCGTGAAAGTTCTTTCAATTATACTTTTTATCTAAGTTAATAATTAGACTATGAGATTTAATAGTCTTTTGAAGTGCTTAATTAACTTTCTACGTAAATGCGAATGCCTTGTTTAATGATGTTTTATCTAGAACTTTCTATAACTAATTTGAATTCTTTACTAGATAATAATTGTCGCTCGATTTAGTTTTGAGAATGTTTGTCTTTATGTTGATTTGCTTTTTAATGTCGTTCTAACGATCAAATATCTCTCTTAACATAGCATTAATCTATCGACGATTCATTAAGTTTCGTAATTGATAATCTCTTGCGAAGTAACTTAATTTGTCACATGAATAACACGTTTTTTTAAGTTTGTTATTTTGCTTTTCTCTAGAGTTCTTTTCTTTGCGTCATTAAGTAAAATTTAATTTTATAAATGCAAGCTTACGATAGTTTAGATTATTATATCTCTAATTAGAACGAAATTCTTTCTAATAATATTTGATCGTTAATTCAAAGAAGATTCTTGCTCTTTTGTAAAATTAATTATATCGCTTTTTCATAACTCTTTTATATAGTTTGTCGTCGAAATCGATAATTACTTCGATGAGATCAAACATGTTATTGATGAATTTGTCATCGCACATAATTTCGTTTTTAAGATTGTTCATAAGATTTCGTCGAAATATTATTATAAATGCGACATCGTTTCACTTAATAAGATTAACATACTTTTAGAATCTTGCTACGTAGTCTATTGCAAAAATTCGTTGAATTAGATGCTAAATCACTCTTTTTGCGATTTGTTTCTCGTTAAATGTTTCGAAGATTCTTCGAAGCTCTTTCTTAAAGTTATTGAGTTCGTAAACATTGTACAAGAGTTTTCGTCATAATTTTTTAGATACTTGCGTAAGTTTAATTTAAGTCAATGCTAAGCTCTTTCTCTAAGAAATGTTAATGCGAAAATCGTTTTCTTGTTCACTAGAACAAAATAAAAAATGAAATAAATATTTATCTACATAAGTTAATTCTTTAGGCCAATATAATCTTCATGATAGACGTTAGACTTATTGATTCTTATTTTGTCGTCTTTATTAATAGAGGGTCGATGTGATGCTATTGAGCTATTGCTCGAGATAGAGGCGCGTTGATCTAATATAGACATTCTTAGAGTGTTCAAAATGTTACGCTAGTACTTTCGTAAAGAGTATTAGAGCGAGTTATGCTATTGGAAAGATTTGTAAACATCTTTAGACAATGCAAGCAATCATTTGATAACAAGAATTGCAACTATAGGCAATCTTATGTTTAATAAATCTTCATAGGTAGTTCAATGAATTAGAGTAACAATAAGTAAAGACTTAAGATAAGTTGAACACGATTCATAAGAAAGTCGCGTTCGAAAGCTATATACTTTTTCATCATTTGGGATTCAAGGTGTTTAAGGTGTTCAAGGCCTTGATTATCTTAATCACCTTGATTCGAAATTCAAGGTGCTCAAGGGTCAAGTCATCTTGATTATCTTGATTTTGTTGGTAGATCTTCCCTTTCTAATTACCTTGTGAAAAGCGATGCGCGACGAATAGTACCTATTAGCACGCGGCTCGTAACAATAGAAGAAAACAAAAATCGATTAAATACAATAATTACTAGGTTGCGATCCATATTACTCGATCTAATATAGCGCGGGCGGGCTAGCGGTCCTAGACCCCACTAGCCCTCGCAAACCAATTGAATAATCGTATTGAATAAAGCTGCGCAACCTGTCTACTGTCGTTGCCACGTGTCCACACCTTAGTTAGTGGAAACAGTCTCGACAAATGATCAGGTGGTATATCGTATCTTTTTCGTGATATTGAGCTTATATACTTCATGATCATCGCCTGCACTATGTGGTAGCTGGTCCGTCTCAAATACAATTTGTGTCACACAGAAATACTTCTTCCAGTCAATGATGTACTCTAGCACTGGGTCGATGCTGGGAGTGTACATGCAAGATCAGTTGCATCTACGATGGTGGAGGAATTTACTGCTACTTAGCTTATAGATCTCTTCGGTTTGGAAGACCACGTGTTTCGGGCGAAGCCGGAGTTTCGGAGCTTCCACTGGCCTAGACATTTTTACTCATTAACGCTTTGCCTTGTTAGCGATGGCTTTCCACTGGTCGATCAGCCCATTGTCAAGGCGTGTTATTCTGCACTGCCTCCATCAAGTACATGGCCGACGATCATTCAGAGGGAGGTCCTTGTAAAACACCGGCCAACCAAAACAACGGCGATGGCGATGACGACGGTAAAGATGTTGGTGTCATCATGGCGGCGTTCCCTGACGGCTCTCTCGGGATAGACGGCAACAAGCCTGGTGTCGTTGCACAATTTTTCTGTGAGGGAGAAGAAGTCATCTTTGTAAGCTACCCTCGACTCACACTGCTTCGACGTAAGCTGATTATTATAGGGGACTGAGGAAGACTCCCCCTTCAAGATGCAGTTACACGGTATTTACCACGAATACCAAACGCATTTTAGACTTCGTGTCGGTTTACATCGCACGCCCACCGTTAATGACTTCAAACCAAACGGCGCGCATTACATCGAGCTGAGGTTCACTCAAGATCTATTCCACATACCAGCAGAAGACATCAAGCTAGCCCAGCTTACGGACGAAGAAGTCATGGATCTTCCTCGAGTGATTCGCAAGGAGTCAAAAGTCAGCAGATACGGCAATTTCGGTCAGGGCATTGCTAGATTGACCATGCAGCTCAACCAGCCAATTCTTCAAGCTGGCTTTGGCACGTCTTTCACGCATGGTCACGAGAAAGTCCAGGCTTGTTTGGAGAAACTTTCTAAAGTCGTGAAATCTACTCAGGGACACATCTTCTTTATTCACCAGCCAAAAGCCATGAACATGGTAAATCGGGTCAGAGAGCGTATAGTCAATCAGGGAATTCCGTTCGGGGAGTACAATTGGGAGCGCTCGGGCAATCACCAGTAAGTGTTAAACAGATCCGGTCATTATGGATCTCTACTAACTCCAAGCAGAGTCCAGTGGAACGAACATCGAGACTTCGACGAACTTCCTGTCTACGCACATAGAGAAAATCTGACATTCCACAAGCTCAAGTACTGGTATCTGACTATCATGTATGGCACTCTCATGAACGAGGAACACTCCGTCAAGGCCCTCGAACGTGTTGAGAAGGAAGTGATACCTTACTATCTCCTCGAAGACCCAAGCAGCGATGTACATCCAAGCAGACAGCCCAAGAACTGTACTTGGTACTTCGATTATGCTCAAGGAGAAGCCGGCGTTCGTGCGTTCGACATCGGTGACGAATGCGACCTACAGTTCACGGGAGAACTTTCGATTATCAGCGCGAAAGAAGAAGCAGAAACCATCAAGCGTAAACCTTGGAAAGCGACCGTCATCTCATTTCTTCCAGAAGTTCCCGGTCATGGCAACGTAGCGCTCTTCGTCCGACGTCCCTTTGCTGATGAGGACGATATTGCAGCGACGCCATTCCAAGCTGAGTAGTTGGTGCTCATATCCCATGATGTACAGGTCAAGCTCATTAGTTCAGACCTTTCTGCGAAACGATTACTCAATAGCATAAATCGTCTCTACGACGGAAAAGAGCCAATACATCGTGCCTTGCAGCGTCTTGTTATGAGCTAATCCCCAGGGATTCACTTGCTGCGGCAGATGTTCTTCCTTTACATGCAAGAGTACGTTTTCACGCATTCACGTTGGACTTTTACTGGGTTTTCTGACTCTACAGAATCCATGATCAACGGTAGACGCTTGAATGTGGCTCTGACTCGACAAGAAGATGTCTCAATCATCCTCTGCGATACTCCGGCGATCGATGATGCAAAGTCAGAACATCAGCGCAATGCAGAGACGATAGAGAAAATTCCGCCCTCTGAAGCTTAACCTGACCGTCGAGATCGTAGAAGATTACTTAGATTCGATTGGCAAATCTGAAATGCTGAGCTCTTTGTTACGAGGCTGGAGAGTAGGGATGAGGAACCGTGGCGGGAGAAACTGACGATGACTTGTATGAGCTTGGAGGGTGTAAGGTGGTGCTGGCTCCGAGAGCGTGATAGTGCGTTGAGGGGAAGAAGAACCTGTGCTTGATCTTGTATTAAATAGGGGGGAAAGGAAAATACCGTTCATGATCGATTACAAACTTATTTTATACAAAAACAGTAGAAGATACCCCTCGATTTGCATGTCCCTATCTTAGCATGCTGCTCGTTCTAGCAGCCCACCCAATAGAAAGCACAACCTATGATTTGTATTAAAATACCTTTCTAAGTAATAGTGGAAATGGACTGATCCAACAGCGACCAGCTACCAATAGAGACATGACCCATTGGCAAGGAGAGGCAAGACGATAACAGAATCAGTGCATATTGCCAAGCAACCGAGCATTCTTCGTCCCCATGTTCTACGGAGAGTCTTCCGATATGGTGATGATTAGGCGATCAGTGAACATCCACGGTCCCAATCACAATAAGGGAAGTGACTTTGTTATGCATGCCAACATGGTTGTGCATGGGATAACGGAAGTCTCTCCATTGCAAATCATAAGTACTTTCCACCTCCTTCTACCGTGACAATATCCTTGCGTGGCGGTGCTTATAAAGCTTTACGATCCCCGTCTCGCCCTCCTCATGCCACTGCGGGAAGTTCATTTCTAGACCCTCGGGAAGGCGTCCCTCCAACTTCTCGCACACCTCCTTGAAAGCCCCTGATTCCTCGAGGAACTTGGAACACATTTGGCCCTCGAACTCGATCCATACCGTCTCCAAGTACTTGCAATCAAGCAGCAGGAAAAGATGCGGCGCAAGTCGGTTCAACTCCGCGGCCGTCGTCTGCTTGATCATGAGCCGGAGATGTTTCAGCGCACATTTCGGGTCGAATGCCACGCCTTCCACCAAGACGCTGAGTTGGAATTCGAGCAGGCACGGAATCCATTGGCATGGGATCTCGAATGTGTTCCATGTGTAGAAAAGCTCCAAAGCTCCTTCGACGATCAGGCGGTCGGTTGGAATGTGACGTTCGTAGTCGATTTGGTCGTGCAGCTGGAGCTCGATTTTCTGAAGGGTTTCGATGGGGACGACCTGTACTCCGTTGTCTGTAATGTGGCAGTGAATGGGCGCGGGGCGGACTAGGTGTGGTTTAAGGGCGGCGTACGAGTTTGGGAAAGGAATGGGAGTGAATGCGCGAATCCAAATGTCCATGGTTGGCTACCGCTTAAGGCCATACAAGGGTCGGCGATCGAGAGGGAGGTATATGAAGTTTGCCGATAGATCGTGGGAATTTTTTTTAAAAGGGACTACCGCCGGTCCCTCCTACTGAGATGAATTAGATCCCTTGCAATAAGGAAGAGGACACTGGAGAGGATGATAAAGGCGCTCGCGAGAAGAAGACAAGCGCTAGCGAGGAGGATCAGTGCCCTCGTGAGGAGGATTAGGGCCATCCAGATTGCTGAACTAGCTGCTGAATTTGCCCTTCTTAACGCCCTACACCTGTTCTAAGCGCCGTGCTGTCCGAAACTTGACTGGGCTTAGACTAGATGAGAATGTTTGATCTTCGATCTGATGCTTGCTGGTCGGACAGTGACTGCGCAATGTGCTGTTACCGGAAGATGATTGTGCACGTTGACTTTGAACAACCGCTCTGTATGAGATGAACTTGTGGACTATGACTCTGTGGACAATAATCTGCTGAAAGGCTACCGATGGCTCTCATGTAGATGGTGGAAGTTAAGATCTCGATGTTGATGGCTCTTTATGGTGGCACCGTCATCACCAAAGCACTTACCGCGAAATGGCATCGTTCTTGCCATTTCGTCGAGCCACATCCAAGCCGCGGCGGAAGCATGGAAGATGTCAAGTAAATCATTGAAAGAAGGCGGAGGCAGAAGTATTATGGAAAAGAAGTCCATTTGGTCCAATCTTGTGCTACGACATACGAAAAGGAAAAGCGCTTTGCGATATCAAGAACTGAACGACCTCCACGATTGTCTCAACCGAGGAGGGAATCGAAATGCACCAAATCAAGATAGCGTTCAGCTTCTGCACTCAAGTGTTGTAAGTGAAGCATTTCAACTTCCTATTGTTATTGGTATGCAAGAGATGGTATCTCTTTACAATTGATAGCAGCAGGGTTCAGGATATCGTCGCTCATATCTACGTTATGTCGTACCTGCGAATTTGTTTTTGGTCACCGATGTAGATGGAGCATCTTCCGCCAAGGTCTGCCGCTGAATTCTGAAAGATAACCCAGTAAAGATAACTTGCCAAGCCCTCGAGATAACGGAGACCACAGTGAGCTGCTCGGATTGGGCTTCTGGCCATCGCATTCGCAAGCAATGGCCGCATCGGTACCATTGTCGTCTCTTTTCTCCTCGCCGATCACACCACCCTCGTGTGACTGGTGGGACAAGAGGCATTGGACAAGCCATGAAGCTTGCTCTGGCTGAGGCAGGGGCTGATATGCTCTTAGTGTAGAGGAGTATTGTCAATACACCTACGAAGAAAGCTATCCAAGACCTGGGCCGGAAGGCGGAGGTCTATGTTGTCAATCTTTCTTCCACGGATGCCGTTTCTGGCTTGACTAAAAAGATTGCCCAGCACGGGCACCAAATACACATCCTGCCCAATTGTGCCGGCGTAATTCTACAAAGAAGACATCCCAGTCATCAACTTCCGTCTAGGGGAATTGGAGTGAGCGTGGAACCGTATAAACTCCGAGTTCCAGGACACACTAGCCTTAAGTAACTGGTCATGCATGTTGGCCTGACAAGCATCCTCACGCTGTGCCGCGAGGTTGAAGCGCACATGCTCGAGAGCAAACCCAGCACCTGGATCCGCGATATCGGATCCTTGCTTTCATACCAAGGCGGGATCACGGTGGCCGTGTATGCCGCGTCGATAGGCGTAAGCCGTAATGGCATAGCTGACCAAGGGATTCTCGAACGGGCGGGCTAGCAAGGTTAGTGTCGCTCCCGGCTACGTAGGCACGAAGATGAACACTACTTCGAAGGAACATGAGGAACTGTGCGGCAAGTATATTCGCCAGAATACCGGCCGGTAGGTGGGGAAGACCTGAGAACTTCAAAGCTCCGGTTGCCTTTCTGGTGAGCGGGGAAAGTGGCTATCTGTCAGGGGGAGTCGATGGGCAGATGAGCAAGAATAAGAGAAGGCTGAACAGAAAGCAAGCACAAGGAGATTAAGTAGGGAGTACGGGGTACTGCAGTCATAGACGGTACAATCCTAGTGGGTCGTTGCCGTGGCACGGACGGTCTCCACGCTCCAGCCTCAACAATCAGGAGTGCCACTATACTTTTAGGCTCGGGTGTTCCCAGGAGAACAGAGAATATGTTTACCATGCATCAGTTATAGTACACGCTTGTTTATGATGCATCACCCTCCCCTGTCAGCGGGAAACCCTGGTTCTGGCACATCGCGGAGGTCCAATATATCCAGCTTTCTAGCACAGTTGACCCTCAACGTCGCGAATCTTGGTCGTCGTCGTCGTTCTTATTACCATTGGCAAGACTTGTCGCGATATAATCGCGTTGGAATCATTTCTTGGCACAATTAAATAGTTAGGCTGACAATATCTTTGTAGACGTGGACTACGATAGATTCGCAATAGAAAATAAAACGCTTGATGAGTTCTATAAACGGCAGAAGCGATCTTGTGTGCGAAGCTGGATAAAATGGATCTGCGCGATGTGCCAAAATCAGGGTTTCCCGCTGACAGGGGTGGGTGATGCATCATGAACAAGCGCGTACTATAACTGATGCATCTTAAACATATCCTCAGGAGAACGCAACGGCTGCTGATCCGTAGCCGATAACGGTCAGGACGGCCTATGAGGAGGCCGCTGCTCAAAGATCTCCGAGATTTCGGGCCCAGAAAATGTCGGAGGTCTTCGAAGCGACAGTTGACAGCTGCCAGAGGAGCTGCAAGTTCTGCAACCTAGACCCGGGCCGCAGGCTCGAAGCCAAAGGGTTGGGTGGGGGATTCCCTGGGTGGTCGATTCGTGGCTGCCCCGATCAAGGTGTCTTCCATTGGGCTTGAGAGGACGGCCCCCTGTTCTGCTGGCACCACGAGAGGCGCCGGCATTGAAGCAATAAAGGCTGTCGACCACCCGAAACCCCGTTTGCCTTGTTGTCTCCCTCGCACGTGGCCGACCCAAAACAATTGGATGAATTAACCCGATCCTGCGACTCAGCATGTCGCCGTCAGAAGGGTTGAAACCTGTGGTCTTGCTCCTCGGGGAGATTTCCCATGCAAATGCAGAGTGGGACGCCCTCTCGGCAATTGGAGAGCTTCGGGTACGCCAAGAGCTGGCTCTCAACCTTGAACCAACCCACTGCAACCACTCTCCCATCGCTGCATCCGATGATTGCATCTCGAAGCTAATGAACAACACCCACCGCAGCAAGTCAAGGACTGCGACCGAGAGCAATTCCTCAGCGACTGCAGATCCGGCGTCCACGATGGCATACTGGCCATCTCCAGGACATATGATAGCGTCCAGGTGCGTTGCGCCAAAGCGAGCCAACTGCAACATGCGCCGCGGCTATCTCACGATCGGTAAAGCTGATAAATCCTCCAGCTGACTGGACGCTTCGACTCCGAGCTCATCGAGGCTCTGCCGGGGAGCTTGAAGTTCATCTCCCACAACGGCGCGGGCTACGATCAGATCGAGGTTGAGGCTTGCATCGAGCGAGGTTCGTCCTCACGACTCCCAGCATAGGAACTGGCCCTCTGATACCATGGAGCAGGCATCTCTGTTTCTAATACGCCTGGTGCGGTCGATGCTTCGACCGCGAACACAGCTTTCTACCTCCTCCTGGGTGCCTTACGTCGCTCACATGTTCCCTCCACCGCTCTCCGCGCTGGACAGTGGCGTGGCGCAATGGGCCTGGGTCATGATCCGGAAGGGAAGACTCTCGGAATTCTTGGCATGGGAGGTATAGGCAGCGCGGTTGCTCGCCGTGCTGCCCCGTTCGACATGAACATCCAATACCATAATCGGCGCCCCGTAGACGCTGATCAGAACCCGACTAATGCCAAGTTCGTGTCCTTTGAAGAGCTGCTGAGTACCAGTGATGTCATCAGTGTGCATCTACCGCTATCGGACGCCACCAGACATCTCATCGGGCGCGCCGAGTTCGCGATGATGAAGGAAGGGGTCGTCATTATCAATACTGCCAGAGGCAAAATCATCGACGAAGAGGCGCTAGTAGAGGCTCTGGATAATGGCAAAGTCTTTGCAGCTGGCTTGGATGTTTACGAGCATGAGCCAGACATCCATGAAGGCTTGATCAAGAGTGACAAAGCTGTCTTACTGCCACATGTTGGCACTGCAACGTTTGAGACCATGGTAAGCGGTTTATACATACTTTGCTTGGTTTTTCTGTTATATTTACGGCCGAGGCTTACTTTGTACTACGCCAGCAAAGAATGGAACTCTTGGTCATCGAGAATGTCCGTAGCGTCCTCGAGAAGGGTAGTCTACTCACCCCCGTGCCGGAGCACAGGGAATGGAAATTATGACCCCCAGGGCCAGCAAGTTTTCCGTGCTAGATGATGGACATTGTATTACCACCGAAGACGATATTGTCACCAGCGAAATGAGCGTACGGATCTTGCTGGACGGTGGACTGGCGAACGGCGTCCAAAAATCAGAGGAGCATGGTCAGCGAGTGGCTATTCTACTTTGTGATTAGATTATATATATTCAGACTGGAGAGATATTTACAGCAAGGTCGTCGTCGACGAAACCCTAGTCGGTCGCGCTGTTGTTCTGGACCATCAATATAGAAAAGCATACATAGTGAACATAGCTTTTAAGCCAGATGATTGAGACACGTCCCCAGGAAGAAGACTCGTTGCCTACTTCATTCTAAGTACTCTCGTAGTTTTGTATGATATCAACCTAGGGTATCATCCTGCGAGAATACATGGCGATCTACGTTTCTGATTTGTTCTCCACTCCTGTTCACTTCTCCGATAGGAACTTAGCTCACCGCGATCAGGAATTACGTTGTAAAGTGTAGTTTATACAAACAGCAAGCAGCAAAACCCATCTCGTTGTCAGGGATTGATCAACGCTAGCTAAGCGAGAGTCCGCGCGCTAGCTCCTAGTTTCGTCTCCCAGCCTCACCGAGTGGAGCGAAGACCCACACCCGCCCACGAATTCTGGACTGCCACCTCATTATCGCACACCCTGGATATGCCTTTATTAGCTGGTCGCGCTGCAGGTGGCTTTCCGTCATGCTTGCCCGCTTTGTACACTACTTGTATTATATTACGACGTTGGAGCGACCATGAATCTAGATCAACGATTGAAGCTGGTTAACAGTCAGTACTTGTTAAATTTTTTCAGGATGTTGACACTGACACTCGCAAAGCTAGTAAACCACAGCTTGTACATACACAGTCTAAACAATCCGTAACTGCCTCTGACGATTACTACTCCCTAGAATCCGATCAGAGCAACGAAGATGTTACTCGCCAATACCAGACTCCACCTTCGCACATGCGCTCCCCTAAAGCGAGTCAGGAGATGCTAAGCTCAGAGGTTACCATCCCGACGATAAGGCCAGTCAGGCAGGAAGCGCAGCCCACTATAACACAGCGGCCACCGGGGGTCCATTTCGGAGCGACTCATACCGGCAAAAGGAAGCCTGTATCGTCGGAAGGCATCATAACCCAACGGACCGAACAAGCCCCACAAAGCCCCCCTACTCCCGGTGTTGATGATACACCCTACATCCGCTTTGCCATTGACCAGTTGACCAGAGATGAGGAAGTAACTGGACCGCGTCAGCCTGAAGCCGTCAATGAGGTATCATCCACGGAAAGGACCACTCAGAACAATGGACCAGTTTCCGATTGCCAAGATAATCGATCCTCTCGCCACGATAGACATAGCTCTGATACTGTCATTAGACATATCAATCAACCCTGTGAGTTTCCAATCAGCGATCTAGGTGAACACTGCCTGACAGCTTAGCAGCCTCGCAGAATGTCTTCATACCCGTCGAGCCCGCTGATGGCTTCCGCTATCCTGAGCTTGACTTCGTCCCTGGGCCTTTACGGATTGTTCCGCTAAGCGCCTTGATACTTTGTTGTTTGCTTATGGTTACCGGCCTCGTCCTTGCCAACATTTGGTCCCTGAGACACAACGGACTCTGGCAATACGATGGTGTTGTCACCAGCCGCTACTTCGTTTTTGAGTTTCTGCCGCAAATACTGGCGAGCATAATCATCATCTGGCTCCTTGTCATTCAATGTGCGATGCATCGCATTTTTCCGTTTACCGCGCTGGCATCTGGTTGGAGTCCTCGATCTTCAGATATCCTGCATCATGTGGCACTATATCCGACAACATTCTTGATACCCAATTTTGCTTTCTTCAGGCATGCGGAGCCTTTGCTTGGTGTCTGTTCTATTGTTTTCTGGCTTGCTCTTTTTACTGTGCCACTACAAACTTGCTTATTTCAGACTCGATATTATACCCTTGACGCGCAGAACGTTTGGCGGTGGACTTCAGTCCAGCCTATTGGATGGATATTGTTTGTAATATATATACTTGTCGTTGTCGCGCTTGTTCTTCTTTTGGTGCGATTTTCAGGACGCTTGACGGGCTTGAAGTGGGATGCTGCATCTCTCGCAGACATCATGGTACTCGTTCAAAGGTCGAACGTTCTTGCTGATTTCGAGCGCATGGAAGACGTTCAGGTCTCAAAGGAGTATCGACTCGGCTACTGGAGGACACGGAACCGGCCCAACGATCCATTCCACTGCATTGGCGAAGCGAATGCAAAAGTGAATCGCTTTTCGTCAGAGCAGGGTAACGGTGAAGCCGCCACACTTGAAGAAAAGCACCGAAATCAGGCGAGGACCGATCTCGAAGCTCAGCGACCGCTCAGCACCGACTCCTGCGAGCCCGACTTTGAAGCCCGAGCCGACCGCTACCGCTTTATCCCCTGGTTCTTGAAAGAAACTTACATCATCGGCTGGCTCGTCACCGCCATCGTGCTCCTCATTGCTTTCATAGCCGTTAGCTTTGTCCACCACGCCGTGCAACAAGGCTTCCTCCCCCTCCTCCCCACCCCAACTACCAACTACGGCTTCTCCCCGGCCGACTTCCTCTACAGCTTCCTCCCGTCCCTCCTTGGCATGCTCCTTTTCCTCCTCTTCCTCCCTCTCGACTTCACCTTCCGCGCTCTGCAACCCTTCGCAAATCTCGCGTCCATTCACGGCACCTCGGCTGAGAAATCTCTCCTCCTCGACTACACCTCCCAACCTCCTGTGCTAGTAACTATCAAAGCCCTCCTCGCAGGCCATCACAAAGTCGCCTGGCTCTCCTTCGCGAGCCTCGCCTCCATCACCCTGCCAATTCTGGGCGGCGGGGTCTTCACAGCTCAGTACTTTGCCGCGACGCAGGATGTCCGTATTGCGGCGCATATGCCGGCGTATGATGCGCTCGTCTTCTTCGCCGTGCTCTACGCGCTATCCTTCATCTTCATCTGGCCGGGGCGGAAGAGGCATCTACCTCACGATTTCCGGACCTTGGGGCAGGTTATCAATTTCATGTATAGAAGCCGGATGTTGCAGGATAGGGCGTTCAGAGAACCGGTGTCGAGAACGGATCTAGTGACGAGATTGATAAACGAGAGAAGATATGTTTTTGGGGTTGAGGAGGGGATGGATGGCAGGAGGCACATGGGTATTGACGTCTTGCAGAGGACCGTGGAAGAGAGCATAGAAGGCAAGACGAAGAGAGAAGGCGAAAAGAACCTCGCTTGATGGTATCTGGTGCAGCAGCATTGCAATGGTGGGCATGATGGTGTATTCAACGGCAATGATTCGGTATAATGAGATATGGCTGCATGGCTATGGATATGGCTGTATAGATAGGGGTACGAATTACTCACGAAACTTTAGACTGTAATACATACGCTACAACAAGTTATAATAATGCAGCAAACTACTGTATAGATAACATTGGTTCTGCAACATCTACTCCTTGTTTTTTCGGCTATATCTCCCTTCAAAGTATCAGCATGTTTGCCCGATTGTCATTCATTGACGGTTTCAAACTGCGGGCCACACGGCTACTACTTCCCGTCCAACATTCACTATTGATAATATGATGACTCCGCCACCACCGCCCTGTACATAGCACTACATGATCCTAATGATTTACGAATTCACGAATAGAGCGATACCCTATACATCCACCGCATCCTACCGACTCATTCCACTACTCCTCAAGACACATGGCTACGCTCCATTCCGCCCTGCAAATCCTAGGTCCCGCTCCATACTCCTCAATTCCCACGGAGGAGGCTTCGGCAGAAGACTGTCTTCAAGATGTCTTCGCCAAGGCTCAGCTTATAATCGACTCCGTTCCTCCACCCCCGATCGAAGAGTCGTTCACTGGCCGCCCCCGCTCAAACACAACAACGTCCAACGCCTCCAACATTTCCGAGATCTCAGCCTCTTCCGCGCGCTCAGAGCCGACAGAACCATCGCATGCTGCTCTGCGAAAGGAATGGGGAAAACCAGTCAAGCTTGCCGCCAAGGACAATCCACTAGGCATAGCGGTCTACAAGCTTGGTGGGAAAGATGGCAAGGGAGCCTGGTTTGCGAGAAGCAGTGTTCACGAGGGTTTGAGTTTCGATAGGTGGAAGCTTGGCTTTGAGCGCGAGTTCCCCGAGAGCTTAGCCGTTCAAGGGGGACCTGGAGAGGGTAATATTAGGGGCATTGGGGGGGAGAGGAGGGTGGAAGACAGAAGAGTGAGCGGCGTGGGCAAAGTGCAGGGTTAGTCTCTGAGATCGATCTTGAGGCATTGTAGGACTAACAATCCCCAAGTCTATCAATTGTCCGCTCAATTCCCAGGTCCTACGACACCCCGCGACTTCGTAACATTACTCATTACCTCCTCCTCCGCCCTATGTGGCTCCGATCACCAGAAACTCCCACCCTTCAACGATAGACCGAAACATTTCATGGTCGTTTCCAAACCCTGCATACATCCCGAGTGCCCACCAAGAGATGGCTTTGTTCGTGGTCAATACGAATCCGTAGAATTTATTCGAGAGCTGCCACGCAAGCTCAAAAAGTCGTCTTCCACTCGAGATTTGTCAAGCCAAGGGGCAAGCTTCCAAAACGGGTCTCACACGACAGGAGATTCGGAAGAAGCAATTGCTACCGCTCGGAGAAGGAGTAAGACCGTATCGTTTGCGGCGTCGAACGGAGCGCAAGCGAGGGGAGAAGCCCCAAATGCACCTCACGATGACTCGGATGACGAGGGCAACCCCATTGAGTGGATCATGGTTACTCGCAGCGATCCGGGAGGAAGCGTGCCTCGTTTTATGGTAGAACGAGGAACGCCAGGAAGTATCGTTACTGATGCTGGCAAATTCCTGGATTGGGCGTGCAGGAAAGAGCACCCAGCTACAGAACCTGGAGCGGAGAACGCTCATGACTATGATCAGGACAAGAACCTCGAAGCTCCTCAAACGAACGGACACCTAGCAGGGCTCGAGACCCTAGATGAGAGAATAGCACCCACATCGTCGGAGCAAGAAGAGCTAGTCGCCGAACCACAAGGAGCAGTAGGTGAACCACAGGGAGGTTTTCTCGCCAACATAGCAAATGCTGCAAAGGCAGGCGTCGAAGCTTATGCCCCTCGAGCAATAATCGATCGCTTAGAAGGTAGCCAGCAGCCTCAGCCCTCTGCTACCCAAGACCCCAGTGTTACCCTCAATGACATGGATGACGACGATTCCTCCTCTACCACTTCCACCATGTCATTCGCCAGCGCCGAAGAGGGCATCAATGACAGCCTCTCAACTAGGTCTTCACCTTCGCAGGATGTCTCCTCCAAACATACGGAATCTCCAATGCAACCACGCCATGAGAGAGAGCTTGCAAAGCTCAATGAGCGCAAGAAAGCCCTGGATGACAAGTTTGCCAAGAGTCGCGACAAGGAGACTCGAGACAAGGAAGTGCTCACGTCCAAGGAGCAAGAGCGGCTTCGGAAGGCCGAAGAGAAGCACCAGCGCGAGATCGCTAAGCAGGAAGACAAATACAAGAAGGAGGTCGCGAAGCTGGAAGCCAAGCGCGTCAAGGAGGCGTCGAAAGAAGAGGACAAGCGAAAGAAGGAGCAGGATAAGGATGAGAAAGCGCGGCTGACACGGGAAAGGGACGAAGCGCGGCAAGAACTGGATGTCATGAAGCAAGAGAGGGACATCCTCTCCGACCAGGCCGGTGCGTTACAGAGGGAGAATACTTTGCTCGTAGCGCGGCTGGGAAGGATTGGTGAGGGCAGAAGCGTATTGAAGGAGGTGCAGGCGGAGGTGGCCAGTGGGAGCAGAAGTCGAAGCTCGAGCCTACGGAGCAAAGAGACCGACCGAGGGAAAGAGGCGACTATCCTAGGCAGCGGGAAGAAAAACGAGGTCCTCAATTGAAAGCGAGATCGAGCAGACACAGGTTTAGCCTGCAATCATCTGATGCTACCACTCATCCTAGGTTCACCTGAGAGCTGCACCAACAAATAAACTGTGCCTCTCTCTTCCTACTAGTCAAAAGGCCAGAATTATGATCAGAGAACACCGAAGAGGGACATACTTTTCTAGTAGAACTAGGATTTTTGTAGAAGAACCATTTTGATTGCTGTTTTCTGTGCGTGGGAGGGGCTGAGCTCCTCACTGGCTACCAAAGATTCGCTTGCCGCCAAGCCGTCGAGTCGTTCCATCGTCCAACTGCGAGTGCCCCCGCTTGAACGTGCAGGCCTCACTTCTTCGCGATGAAGCCTCAGCTCTCACCCCGCAGTTCCTGCCTCCGGATGAACACTTTAGGCCTGCACAAAGCATGCAGCCAGCGAGCCCATCAAGGAACGATCAGCAAGAAGCCTATCGTATAGCCAATCGCCATGGACCCCTGGCGCACTCCCCACAACAATGTCGCGCCGCTTGCTGCGGCGTTTCTTGGGGAGATAGCCTTGATAGCGTCCATTTGAGATAACAGAAGCTTGATAGGGAGGGTGCGCAGTGCACGAAGCTCAATAAGCCTTGGTGATCCCTGGCTGCTGATAGCTGTTTGAGGGGTTGAGGCATCAGCAGAGTCGGTCCGGCTGGAAGGTGGATTGATAACAAGCAGGGAGCAAGCAAGGTCGTACATGTATTGCTATTTGATAGAGCCAGGGTGAACGAGGTCCGAGCCTCCGGATTCGTACAGACTGCCGAGGCCGCGTACTTTGTACTGTACCTGGTACCTCGACCCCTGCCAGCACCACGAGAGTGCTGCCAAGCAATTGGAGCCACCTGAGTCGCAACTTCCTTCATCTACACCATCCAGCTTTCACAAACTCCACCTTGCTTAGCTCCAGCTATTTGCAAATCGACTTTCAGGATCTTTCAGTTCGTCGTCCGACAGCTTCCAATATCATCACCGGTCCGGCCTCCCGCACGTCTTCTCACGTTGCTCATAGGCAGCCGAGCAGTGAACAGATCCACCTATCGTCATCTCGGACAAAGCACAGTCTTTGTCTCAAGCTTCGCCTGTTTTCTGGTGAGTTACACACACAAATATCACCAAAGCAACCCGAAACTCTCGAGCAGCACACGCCGCCACCGGTGACATTTTCAGCTCTTGTTCGCCAGCATACTGACCTGGAAGCAGTGAAGGAAACATCGAACTTTATTCATCAGCTATGGCTTCTGTTCACCGTAACCGTGGCTCCAGTCTCGCCCTTGCCTTCGCCGGCATTTCCAACACGGTCAACGTTCCGAAGCCGCGCGAAGGCTTCTGGGCTGGTAAGGACAGCTTTGCCGCCGTGGCAGCCAGACCCGTACCCTCCAACAAGCAGACCGCCGCTTTGCCTACCCCTCCTAATTCCATCTCTCCCACTCTTCCGGCACAGGGTTTCAAAGGCCATCTGGAGATAGCTCCCCTGACTCCGCCAGCACTTCCCACCGGTGGCTCCGACATCGATCTTCAGGACGCGGTCGAACATGCCAAGGCCCAAGACCAGCCGCAGCATGGCCTCGCTACTATTCGTGGTAGTCTTGCGGACATCGATGCTGCTGGAAATATAACCCCTGGTCTATTGGCTAAGCACCATCTACCCGGCATCCTTCTCGAACACGGTCCGTTGGCTATCCGCCACATCATGGGCTTCCTTACGACTTCCGTTCCTGGCTTCTCCGGTATCCCTCCTGCGAAAGCAAGAAGATTGGTTGTTGCGGCTCTGGAAGGCCGCGCTGGAAACGGCGAGCAAGCCAGTTTCAAGATTGACGTAATATTCGAGAAGGTCGGGTGGGGGAGGTGGGATGCGAGGCGGAGAGGCCAACCTTCGCGGGACTCCCGAACGGCAAACCCTCGATCTTCTCTTGGTGCTCCAGCAGGTGTCCAGGTACCCGGAAACGGCGCACGGCCAGATCGAAATCGAGAAATGGGCACGAGCATGGGCGGGCGCGAGGACTCGGAGATGGAGTACGACACACCACCCGAGGACATAAGTATGCTCGAACATGAAGCGGACAAGATGTCTCTGGATGAAGAAGACGACTCGTGCTCTGCGTCAGAACCACCGGACGATAGCCGAATGCTGGACGCTGGCCTCGACGACGTGACTGACGAAGAAGACTGGGCTAGCATAGGGGCTGCTGCTCTCCGAGCTGGCTCCTTTCCAAAGTCTGCAGGGAGGATACGGCCTGGCGGCTTGTTTCCGCCACATCTTGATCCCAAGAGTAGAGGGCGGGGTGGCGGTCCGCCCTCGTCAATGTTAGCGAAATCGATGCCGATGCCGCGACATGCAGCCATGTACAAGAAGAGAGAGCAGGCAGGCAACAGCCAGACTGAGTTTCCTGCAACCGGTGACGACGCCGAGCAGAGAGCAGCCGTCGAGGCATTGCTGAAACTAGCTTCTGTGTAAATACTGGGAGGAGGCGTTTGGGTTGCTTGGGAGGGGCGATATGGGAAAGGGGGTAACCATGGTAATCGGCCGGATGATGGACCATCAACACATCGCACACGGCGTTTTGCTCAACAGCAACATAAGTACTTTTCAATTCGCGGGACCTGGAGCATGCAACGACCTCTATCACTCAAAAAGATCAGTCGATGAATGTTGCTCGGTCCCACTTGGTCTGATTGGACTACACATCCGCCATTATTCTGCGGCATTCTTTGTTGATTGGGGGTTTTCTTGCAACACAACAAATACCCCACAAAACAATCATACTTTATTTCGAAGCTTCATTTGATTATTCTGCCCCCAGCGAGCAGCTGGCAGCTGGAGCGTCATTCACTTGTCAGAAAGGTGTATTTAGTGGAGTGGGTGAACAGAGAGGTTCGGGATGGCACACGAATGCGAAAATCCACGAGCCGGATAGGTTCTCACCTCTTCAATGCTTTGCTGCTTCGATTCGTGTGAGAAATGCTGATCTGGATTCTTATTGATGTGCACAGGTGACTGAGATGGATATAACCACAACAAGCAATCCATAGGCAAAGAGCCCGAAACCTTGGGACAAACATGGTGAGATAACGAAAGCAACACTGGACAAGCAGCAACCCAGACGCCACACACCGAATGGTACCAATCGCTGTGCCTAAAGCATCTCACACTCGTTGTCCATCAACAAATCAGCCAGCTAGCCCCTCCCACCCCTCCTTCCCATCCTTTTCATTGGCAAGATAATCATAATACCTCCCTCGCCCCATCGTCGAATGCATCCCTAAGCCAGCTCGTCCCACCCCCCGTCCCCCACTCCTTACAAATACTCCCTCCCTCCCAGCCGACCACCCCTCCTCCCTCGCGATCCACTCCTGCGCATCCCACGGACTCACTTCCTTACTTTCCTCCCTACCCCCTCAACAGCAACACCTATACCTGCCTGCCCCAACCCGCCCTCTGCATCCCCATCTCTGAGCAACAAAGCAACGCAAATTCCGAGATATCGGCTTGCGATTCGGGAAGACAAGGGTCGAATATCTTACGAGGGGTTGTGGTGAGATATACAATAGTAGATGATGGGATGGAAATGGGAATGGGAGCTGGATGGCAGAGAGTTGTGTTTACGATGATGATGGTTGTAGGCTGGGAGTATGTGGAGTAGACGATGAGGATGAGGATGGATTTCGGTGTGGATTTGGTGGTTTGGAGGGATATAGCGGGTATTGCAATGTGGTGGGCTTGGGGAGAGATAGAGGAAGCAGGGGAGGGAGAGGGAGGGGGAGAGGGGGAGAAGTAGGGAGGGGGAGAGGGGGAGAAGTAGGGAGGGGGAGAGGGAGAGGGAGGGAGAGGGCGAGAAGGAGGGGGGGGAGGGAGATGGATGAGGATGAGGATGGGGATGTGCATGGTTGGGGTTTTGTTGTTGTTGCAGGCTGGTGTATACTAAGCACGGATGAAGTACTGTTCTCTCTGAGATAGCTTCTTACCATTCTCCGTCACCACCTGATTTCCGGCTAGTCATCCACATCACGGTGTTCGCTTTGTGGAGGAGGACGAGCAAAGATCTCCCCCTACCACAAGGGGCCTCGGACAAGGGAATCTGTAAGCAGCAGCTCTTGAGCCCTTCCCTTTGGGAGAAATATGTTCAACGTCGGCCTCTCGTCAAGAATAGCATGGCGAAGTTCTTCCGAATGACCCTTTTCTTGTTAACGGCTCCTCGACAGTGATGGAGACTAATGTAGTGTATCTCCTGGAGAGGTGCTTGAGGCTGAGGGTTCTCGGGCTTTAGGCAGGCAGGTAGGTGGGTTGGTCCACAGAATTGTAAAGACCATGGATGCCATCCATTCTTGCCTCTGAATGATGTTCGTGAGTGCTGTACGGGTACTTGGGGATACCTTCAGAGAATATCTCCAGACCGCAAGGGGTGTGTGGTAAGCCATTCCCGGCCACGGGCGAGCCTGATTGGCAGTCGCTTGGTCAACTTCGATGTTCATCGCCCGCAAGCAATTGAGCTTGACGATACGCAGCTCCCGTAATCCCGCTACGATCTTGTAGGCACTAAGCAGAGCCAGGGTGGAGATGTTCTTTACATATTGTTGACGTGCTGGGAGCAAGGCCTTCAGATGCGATTTCGCTCCAGCTTACAGCGTATCAATTCAGCATAATGAGACGTCTCTTCCGCTTGGCGCTCAGTGTCTGCTTCGCTTGTCTGGTACTGGGAAATAACAGTATTGAGGTTGGCCATTTCGGATTGTGCAATCGTCTCGACGTTCTCAGCTTGTGTGTGCTGGTGGATGTGGAGAGAAGGAGGTACGCGTTTTGGCTGCCGGCGGAATGTTCGAAAGCTTCGAAACAAGGGAGAGAGCTGCTCACGCGCCAGCTTGATGGTGCAGACAGACCTGGCCGGGATTGACACTCGGGCAATCTCCTTAACGTTTAACCATTTCTTTGGGTGCTGATTCAATATCTGTAAGGTATGCTGTACTATCCGTGAAAATCGTTGAGGTTATTTTCGTAGAATCTTTAGGGCCTCGCGGTCGTCGGCCAGACAGTAGCAAATCTTGTTGATGAGCTCTTTTGGCAGGTTCTCGATCAACGCCATTTCTTGCAGCCTGATGAACTCGAGAGAGCTTGATCGATAAGTTCAGCCGGTAAACAGAGGATGATCTCATGGTGTAGCTGGGTTACAGATATTGGACCTGATACTCTCGGTATCAGGGCTAAGGTCAACGGAATCTCCGGGAGGAACTCAAGACTTGCCATCTTATTGATACAACTGGGGATTTGCCTGAGACGTACATGGCGATTTATGGCTAGCTAGGGCCGCGGCGTCCGTGAGCTTTACCAATATCTGATCGGAAAGCCTAAAACCCTATGAGTTCGAGGTCAAAGATTGTGTCTTTGTAGACCGCGGTAATCTCAGTATCCTATGAACCAACGCTAATGGGTGTTGGTTTGCTCAACAGAAACCCATAGGATGCTTCTTGTCTCTTTCTCAAAGTCATCTGCTTGGTCATCTCATTCTTCCAGATATCTCCCGTCTTGCCAATTGGTCTTCTCTGTCCGGTAGGTCCAATACCATCTTTTAACTGCACTCTTCACAAGTGCCACGCAATGGATGATTGTCTACTTCACAGACACTACAATGAACAACCTACAAATGGATTGGACAGCCGATGAACACCAAGGATGAGAGTATAAGAGCGATAGTACCAAGGAAAGGAAGGTCATTACAGTCTTCACGCAATGCCGAGATAATTAGAGGATAGCGTAACAGCAAAGCAAAGCACGCTGGGGCAGCGATTCAGAATAAGCAGGAAGGCTACCAACTGAGCGTGCTGATAGAGCAGCTAATACACGTAAGAAGTTAAGTAATGGTGACCAAAGCCATGCTGTTTTGATCTTGTAAGTAGCACACTAAAGGATCATGGAGGAATATGGTAACTTCGTAATGTGTGAAGGTCTTGCCTCAGTACTCAGATCTTATGTCAAAAGATTTTCTGCCTGTGGCAAGAAAATTCCCCAGCGGTCTGAGAACTGAGGCAAGTGAAAGTCATATATTTGCCAGAGTGAGCTCAAGTAGTCTCAATTGGGGTTTTACTTTTGTAATCGTTGGGTTTTTGCCAAGCTGTGATATCAATGATATGCCGAGTCAGCCGGCACGACCCGGTGTCATCTCAGTCAGCCGAGCTCATATCTCGCCCTCTGGACGCAACTGACAAGGTTTTGGATCAATTGCTAGGTCACTGAAGGCGACAGTGAGGCAGGCGGAGGCTTCAGTCATTGCAAGCGATAATCTCCAAATCTCAATGGGAGGTGTAACGCATATATTACTGTATCCTAGAGCACTGCTCCTTCCAGCATCCATTCCCTCTCAATCTATGAGAGGATCCCCGAGACCAGTCCCGAGTGTAGAGGACGAGCCTACAGATCCACGCGCTGCTGATATTCATTGGTCCAGGTGTCGACGGGTCCACATAGAAGACCACTGATCCTCCCCTAGATCCGCCCCGGACGAACCCTCGGTGCGTGCACCCCTCGACCATTTCCCAACGTCCATCAGCGGCGACATAGAGTCCAATTAATCCAGCATGCCAGATGCCGCGAGCGTCGCTGTCCTCCACCATATCAAAGGTGCCAGCCGATACGCAGTATCGGAAGAGAGACGGACAGGGCCGCGACAGCTGTAAGGGTGGGCAAGCCCAGACGACCTCGAGCGTTCGCAGCCTGTCGAACGACGTATTATGTAAAGCGAATGGCTGAAGTATCGATATTTCCACCCATTCCATAGCCGTGGGGCTCCGCGATCTTGTGTAATGCAGGACTTGTGAACCTCCCATGAATCGACCATAGTGTATAGCGGCCTGCCGAGTGGATTGGAAGAAAGAAAGCAAAAAAACAGCAACGCTCGCTAAAATGACGCAGGACAAAACACAAAACACAAACAAGTAGGGGTATCTGATAGGGGTCCACGGTACGATCCGAAAATGACAACAGCCGGCGACGGGGCTGGTCTTCGAGCATGACGGGCGCCGTCTGTCAATCCAGTATAATGTTTGAGTTATACAGTGAGCTAGGCGGCGGAGAATGATGCCCCTGTTGCTACCAAACACCAGCTCTAGAGCTTCCTCTCTCACATGGCATACGGCATGGCAAAGTTCTGGTACTGATTGTCCCAGCCGAAACCGCCATACCCAGCACTCATGCTACATTGCTGTTGCACAAGAGTACTGGGTAAAGGCAGCTGCGGAATGGGTGCCATGCACATCGGCGCACTGTAATATTCGGATGAAGTCGTGCATGAGGTGGTGTAAGGTTGGCTAAAGGAGGGCGCAGGCGAAGGAAGTTGAAGTTCGTTCATGCTCATGCTGGTCCACATACCATGGCTCGAGCCCGCTGAGGAGGTTGTGCTAGGACTAGAGGGAAGAACTCTCCAAGAATCCATAGGTGCGGAGTGTGCAGGATAGCTGTGATCCCACCAGGTATCTGCACCTGTTGAACTTGGGAGCAGTGGAGCAGGGCGGACAACGTCGACAAGCCTTGGCGGAGGAGGCAGAAGTGGGAGAAACATGCCCATGATGGATGTTCTCACCTCTTCACTTCGACCGCAAAGCAGCTCGCCCGCGCCGTCCTCCTCCAGTCCCTCCAGAGCCACGGCGCTGGTGCGGTAAACGAATTTATTTGCGGCTTGCACAAAGTCCTCTTGCAACTTCTTGAGTTGAACCTCCTTTTCCGACCAGTGCCAGGTACTCGCAGCGGTGTCGACAGAATGTACCTCCTTGTGATATTCCACCAGTGCTTCGATCGTCTCAGGGGTAAGCTTGAAAGCAACCTCGTTTTGGGATACCATATCCACATGTACAACGTAAGCCTCAACGTAGATGACCTGGTAGTTGAAGAGAGCCTCGATCAACGGATCCGAGTCTTTTCGAAGTTCCGACTCAGGCGCCTTCGGTAGCATCAGAGTGCACAGCGTCCAGATGGCCGAGGGCGACGAGAGGGTTTCGGTTAAACATCGGAAATGCTGGGAAACATTATTCAAAGGCCTCTTGACTCGGTTTATCCTCTTTAATGTTGCGGTTAACCAAGGCTCGACTTTGTTGGTGAGAACGACATTTGGAGTTCCGCGAGGCGCAAAGGCTGCCGCTGATGCGGGTAGTAGAGTAATAGGCATGATAACCGCGTTATAGATTCGTTAGGGGCGTAGGTAGGTCATGCAACGGGAAGTACAACAAGTAAAGTGATAAATAGCAGAAGAAAAAAAGAGATGATGATTACTGGCCGGCAAAAGAGAATATAGAAGAGTGTGTGGTCGTGAAAAGAGATCGGTGGTGGAAACCGAAGATGAGGATGAGAGCCAAAAAAACTACGGTGGGGGATCCAAACCATTTTAATGGGAAAGTTATCACAGCCACTGCGGGCTTTGGGTCTCTGGGAGCGCGCAAAGAAAAGCAACTAATGCATGCTGTAGAAGCTAGGCATGCACGTCGCAAAAGGCCGCGATTTTGGCTAAGACATTTGGAAAATCAGCGTGTCTCGGTAAGGACGCTCCCGCGTACAGCCCCAGCCCAGACCCGTCCAGGTTTCTCGCCGCGCGCAAGACCATGCAGATGGCCTTGCCATAGCTGAACAGCCAAAAATCTCTGACCTCCGAGCTCTTCCCATTCGCACAACTCGAGATTAGATATCATCATGCTTGGATCGACATTCACATCCGCCATATTGAACTATATCTCCGATGCGTACGGTGTTGGACTACACTTTCATCCTGTGTGCCATCGTAGTCCTACCGGTGCTAGCATCGGTACTCAAGGTGAAGCGATTGCATCAGTCAGGACTGTCTACGCGTTTTCTGATACTTCCTGCGGGCAAAGAGACGCCTGAGACTCCGTGCCTCGAAACATGCAGTCCACCTTAAAGCACGCGCCGACAGCCTCGTCATATTCGCGAAACAGAAGTCGAATCTCAGAGGTGTGTCTAACCGGTCGGTCATCTGCCTTCAGCTTCCCGTGGGGAAAGCTGGATCCAACGTCCGGCGGCTTTGATACTTGTTTGGGATCCATCCTCTCTTCTTCTTGCCCTGAAGCTACGACTACTCTCCGCGACATGCGCACATGACCACTCGTTGCCTCCCAGAATGCAGCCAACCCATGCTAGTAATCCGGTGTGGTTGACTGCCCGAAGTGCTTAGAACACTTCTGTACGTGGATTCGTTGAGCTGTTGCGGGTTGAACATGCGCTTGTCGTCTAATCCCTGCTCCGCTGTCTGATTGGCTTAGTACAATAGGTTTAGTTTCTTTACTCCTCATCAGTCATGTGATGCGACTACGTTCTCCCAAAAGTACGAGATGCAAGTACGGAGTATCAGTGTCTCATGATCTATTGTTTCCCAGATCATGCGTGGATGCCCTGAACGTCGCTCTCCTCCGTTGCCACTGATGATCTGGCTCCTTTGATGTGCTGGCTGCCGACGTAGTTCTAGTGTGTGGCTGTGGATCGAAATATCAAGCGCAAGCGAGATACGCCACATATATTTTTAGATCGACCTCGGTCTGCCGGAATAAGTTATCAAGATTTACCAATTTATCGATCTTTGCCCATTGTGGAGAAGCATATGCTACGATGTACTTCTACACATACACAGGGCGTTGATGCATTCGATAGTGCAACCGAGCACTGGTGAAACATCTGGATCCGGGGAGCGGGCAAGATACTTGAGGCTGCTACGTTTGAGGGTAGCGAGGCACGACCTGTTCTTGCCACAGGCATGTACACACTGGTCTAGCATACTGTAGCCAGCAAGTCTTGATGTCAAGTCGTTAAGGGAGCTGCCAGGATGACAAATCCCGGGATTGGAATACTTTGATTATGTCGCTAAAATACGAAACATGCAAGTCTGAGTCACAGTCACGACTTGACGCGGGTTATCACGGTTCGTTTGAACCAGACTTTTCGCGTCAAAGACACGCATATCGTGACAGGAAGATCTAGATGGTGATGAAACGTACCTCAGACCAGACCGAACAAATGTTTGAGGCTTCGGAAGCCTACTTCGCTGAGGGGCTGATAGATTCGCTGAACAGGCTAATAGATGCCCGGCAGGATTCTTGAAGGGACTCTCTTTGTGTACTTATTCCAATCCTTGCCGTATTTTCGCTTGCACTTCTCCTCGTCTCTCATTTCACGATGTATCAAGAGCACCGCGAAGTAGACAACGTAGAAATATGTGAACATTATGCCCCAGCCTCTGGCTTGTCCTTGAACGATGTCGGGCCTGACGGGGGATCCTCCTATGATGCCACCATGTGTGGGCGACCTGTTGTTATCTGGAAGGGAGCTGTTGAGGATCTGGTAGCCTGCTATACCAGTGGGTAGGCAATACGACCATGACATGATGAAATCTCCAAGGTAATTGATGTGGCGCGCAGTTCCCCACCAGCCCGAGACCAGCAATTTGCTGCCTGCCTTGGTATTGATGTATTCAAGATGAGCTACTCGCGGATCACTAGGGTCGGTGCGGAACCGGTTCTTCTCGTTGTTGGCAGCGCGGAAGATATAGTAGCCGACGGCTTGGGGAGCGAAGACCCCAAGGCAGCCCCAGTAGCCCAGGTTGACCGGGTACACTGCGAGATATCGCGCTTGAAAAGAATAGATGAATGGCAGCCAGACCAGATCTCCAAAAGCCAGCATGAATCCAAAACCGTCGTTAGTGATGTCCATGGTTGTCAGAATGGCCGGCTCCATCCAAAGTGCATCGAAAACGTACAAAGCTTGGAAGATCGTGATCAAGACAATGCTGTCACTAATGTATCCGTAGGTCTTATACTGGCGAACAACAAAAGCTAGGTCGAGTAAAACCCAGCCGAGCATACCAGGCCGAAGCTCACAGAAGGCCTTGATATCGATGGTACCCAGAAAGGGGAGAGAGACGCGAGGATTGAGCTCGCGACCAATAAACCAATCGTAGACAATGTTTCCAGAGTGGCCGCCCGCTGCTAATTCGCGCTTTTCTTGATTGCCTGCCTTTACGGTGAAGCTTCGGTAGTAAGAAAAACATGCGAGCGCAAATGCAATTCCCAGATTCACAGTGATCAGTTGGACATAATGATCCCAGATGAACTGCCAGAGGGCGAATTCGGGTCCTTGCATTGCTGTTCCAATGGCGGCGATCGAAAGTGTCGTGATTGCCGAACTGAATGCTATGGATATGAGCTATAGGGTCATGCATCTAAGACCAGCTGACCTTACCATTGAACTTGTACTTCAGCCTGCCACCGGAGCTGAGCTCAACACCCTCGCTTTCGGTACTAGGAAGTACCACATGCAGCAACAGGCTGAGGAGATAGTAGGCTAGTACCCAGCCTGTAACTTCCGCATCCACGAGGCCAAGGACTCCATTTGCGGGCCACCCGACATCTGCCTTCAATTTGGCAGCTGTGAGGGACTTGGGATATAGAACGGATGGAACAGGGCACCCGGAGATGTCATTGCACAGGAAGGCTGCAGCATAGCATACTAGAGGTAGACCGAATGATGCAACGAATGCTCCGAGGCTGGAGCAATTTTAGCAAGTCAAATCTTACATGCAGCCTTCAGGGTACGTACGGTCCACCAAATTCGTAGCCGTGAGAAGGCTGTGCCGGCAGCTGGGAATTGCGCTCACTTTTCGACATGACAATGTTATCTTCTAGAGGCGTATGTTTAACGATTGTACAAGTATCGCGTCCGCGATGCTTAGCGCGAATATCGGTCGGTGTCAAGGGTTCATTTAGGTTTACAAGTTCTAGGGAACATCGCCGAGCTCCATGTGTCGAATTGACGGAATAATTCAACAAATACCTCAGCTGCCAGGACATCTATCGTTCTCACTTGGACATTGTAAACCGTTCAGCACCGCTAACATTGGCCGAATTGGATTCAGCTTAGGCTTCTCAACGGCGACAATGCGCCGCCATGCCCTCACCGCCCTGTTGTCCATCCTCATCTCTGCCGTCTTCGCGGTCGACAACAGACCTTTGAAGCCTTGCACGATCGTCTCTCCTTCGTCGGGCGATTTCTATGACCTCAACACGATTACTAAGAAAGTGAACAAAGATGACCGGACAGAAAGCTGGCATTCTCGGGGCTACGATTACGGAACAAACTTTACCCTCAACTTTTGTGCGCCGGTGATAGAAACGCTGGAGGATGTTGTAGGCGTGGATGAAGCGTTGTGGCAGAATGTTACCGCATTTTACAAGCTAGAAGGGAAGACATATTCGATAGGGTGAGAATATTTCTGCGCATTGGTAATACTAGATTTGTGAGGTTCAAAAGGCTGACAAAAGGACTTCTTGGTGTAGGCAGGCATCCACAGAACCCATCTTCCGCGGTCGCAAGCTTGTCCTCACCTATACCAAAGGTTCACCGTGCGATGATCAGAGCACCCGTACCCATATGCCCAGGAAACTTCTCGATGACGACGACGATGAAGACAAGAAGCATCGAGACGACGATGAGGATGATACAGACGACGACAGAGCCGACAAGGGCAAGAATAAAGAGAAGTCCAAGGGTCGGAGGAAGTCTACCATTATATCCATGACGTGCGATCGGGAATCACTGGCTGCGAAGGCCCACGTCTCATTTATCGGTGCCAGTCCGGACGAATGCACGTATTTTTTCGAGGCGAAATCGATAGGTGCATGTGGTGGTGTGATTCAAAATACCCAGCAAACCATAGGGCCTGGAGGTGTATTTGGCGTTATGTGAGTGCTCCTCGGGATACAAGCCGCCAAGGCCAACAAAGCTAATCGCCATTGCAGAGCTCTCATAGCAGCAGCCGTCTACTTCCTTGGGGGAATTGCCTACCAGAGGACTGTGATGCACCAGCGCGGCTGGAGACAGCTGCCAAATTACGCGATATGGGCTGGCATCGGAAGCTTTTGTCATGATATATTCGTTATCCTGACATCAGCATGCTCCCGCTGCCTTCCCCGCCGGAAAGGCTACAACCAACTCCCTACATCCAGCCGTGGTGGGAGAGGTTCGCGCTCGGAGCAGGAGAATCGATTGATAGATCAATTGGACGAGGAGTGGGACGATTAGGGCACTGCCTTCATTGTTGCGTTCAGGGAAACCATGTTTACTTCGTTGCGTCTGTAACACCATGTATAGATATATGACCGCATTAGAAGGCTGGCATCTGCATCATGCAAGGGCGCTCCAAAAAGGTATGGGTGGTATCAGGATATGACTTATAGGTTTATCGTCAAATGGGCAGGATCACTGGTGAACGTTTTGGGTGCGATGGGGATTGTCGTTACTTTGCCGAAAGGTTGGATGAGGAGTTGATTCAGAATCGAATCTACCTTACTGGTCTCAAAAGCAAGCCATGCTAGAGCATCTGATCTCCCATCATGTTTGATTCTATCGTATTTATTGTCATCACGCTGCCAGTTCTTCGTGCAACATTGGGCCATTTGTTAGCTTTAGGGTTGGATGATCTCAGAAGCGCGGTCTTGTGATCGAAGATGGCAAACGAAACCTCTTACTTATAATGTACAGCATGCTCATACAGCACCCAGTGTGCCATTCTCCTTGGAGTCGTATATACCTGTCTTAGCTGAGAGGAATGGGCAAACCCTTGCGCCGTCGATTTTGGATGCTTTTCGGAGGGAAAGCGAAGTTTCAGCATATATGATAATCCACATATAGGATGAACAATCCAGACATGAGGAAAGGTATACTTGAGCTTAATCGGCGTCTCATTACCCAGCTATAGGCCAAAAACACTTCCCAAACAGTCGAGAAGGTACTTTATACAACCACAACACTTAGGACGGGTCTATGCTTTCGTCTCAAGCCAGTCGTACGGGCAACCGCCGGGAAATATTTATCTAATCGACATGCTCAAGTAGATCAAAATGTCTCCCCATATTGTATCTGGATTACCGTTTGCTCAGACTTTTGGATCCCGCATTGATAATGGATGCTCTATCGGAAGAAGTTTGGCGCATTGTTACTGCGCCGTACGCAGTCAGCCTGCAGGTATAGACACCCACCATGAACCTCTACAGCAATCTTGAAAGCGCAGAGTAAATGACGCTCTATGAAGAAAGACTGACGTAACTCCCTTGTACAGCGCCTCAACACTATCCTAGGTTCGGTCGAGCAGCATAATCTGCGAGACTGGGCTGAGGGAAGATGCGATGTCGGAGCGCTCGCCAATGCTATAGTCGAAAGCCTTCCTCAGTCACCGTTCGCTCTCGCGATCCTACAGAAGCTTTGTATGAGATAATCGGTATGCTTGTCGTGATAAAATGCTAAGCCTGGGCGCAGCAGCTTCTATTCCTTCTTTTCGAGATGCAATTCTTACACAAGAGCCGAGTCTCTTGCAGACTCTGCTAGGCAAAGCTTCCGCCTCAGACCAAGGCTATCTGCAGGTATTTTATTCCATTGGTCTGTCATCCTCGACTGAATGGTAAACAGTATGCTGGAGCCTGTGTGGCTCTGCTTACGGTACCATCAACTGTTCCGCTACCTGCTGAAATATCAGCATTCTTTGCTATCCTTGTGCAACGTGTTATTGAGGCTCCATCTGCTGAGAGTATAAGACACGTTCATCGGGTCCTCTTGGGAATGGGCCCCAAGATCTTGGAGATCCTATCTTCCAGCAGTCTCCTCCGCCTTCAGGGACAACTAATACAGATAGTCTCCCGTTCGGATAAAAACAGTCATGATACTAATGCGTTTTGCCTTGCCGTGCTGGCACAAATGACCTCAGCCGAACTTTCAATAGACGTTTCTTCTTCAAATTCCTCGATAATGGGCACCGACTACTCTCATGACAGGCATGAACCGTTCGAGCCTGCGCGGAAGCTCTTCGCAGACAAAAACGTTCCCAAAATTCTTAACCTTGTCTTTGGCAGAGCTGTATGGGCCTGCTCACAAAGTCCTTCGGCCACCGTAGACTGTAGGATCGAGGTCTTGAAGCTATGTAAAAAGACCATCGAGCCTACGAATGAGGAAGTCAGGCACCATTGGCTTCTACCCAAGCCATCGCTTAGCAAAAAGCTCAATGAGTACCTCAACCGAGAGAACATGAACGCTGAAGTCCGAGGCGCGGTAAGTTTTAGCGGAGCAACATCTACGGAGTCATATCTAACCGTAATGCAGGCGTTCGACTTTGTCGCCGCTGTACACGAGCCAAAGACATTTCCCGAAGACTTGCATAAAGCCGTCGGTAATTTTTACTGTGCCGGTAACGAGGTGTACTGCTCGCAGATGGTCGTAGAGAATCACGTCGTAAGTATCACAATTATAGGCCATTGCAATGGCATGACTGACCGGAATCAAGATGTTTCTTGACGAGCCTTCCCTGGCAGTGGAACTACTGCGGCTACTGCAAGTGGCGGTACTCCAGGATATCCCTAGTCCACGTGGTTTATCGGATTTGAACACTGCCCTAAACCTTCTCAATGGTCTTGCGGCTCAGAGCGCAGCCTCAAGAGGTATGAGAAACAAGATTTTATATTCACTTTCTACCAATGAGTTCTCCATTCCTCTTCAGCGCTTCTCAGACTTCGTGCCAGCTGCTCCATATAGAGTACACAACATGAACGGTATTTGCCCAAGCTACTATGCAAGAACCCAGCAGCATTATCGTCGACAGCTATGCTATCTTATCCTGCAGGTCGGATTGTATGCTGCTGACAACGAGTTAAGTCTCGACACAGCGCTTGCGACTGCACTTTTGAAGAAGGAGTTTGCCGACGCAGGTGCTTCATCAGAATGTAGCGCTTTTCAAAAAGCTAGATCAACCAGTAGCTGTACACAGGGTTCGCTATTCAAGACAGGAAGCACACCACTGGACATGCCAAGTCACCAATGGCGGGAACAGCTGGCAGATACCCTCGCAAGAAACTCTGTATATCAGCAACAACACATTGTCAAGATCGTGGGCGAAGTCTGTCGCGACCTCGAATTACGTTGCGAAAACGCAGAGCAGCCTTTCCGCGAAGAGCAGGCTAGGTCTCGGGAACTTCATGAAAGACTAGGAGAAGCAGAAATTCGGACTGCAGAGCTTGTAGTCCGCATCGAAGAGCGCGAGCGGACCCTGAGCGACAACGAAGCGGAGACGTGCCACTGGAAAGAGCAAGCCGAAGCAGCTGATGAACGCTCCAACGCACTACTAATCGATATCGAGAAGTCACGGAAGGAGGTGGAGCACACGAAAGAACAGGCTGCCACCGCCGCCGAAGCCTCGTCAGAAACTGCAAGGCAACAAGATCTGACATATCTTGCGATTATAAAGGGCAGAGACAAGGATTCCCAGGAGCAGTCGGATAAGATCAAGGCTCTTAAGGCTCAGATCAGTGATCTTACTCGGGACCTCGCAGAATCAAAGGTGCTAGAAGCTTCCAAAGCGAGCCAGGTAGGCCGTCTTGAGGAGTCATTGGCCCAGCGAACGAATGGCCTCGAAAACGCCGAAGCTCAGGCCAATGCTCGACTTGCTGATATAAGTCGATTGCAAGAAGCAAATGAGGGACTCGTGGCCACAAATGCGTCCATCAACGCAGAACTCACTGAGGCTGCGGAAGGCCGTGATCATCTAGCGTCGAAACTTGAGACCCATATTCTAGCCTTCGACTCGGAGAGAATCGAGCTCCACAAACGCCATGATGAATCCATAGCCGCGAAAGCTGCTGAAAAAGAGCAGCTAATCCAGTCTCATGAGTCTACAATGCGCAAATTCCGAAAAGATTGGGAGACTACAGAGAGAACTGCCGACCGTGCAGCCAAACAAAGCAATATCAAGCTAAAAGAATTGGAGAAGAAAGTCAGCACTCTTCGTCGTGAACTTGCCAACCAAGGCATGGTACTCGCCGAATACCGGGATTTCAACAATAGGATGACAAAATTACAGACCCGACACCAGTCGTTGAATTACCCAATAATGGAAGGTGTGGCTGGCGACAATGATCAAAGCGAAGTGATCGCCTGCGACGCTGAAGAGTCGCCAATGCAACATGACGATAAAGCTGACCTCACTACATCATTTGGGTCCACCACATCAAGCCGAAGTGCTGGGCCAACGCCGAAGCGTACGAAGACCGGAAGTCGTCGAAGTTTCAAGCCTCCCACAACTATTACAAGAGCACCCTCGCTTGCAAAGCCTCTCAGAAGAGCGACCACTGGCTTCACGGTCAAAGGTCAGCGTCAGGCACTAGGGAACCTTGGGTCTGCTTCGCAGAACGAGATCCTCCTGACCCCTACTCAGCCTCTGACTCAAAAGACTCCACGACGGCACACAAGCGCAGCAATTGTGGAGAATGACGAGAATGAGCGCATCGTAGAAGAGCGAGGGTTTGGGGACATGTCAATCGATGACAGCGATATGTTTACTAGCACTAGCAAGCAGCGGCTTGAGATCGTACGAGACCATGCTACAAGAGACGATTACGACGAGACGACAGCAGATATCTAAAGCTGTTCTTAATCTACAGACTGACGGCTACCAGAACATGCATGCAAATTTGGATATGTATGGATCTTAACGAAGTGAAGAGATCTCAGGAAGCCCCGCTATTGGTGTATTATGACATAGTAGGACCTGTCAGTGGAGAGTGGAGGTCGCTTCGATGAGTGGTGCAATAATTGGAGAGACATGAGAGGTTTGCAAACAGTATTCTCCACCTTCCGGGCTTGGTTGAACGTGAATTTTACTTCAAAGTATCCATGATAGCCGACGCATCCCGCAATCGCCAAGCTCCAAATATCTCTACTTTATATGCTGTGCTGATCAACTTTGTGTAGACCAATGCTACGCCTCAACGTACCTTACCAGTGAACTTATCGAACAGAGCCAAGCGACTATGGGTGCCTGCATGAAGTCATTTAACACTCAGTACATAGGGCATGCTGGTCTGCGATCGATGCCATAAAAGAATAATATATATAACTCATCAGTAATCTGTGGAACGCAGCTCTTCGAAAATCTGGCCGGTCCGATTTATCCCTTCTGCAAATGGTGATTCTTCCCGACTCGCATCTTTGTCTCCACGACTAGGAGCAACCAGACCTCGCAACGCCGCATGAACTGCTTTTGAGTTTCTCCGTTTGTCTAGTCTACCAAATGAGCCAGACAAACAAGAGATGGATGGGTTTGTCTTGACTTGTTTATGGTATTGCCTTGCTAGAACCCTGGTGAAAGCCGTCCGTACAGTACAGCTTCCTGATGCTAGAAGATCTTGTGCACAAACACCGCGTTTTGACATAATCCCAGGTGGAGCAAGCCAACTGATGGCCTGGTAAGTACAAACAAAGATAGTTTCCATACCTCCCAAAGGCAAAGCTGAATAGTTTTTTAAGGCGGAAATAGTCCTGCGAGTATCTTCAGTCTATGGAATGTTCTTTCAGTCAGAGACATTACCGTAAATCAAACGTCTAGAAGAAGACGGCGAACAAGGCTAGTGCGCTCTTCTAATCTGAGCACGAGCTTGAGCAAGAATCGATTCGGTTACATCGCTACTGGGATCGAAGACATTGGCGACCGACCAATTATTCGGGAGTGCTGTGCTCCGATACTGAACACGGCGTATACCATCCACCGTCTGGTTCTCCAACAGGTCTCTTTCGAAACTGTCCGCTCTACCAACGACGGCAAGTATCTCGTTAGACTTCCGCGTGCACAAGGCTAATGGATCGTGTATCATTTATAGACTACTCCCGCAAGGCTGGTGAATCTGTGAGGAGCTGCTTGGTGCACTGCATTCGCCGCTCGTTGTCTGAAGCCATTAACTCGCGGGCTACAGAGGTCAACCACTGTGCTTGAAGTAGCCTGTTATTCTGCCCTTGATCTAGGGATATCCCAGTGCTCTCGTCTGTGTTGTGGGTAACCAAGCTCCTCTGCTTCATCGCTGCCAGATTGAAGTGTCAACAAAAGCGTACAACACAAGCTCTGTTTCACGTAAAAGTGGAATCATACGTAGCTACTTGAAGACAGAGAACATGCTTGTAGGCCTTCATACACTCCTTCAAGATAATCTGGCCAAGAATCCAAAGCCTTTGTTCTCCTACTTTCGCCCAGAAAGATTTATTCTGCCGAACTTGGAGCCAACATGGCTAGGAAAGATAAGACCCACTCACTGTTTGATGACGAAGGTGTGCTGCCGGTGGTGCGACTACCGCAATCGGACTCTCGAACTGATCTTGTACCCACTGACCATAACAAAGCACAAGTCGAAGGAGCTACCGACCCTGCGGCGCGGCCGGCGCCTAGCAACAACGATATTGCATCGTCAACAAAACAATTTGTGGATTTCGCAAAGGAACCGCACCATATTGTTGTAAACATACCTTCGTTTGGCAGGTACTCTGAATCTGCCCAACCTGTTTTGGCTGGGGACACCAGCCATCATTATTATCCTCCTCCTTCTCCCTCCTCCTTCACTTCCTCCAGGGTGCTTACTGGAGGCCGTGGTCCAAGGAAGTTGGCTAAGCCCCGTTTGACGACAAGAGGTCCACACCTGGTCAAGGTTTCAACCCATTCACCATCAACACGGTTCAAAGTCAATCCATCTAGCAAGCCCAGGCTTGTTCATCTTGACAAGCGCAAGGTGTCTACCCAATTCAAGCACCGGGAGTTCAATCACACAGCCGCGGTGACGTCACGTCTTGGGGCAGGAGGTTCATCTTTACCCTCCTCCACAGGACAAATGGGAGCCGAGAATTTCACTGCAGGTTCATCCTCGCCGCGTGGTAGCAGTGGGCGTGGTGATCCACGAAACGTCGTCATGCACAAATCACGTGCCGGATTTGAACAGACACAACTTGCTGGTGAAGGTGCTCAGATCACCCTCACTAACAATATATATCCCACTGTCACTTCACTTGATCCTAACCAACCCTCTCACACCCATGCCTCATCCTCACAATTATGGAGCGACTTCGCTTCTAAGACCTCCGGTCAGCCTCCGGATCAAGCCCCTTCACATTCTCCACATAAGGACGCAGGCAATCAAGAGCTCACCCGAAATATGACCCGCCATGCTCTGGCCGCAGCTCACCGCCCACGAGCCACCTACCAGCGCTCGAGTGGCGGCCCGATTGCCCGACGATGGGATGACTGGGCATCGTGGCCTGAAGTACAGGTTAAAGTCTTCGGACTTACTGCAAACATCACGACTTCAGACCTCTGGAAGTCTTTCAGCAAGGAGGGCACAGTAGTCACTATCGAGCTCTTCGAGGATAGTACAGGTGCTCGAGATGGCAAAGCCCTGGTCCGCTTCAGGTAAGCAATAGAGATAAACATTGACTTGTCTGTGCATCTTCTGACTGCATTCCCTGCAACAGTCCACCACCAGCGGAGTCCTTCTGGCTTGCACAGTCATTTCCCGTTTACGGACATGGAACAGGGGTAGTGTACGTCCGCCTTGAGCTGCAACAACCCCGCCGATCCAATGGAATCAAGAGCCCCGTGGATGACAGAGTGATCTATCCGGAAGTCATGGTATGTTGGAGACTAGACAGTTGTGGTGAGTGTAGGCTGATCTCTTCTCCAGATTATGAATGTCGAGTCTGTAGACTTCGGCGTAATGTACGAACCGGAGACAATGATGAGCATGCACACGGTCTACCCCACAGCGTCCACAAACATACAATTTCGTCAGAGTATGCGCTACAAAGAAATTATTGTTGAGATGACCCTAGAGATCAGCGATCCGGAATCAACTTCGCACAGTCATTCAAGGGCTGCAAAGTACGATAGGATTGAGGTCATCCGTTTCAAGATCCCTTTCTCCCAACTGGAGGTCATACACCAGATGCAATGGGGTCGGGACAAGGTTGAGCTGCTCATCTCTCTAGAGACGCCTCCACGTTTCTATAGAAAAGTGTCCGAGGCAAGCACACACGACAGCGGTAGGTATTGGACCGAACAAGACGCATGGTTTCGACAGACAGACATCGTATTGGACCCGGCGAGCCTGAAGTCGGCTTCCCTAACATTGAAGAAAACAAAACCCATCATTGACCTTGGTAAGTCTGAAGGTTATGAAGTCTGAGAAATTTGATTAACATACGGTTCGCTAGGTCGGTGGACCACCTACCGTATTACTCTGGACATGTCTCGCAACGATCGACGCCTTTTTGACCGCATGTGCCAGGCCCTACGGGATCATAATATCGATCTTAAGCCTTTTCGCAATTTCAAGCTCATCAAGGATCGGGAGCCTGCCGTATGGGAATATATCGATGAACCCTTAACAACAAGGACCAAAGCTAGGCATGTTCTTGAAGAGCTGACCCAAGATGTGGTGCCACAGCTATCGTTCTCTGTTCGCTATCAGCTGGAAGTTTGTATCTCACAGGGCTTCCTAAATGAGCACAATCTCACCCGCGACTTCGTCACTTCCTTGATTCGAACAGACGAGACTAGGGCCCAGGATTTGCTTGAATATGTTGCAAACCAGAAGAAACGTATCTGGGACCCGATGCTGGTTTTCTCTATGAAAGTCGTCAAAGGCGCCGCCTTAAGGTCGAGGATACCCTCATATTGCGTGTACACTCGCTCAGCTACTGTCACACCTACTACGGTATATTACAACACGCCCACCGTGGATACATCTAACCGCGTTATTCGTCAATATGCTGAATATGCCGACCGGTTTCTGCGTGTCCGTTTTACAGACGAGAAATTCCAGGTATGAGCTTGCCTTGTCATGATCGTATATGACTATGAGACTAAATCATGCAGGCGAGAATCAACCCCACAGACAAAGACACTATGAACGAGGTTTTTACGCGTGTCAAGCGGACCATGGTGAACGGCATCACCATCGGCGACCGTAGATACGAGTTTCTAGCCTTCGGTAACGCCCAGTTCAGGGAGCACGGCGCATACTTCTTCGCTCCTATTGGGGATCATGTTACCGCAAGTCACATCAGACAATGGATGGGCTCGTTCACACATATCAAAGTAATTGCAAAACACGCGGCTCGGCTCGGTCAATGCTTCTCAACCACTAGAGCCATCAACTTTGCCAAGGCAAAAATTCAGGAGATCGACGACGTCAAACGTAACGGGTACACCTTCTCTGATGGTGTGGGCAAGATTTCGCCCATGCTTGCAACAATTACTGCCTCCGAGCTTGGCATTATGACCCCAGTGCCACCCTCGGTCTTCCAGTTTCGATTAGGCGGGTGTAAAGGCGTACTGGCGGTGTCTCATGACGCTTTGCAACGGGAGATCCACATTCGAGAGAGCCAGTACAAATTTCCAGCCATGCACGAAGGTTTAGAGATTATTCGTTGGTCTCAGATGACTTCTGCAAATCTGAATAGGCAATTGATCCTCGTGCTTTCGGCGCTTGGTGTGGCTGACGATGTCTTCGTGAAGAAGTTAAGAGATCAATTAGCCAACCTCGAACAAGCAATGACGGACCAGAAGCTTGCTTTGGGTCTGCTACAGAAAGACATCGATCCGAATCAGATGACGCTGTGTCTTGCAGGTATGGTCATCGATGGTTTCCAACAGACGCAAGAGCCATTTCTCACCTCTCTGTTACACTTGTGGAGAGCTTGGTCCATCAAGTATCTAAAGGAAAAGGCTAGATTATCCATTGGTAATGGAGCACTGCTGCTCGGCTGCCTGGACGAGACAGGGATACTCAAAGGCCATTCCAACAGCGCAAAGTCGGATGAGGCTACCACGATGGAAGAAAAGGTAGCTCTGCTGCCCGAAGTCTTTGTTCAGATTACAGAAGGGCTGGACAAGCAGCCTCGAATTATCATCGGTCCAATGCTGGTCGCCAGGAACCCATCCCTCCATCCTGGTGATATACGCGTGGTGTGCGGAGTCGATGTTCCAGGCCTCAGGCACCTCAGAGACGCTGTTGTGTTCCCACAGACAGGAGATCGGGACATTCCCGGTATGTGCTCTGGTGGAGACCTCGATGGTGATGACTTTCTCGTCATGTGGGATAAAGATCTGCTGCCCAAAGAATGGAATCACGAGCCTATGGATTACACGTCTCCTCATGCCGTTGAGCTCGAACGTAATGTTACGATTGACGACCTTACTTCGTTCTTCGTGACCTACATGAAGAACAACACCCTACCTTCCATTGCCACCGCCCATGTCGCGCAAGCAGATTTCCTAGACGATGGCGTCAAGAGCGAGAAATGTAAGTCATCAAGCCTCATTCATTGAAGTCACTGACGATATGTCATAGGTCTCAAGCTTGCAGCTCTGCATTCGATGGCCGTCGACTATGTCAAGAGTGGCACACCCGCCCGGATGACATCCGATCTCCGCCCACGAAAGTGGCCTCACTTCATGGAGAAAGAGCACAAGCCCGCGGAACAGATATATCACTCGAAGGAAGTTCTTGGTCAGCTGTACGACCAGGTCGACCGTGTTGATTTCGTTCCAACGTTTGACCAACCGTTCGACAAGCGTATTCTCAATGCTTACAAGGTCAGCCCAGAGATGCTCAAGGATGCGGCGGAAGTGAAGTTACGGTATGATGCTGCTATGCGTCGGATCATGGCGCAGCACGATATCAAGACTGAGTTTGAGGTGTGGTCGACTTTTGTGATGCAGCATTCGAACGACTTTAGAGATTACAAGTTTCACGAGGAGATCGGAAACCTATCCCAGTCGCTTAAAGACCAATTTCGGGATGAATGTCGACAAAAAATATCGACAGAGAACTTTGAGGACATGCTGGGATTTGTTGCCGCCATGTACCAGATCACCGCACAAGAGACGGATCTCGCATTGAGCGAGTGCCGCCAGATGGTGATGGTCGGTGGTGTTGAGACACCCTTACGAAAGATGGTTCCCTCGAGTATGCCATTTATGAGCTTCCCTTGGCTATTTCCACACTATTTAGGGCAGATCGCCAATGGAAATTTCTCGATTAGCGACGCCATTGTCCCTGCCGCCCTGCAAGGCCAGACCAAGCGTACGCCGCCGAAGAAGCAGCCTGTTGATCTCGAAGGCCGAGACATGGTCCTCGAAACAGCTGAAGGCACAACGCATCGCGGTGAAAATCTGATTCTTTTCGACGACTGGGTCGACGTGCATATGGATTCCCAGGACCAGAAGGTCGGCCTTGAAGCTGGCTCAATTCCGAGTCTGGCAGGCTCCGTCAGCGATACCAATGGCTCTGTTCACGACTTGCTTGCCCACGAAATCTCATTTGAAGACTCCTACCCAGGAAATCGTGAGAATGGCCGCCTACGATCAACAGCTTCGAGCTCAGAGTATATGTCGAACAGCGCAAACATAGATCGATTCGGTATGCGGCCTAGTCAGCTGTTTCGTCATGCTGAGGCGGATATTGGCACTCTTTCAAGAGTCTTGACTCCCACCAGCTCAGAGACTACTTCACAAGGAATGCAGGTTAGTCTCGATGGCAAAGCTACGCCAAAGCACTCGACTGCTGGAGACTCCGATTATCTGAGCCACGACAATAGATTCAGCGACTTCCTGGGGCCTGCTGAAGCCACAGAGCGCAAAGCGGAAAAGGAAGCAACTCCGATCATGAAACCCCGCGTGATCGGAGTCAAGACTGCCGACTCTAGGGCCAAGCGAGAGAAGGCTGGAAGCATGGTTGAGGAGGATGGGCTGGAAGTGAATGAAGATGATGACGACGAGGTAGAGGAGGAGGTGGAAGTCCACCTCGAGACAAAACCCTCTTATATCGACAGACTGTCACTCTTGGACATCGACTGATGCACCTAGAGAGGACAGTGTGCAGTCGCTTAGCAGGTTGACCCCAAGCCATGAAGCGATGTTCAGGGCCCAGACAGTTTCTCCGATGGAAGCAGCAGCCGGAATGGACAGGCTTAAGGATTGGAATGACCGAGGAAAACTGGCAGCCATTTTGAGCTTCTTCGTAACCACCAGAAAGAGGCAATAGTATCCTTAAGAATGGCCAACCTCGAGCACCGCTTGTTTCCGAAACAAAGATGGATCATTTCCACCAGATCATGTTCGCTCGGAAGACCTTTACGGTTTTACGACCATTAACTGCTACGACGGCAGTTCAGCTAGAATAGATAGCAATCATTTTCTCAAAAGCATTCATGCACTATACCAGTATTGATGTATCGTGGGTGTAGGTTATATCTTCCCAAACTAGACTTATGAACTCTCCACATATTCCGCCTCCAGAGCATCTCATTTCCCTCAAGCGCCCCTCTCAAACACCCTGACACCTCCATCGCCCCCAACAAAATATAGCACCTCCTTCTCCTCTACATCTTCAGCACCTTCGCCACCACCGCGCCCTATCCTCAAGACTCCACTGACGTCCCTCGCAACGCCCGTGTCCAGCTCCCTTACTCCCATCAGCAAACGAGCTTGATGCGCTAGAGACATCATAAGGGAAGCGTGGTTGATTTCGAGAGGCGTATGCCGTGCGTGAAGCAGAGGTGCATCGGCCGAGAGGGTTAGGAGAAGGGCATGGACGTTCTGTGATAGACATCTTGATCAGCAGTATGCCTTTCTGCCGACATAAAAGAACTCGACCAAGCCATCTAGACTCGCGAAGTCATACCTCTCTCACCTCCCCAATCATATCCAACACTCCCTGCACCCCCCGCCCCTCCGCAGCCGCAAGTACAAAATCCAACCCCTCCACCACCAGCACCACCTTCTTCCCCTCCCCATCCTCCCCCTTCGCTTTCTTGATCTCCGCAAGCAGCTCCCTCTCCAGCCTCTCGATTCCATCCTCTCCCATTCCGATCCCAGTACGCAATCCATCGATGAACGTCACCTGCCCCGACCGACTAAGATCGAGACCTAATTTCTTGGCGCCGTCCTTCCAGAAGGAAAAGTCTCGCAGCCAGCTTATGAGGATGATGTGGGTTCTTGTAAAGTCTGGGGAAGTTGGGGCAGGGTCGGTGATGGACGAAAGGGTGTTGGTGGATGGGTGAGGAGAGAGGGCGGAGTGGAGGAAGCGGAGGACGAGCCAATTGGAGCAGGCGCCGAGAGTGGATGTTAGGAGGGTGAGGGACGAGGAAGGGAGGGAGAGGTAGGGTGTTAGGAGAGGGGGGAGGGGCGGTTGGGAGGGCATCGAGGAGAGGGTGCGAAGGTTGTTATGATTCAGGTTAGCGAGCTTTTGAGGCGCTCAGGGAGGGAGATAGGGTGAGCGGTCGATGCAGGGTGCCCCAGATGGCAGAGCAGCAAGATTATATGAGATAATCATGGTCATGGAGTAGTATAACATGATCTGCAATATAACCTACTCATCTTATGCTGAAAGTGCTTTGGAGTAGAGCCCACTGCTCATAAGGCACTAGCCCGCATAAAGCGCGCTAAGGGTCCCAAGCCCACACCAGCCGAACTAAGCGAACCTCGAAACCTCATCGCGACCTACAGTGCTCGATTGCAGCAACGACAATCCAAGTCTCAGCTTGTGTAGGACGGTCAGAAAATCTTCATCCCTCCTCAAATACTCCATCATAGCTAACGAAGTAATATTAGATACCTTAGCCCACGATGAGTACGAGGCCCCCACCAGCGAACAGCATCAAAGCACTTTATTGAAAGCATTCGATGGCTGACGAACACAACAGCAAAGGGAACCTCGTCCTTTGGCAAGCGCCACACCAAGTCGCACACCCTCTGCCGACGCTGCGGTACGCATACTTCCTTCCCTCCACATTGCAAGATCCAAACAGGAACCTTCCCCATCCCTCGCTCCTCTTCCAAACCGCCTACAACAATAATTACGTATGGAAATAGCTAACTCACACCTCTAACTCAGGTCGCCGCTCCCTTCACATCCAGAAACACACCTGTTCCTCATGCGGCTACCCCGCTGCTAAGATCCGACAATGTACGAACCCTGCTTCTCCCTCCTTGCCTCTCTGCTTTCGACCCCCACCATCTACCCAGGCCGCTAATCCAGAGTCACGCAAATAGACAATTGGGGAATGAAAGCCAAGCGAAGAAAGACAACGGGCACAGGCCGCATGCGGAGTCTGAAGGAGGTGCCGCGCAAGTTCAAGAATGGCTTCCAGACGGGCGTGCCGAAGGGAAGTCGGGGACCGGCGAATGCGGAGAATGCTTTGAAGGCGTGAATGTTGTAGGGGGATTGAGGATCAGGGGGGTAGGGAATGGGAGGGGGGGAGATGGATGGCAGATGCTGTAGCTAAAGAGCTAAGGAAAGCATATTGATGAAAGCAACTGCGTGACTTCAAGAGGAATGGTGGTGATTAATGAAATGGTGACATTTGAAGTGCTGATGACATATCTATTGTGAGTAGGCCTACTGATGGGGACTACCACGCTGGCTGGTAAGCCCCTTGATTTAAGGTCGGACTTGGGGGAGGTTCGAACGCCTATGCTCGACAAGATATACGGATGAGGTTATCGAAGAGTCTGCCTCTATTGCGAAGAGCGTACTAACGGCTACATGCGCCGCCACAACCTTTAGTCAATCATACATCTCATTCATTCCCATCAAAGCTCGAGGCCCGTGTCTCTTTGCGATCCTGCCACGCCTTTGCCAGCCAATTCAACGCAAGCTCATCAGCCTTATCATCTCCCCCCTCCCATCCCTAGCACCAAATAATGCATCCTTCCCTCGTCCTCACTCCCCCCTTCCACTCTTCCTACTCCCTTCCCTCTCTACCGCCCCTCACCCACCCTCCTCCACACCTCCTCCTCCAACTTCCCCACCTTCTCCCCCGCACTCTGCACCATCCCCTTCACCACCTCCCAAACCCCTCCCTCCTCACCACCCCCTCCCGCTTTCCCCCCTTCA
>JAABUQ010001495.1_pt1 | contig 49896 bp, 51 predicted proteins | sample 5560001 | NCBI WGS metagenome assembly JAABUQ01 (sample SAMN10711888, study PRJNA513371) | rock metagenome | isolation source: Antarctica rocks | place: Antarctica: Victoria Land, Finger Mt nord | collected 2015-12-18
GCCGAAGCCGCGCTGCGCCCACGTCCAGAGCAGCAGGCCGGCGATCACCAGGCCGGTGAGCCCCACCGTCCCCCCGAGAAGGAGGCCGTGCTCGAGCCGGTAGCGCCGGCGCATACGGTCGAACCAGGGGTCGCGGTCGCCCATGAAGTAGGTCCCGTAGGCGTGGGCGCAGAGCCCGAGGCCGATCACCTGCGTGCCCACGACCATGAGCAGCGAGCCGCCGATCAGGGTGTGCAGCTCCCACGGACGGCCGAAGACGTGCACCCGCGCGAGCACGACCAGGGCGATGAGCGCGCCGAGCAGCGCCATCAGGGCGCCGGGGAAGATGAACAGGTGTCGCGGGCTGTGCACGAGTAGGAAGCGCAGGTGGCGCCAGCCGTCGCGGAAGCTCGAGAGCTTCGACTCGCCGCCGCGCGGGCGGTACTGGATCGGGAACTGGTCGATCTCGAGGCCCTCCTGGGCCGCGCGGATGACCATCTCGGAGGCGAACTCCATCCCCGTGGTGCGCAGGCCGAGCCGCGGCAGCGCCTCGCGCCGGAGCGCCCGCATGCCGCAGTGGGCGTCCCTGACCCCGGTGCCGAAGAGCACGTTGAGCAGGCCGGTGAGGACCGGGTTGCCCACGTAGCGATGGAGCCAGGGCATGGCGCCGGGATGGATGTTGTCCATCCGGTCGCCCATGACGAGCTCGGCGCCCTCCTCGAGGCGCTCGACGAAGCGCGGGATCTCCGAGAAGTCGTAGGTCAGGTCCGCGTCGGCCATGACGATGTAGCGGCCCGAGGCCGCCGCGAAGCCGGCGCGGTAGGCGCTGCCGTACCCGCGGCGCGGCTCGTGCACCACGCGCGCGCCCACGCGGGCGGCGAGCGTCGGGCTGCCGTCGGTCGAGCCGTTGTCGGCGACCACGACCTCCCCCGGGATGCCGCCGCGCTCGAGCGCCTCCCACGCCTGGCGCACGCACTGCGCGATCGTCATCGCCTCGTTCAGACAGGGGATCACGACCGTGACCAGCGGCTCTGACTCGTCCTCCGAAGGCGAGAGCAGGCCGTTGACCCGCCTGGTTTGAAGGCTTGACATGGAAAGGAAGACGGCTCGCCGCCGCAGAGGTTGCGGTCCCCTGCCGAGCGGTGGGGCAGTCTAGCCGCCGACCCGGCCGCCCAACGGCGGCGATCTGTCAGCCTGGCGCGCGTGCGGATCTGCGTGGTCTACGACTGTCTCTTCCCCTGCACGGTGGGAGGAGCGGAGCGCTGGTATCGCAACATCGCCGAGCGACTCGCCGCCGACGGGCACGAGGTGACCTACCTCACGCGCCGCCAATGGGACCGGCACGGCGGGCCGCCTGCCGTGCCCGGGGTGAGGGTGATCGCGGTCTCCGGGCGCTCGGAGCTCTACACGGAGCACGGCGGCCGGCGACGGATCCTCCCGCCGCTCGCCTTCGGGCTCGGCTGTGGGTGGCACCTCGCCCGCCGCGGGCGCGACTACGACGTGGTGCACACCGCCTCCTTCCCCTACTTCTCGCTGCTCGCAGCGGCGGCCGCGCGCCGGCGCGGCGGCTACCGCCTGGTGGTCGACTGGCACGAGGTCTGGAGCGAGGAGTACTGGCGGGAGTACCTCGGCGGCCTCGGGGGGAGGATCGGCGCGCTAATCCAGCGCGCCTGCGCCAGCCGTCCCCATCGGGCGTTCTGCTTCTCCGAGCTCCACGCCGCGCGCCTGCGCCGCGAGGGACACCGGGGGCCGGTGACGGTGCTGCGCGGCGAATACGCGGGCTCCGCCGCGCCGTCGGCGCCGGCCTCGGGGGCGCCGGTCGAGCCGGTCGTCGTCTTCGCCGGTCGTCACATCTCAGAGAAGCAGGTGCCCGCAATCGTTCCCGCGCTGGCGGCGGCGCGCGAGGTGCTTCCCGGCCTGCGGGCGGAGATCTACGGCGACGGTCCCGAACGCCCGAAGGTGGGGCGCCTCGTCGCCTCCCACGAGCTGCGAGGGGCGGTGCACATGCCCGGCTTCGTCCCGACCGCGGCCGTCGAGGCGGCGCTCGAGCGGGCGATGTGCCTCGTGTTGCCGTCCAAGCGCGAGGGCTACGGCCTCGTGGTGGTCGAGGCCGCGGCGCGCGGCACGCCGAGCGTGGTGGTGAAGGGCCCCGACAACGCCGCCGTGGAGCTCGTGAGCGAGGGCGAGAACGGCGTGGTCGCGCCCTCGGCCGAGCCGCAGGACCTGGCCGCGGCGATCCTCGCCGTCCACGCGGGCGGCTCCCGGTTGCGAGCCGCGACCGCGGCGTGGTATGAGCGCAACGCGACGATGCTCTCGCTCGAGTCCTCCGTGCGGACCGTCCTGGCCGGCTACGCCGAGGGACCGTCCCTCACCCACACGCCCCGCCGCGCAGCCGGTAGATCGTGATCTCCGGCCCCGGGCGGTAGTAGGCCAGCGGGTAGAAGTTGAACGAGAAGTCGAAGTTGAAGCGCACGGGCTTGGCTCCCGGGTCGTAGGGGCTCGAGCGGAAGACGACCTGGGCGCGGCGGCCGAGCTCGCGGTAGTAGTCGATCGCACCCGGCGCCTCGCGGGGCGCGGCGTAGGCGCGGCCGGACTCCGTCGAGCCGCTCACCACCCAGCAGAACCCGCGGCGGAGGTAGTTCTCGATGCGCGCGGGCGAGAGCTTCTTCTCGTAGTACTCGGGGCCGAACCCGAAGCCCGTGACCCACAGCTTCGGCGCCCGCCGGCGCGGGCCGCTCACCGCCCGCCGGCGCACCCACTCGTCGGGCACGATCGGCTCGAGCACGACGCGGGAGCCCGCCGGGACGTTCTTCACCATCCACGCCCGCGTCTCGTTGCGGGTGTCGAGCCGGGGGAGGACGAGGTCGTTGTGCACCGAGGTGACGGCGCCCTGGGCGAGGACGAGCGCCACCGCGGCCGCGGCCAGCGCCCGCCCGGGCCACCGCCCGGGTCGAGCGGCGAGCCCTCGCACGATCCGCAGCGTCGCGTAGCCGGCCAGGAGGCACAGGAACGGGAAGACGGGCAGGAGCCAGCGCCCGAAGTAGCGGTCCCACGAGCCCATGAAGAGGATGAAGATCACCGGGGCGGGGACGAGCACGGCGGCGAGGCGCCGGTCCTCGCGCACGAGCAGGACGGCGCCGGCGAGGGCCAGGAGCGCGGGCGCCCACCCGAGCCCCCAGCTCGCGGTCCAGAGGTAGTAGAGAACGCCGCTGTGCTCGGTGACGCCGAGCTTCGAGGTGCCCGCGGCGACCAGGGCCTCCCGGTGCAGGGCGGCGCGCAGGTCGCCGAAGCGCAGCAGCGCGTAGGGGTCGACGACGGCGAAGGCCACCACGGCGGCGAGGAGGGCCAGGGCGAGGCCGACGAGCGCCGGCCGCCGGCCGCCGGGGGCGAAGAGGCGCACCCCGACCGCACCGAGCACGGGGAGGAGCGCGATGCCGCCCGTGTACTTCGTGGCCGCGGCGAGGCCGACCCCGGCGCCGGCGAGCGCGTAGTCGCGCGCACGCCCGCGGCGCACGACGAGCACCGCCCCGAGCAGCGCGAGGCTCACGGGGAGGATCGTCAGGGCGTCGTTGAGGGCCAGGTGGCCGTAGGAGACGGGCAGGAAGGCGACGGTCAGGACGGCCGCGGCGAGCAGCCCGCCCCCGCGCCCGAGCGCGTGGCGGCCCACGACGTAGACGAGCGCCACCGAGGCCGTCCCGAGCAGCGCGGAGGTCAGGCGGGCGACCTCGAAGACCGCCGTGGGGTTCGTCGCGAAGGCCCGCGCGGCACCGTCTCCGCCGCCGAAGCGCACGGCGAACACGACGTGGAGTAGGTAGATGAGCGCGGGCGGGTTGTCGAAGTAGTTCGGGTCCCACCCGTGGCCGAAGAGGGAGATCGCGTAGAGGACGAAGTGCGCGTTCTCGTCGCGGTTGTAGGAGTAGGGCAGACCCGTGCGAAAGCCCCACAGGCGCAGGAGCAAGGCGAGGAGGAGCAGGCCGGCGAGGACGAGGAGGGCGCTCCGGCGCCGCGGAGAGCTGGGGTGCGCCGGTGAGTCGGTGAGCGTCATGCGCGGGGAGTCGGCGGGCGAGGCGAGCGAGCCCTCAAGCTGCCGCTCGCCACGCTAGCGTAGGCCGGGTGAGCCCTCGCCGCGCCCTGATCACCGGCGTCACCGGGCAGGACGGCTCCTACCTCGCCGAGCTCCTGCTCGAGCAGGGCTACGAGGTGCACGGCATGGTCCGCCGGGCCTCGACCGAGAAGTTCGAGCGCGTCGAGCACCTGCGCGAGCGCATCACCCTCCACCAGGGCGACCTGCTCGACCACCGCTCGCTCGTCGACGCCCTGCGCGCCGCCCGTCCCGACGAGGTCTACAACCTGGCCGCCATGTCGTTCGTCGCGGTCTCGTGGATCCAGCCCACGCTGACCGCCGAGTTCACCGGGGTGGGCGTCACCCGGCTGCTGGAGGCCGTCCGCGAGGTCTGCCCCGAGACCCGCTTCTACCAGGCCTCCTCGAGCGAGATGTTCGGCAAGGTGCGCGAGACGCCGCAGAACGAGTCCACGCCCTTCTACCCGCGCTCACCCTACGGCGTCGCCAAGGCCTACGGTCACTTCATCACGGTGAACTACCGTGAGTCTTACGACCTGCACGCGACGAGTGGGATACTTTTTAACCATGAATCGCCGCGCCGGGGGCTCGAGTTCGTCACCCGCAAGATCACCTGGCACGCGGCGGCGATCAAGCTCGGGCTCGCGCACGAGCTGCGGCTCGGCAACCTCGACGCCAAGCGCGACTGGGGCTACGCGCGGGACTACGTCGAGGCGATGTGGCTCATGCTCCAGCAGGACGCGCCCGAGGACTTCGTGATCGCGACCGGCCATACGCACACGGTGCGCGACTGCGTGGAGATCGCCTTCGATCAGGCGGGGGTCTCGTCCGATGGGCACGTGGTGCTCGACGACGCCTTCCTGCGCCCGGCCGAGGTCGACATGCTCGTCGGCGACGCCTCCAAGGCCAAGCGCCAGCTCGGCTGGGAGCCGAAAACGAGCTTCGAAGAGCTCATCCGGCTGATGGTCGACGCGGATCTGAAGCTGCTGCGCCGCTGAGCTAAGCACTCCCGCTACCCGCTCGTAGCCCAAGACAAGGCGGGTTTTGCACGTTCGGACGAGCGTAATGCGCCTCTTCATCGCTCGCCAAGCTCCCGCTCGCGCTTCTTGAGGGCCGCCCGCAGCTCGCGCACCGTCGCGTCGGGAGCGCCGACGACGTCGCTCCAGGTGAAGCGCAGCACGTCGTAGCCCGCAGCCTGCAACGCGCGGTCCTTGGCGCGGTCAGCGCCGAACGCTAGGCGCCCCCGGTGCGCCTCATATCCGTCGGTCTCGACGATGAGCGCGTGCTCGGGCCAGACGAAGTCGGCGCGATGATGACCGATGACCACCTGGAGATCTGGCAAGGGCAGCCTGCGGCGCGCGCAGAGCGCCAGGAACTCCATCTCGAGGTCGCTCTCGGTCTGGCCGATTCCCGGCGTCCACGGGGCAAGCGCGCGGCGCAACCGCCCGTGCCGGTTCGAGCTCCCCGTCCCGTCGAGCGACCGGCGCAGGGTGCCGAGGTCCAGGCGGTGCCGATACTCGGCCTCCCTGAGCACTGACCTGAGCGCCCGGACTTCGAGGGCCGACGCGAGATCGAGGAGCGTCCGGGCCAGCGTCGTGACCGGCACGTCGCGGCGATGGGTGACTTCACCCGGGCAGAGAGTGGCGGACCGGTGCAGCACGATCGCACCAGTTTCCCGCCGCGAACGCGACCGACCCGACTGGGACGGCACGGAGACATGGCGGCTCGCGCGTGGATGCTCCGGGCGGAGCTCCCACAGCCCCGCGGCACTGGCGTGGCTGAGCACGGCGTCAGGCCCGCACGCCAAGACGGCGGCGATCCAGGTGCCCTCGCAGGAGAGCTCGGGCCGGCCGACGGCGTAGACCCCGCGATGCACGCGCCAGAGGCGCCCCGTCCGGAGGCGATGCGCCACCGCCGAACGCGTGAGCCCCGCGCGCTCGAGCTGCGACCGGCAGACGACCCCGTGCTGGCGCGCCGCCAAGCGCCAGAGTTCCTTCTCGAGCTCCCGTGCGCGTGCCACAAGAGCCAAAGGCGCGCAGATTGCGGTTCTCGCCCCTCCCTCAGGCAGGACGAGGCGCTTCCTGCACGCGGGAACGTGCTCGGCCCGCCTTTGCCCTTCACCACGACGCGCGCCGCGCCACCGCGGTGAGCGTCGAGCGGGCGAGGCGGCCGACGCGCAGCTCCTGGTAGCCGAATCCCGCCAGCGTGGCGGCGAGCGAGCGTCGCGTGTAGAGGTGGAGCTCGTCGCCGAGGGGGTCGGGCGCCCCGGAGAGCAGGAGCCGTCCCCGCCCCCGCGCCCGCGTGGTCACGAGCAGCGTGCCGCGCGAGCGGAGCACGCGGCGCGCCTCGGAGAGGAAGCGCGCGGTGTCGGGCACGTGCTCGAGCACCTCGGAGGCCCACACCACGTCGATCGAGGCGTCCTCGAGCGGCAGCGCTCCGTCTTCGGGAGCCAGGCGCAGCTCGAGGCCCGGATGCGCCGCGCGGGCGCGCTCCAGCGCCGCCTGGGCGATATCGATCCCGACGGCCTCGGCGCCCGCTTCGCTTGCGGCGGCGGCGAAGTGGCCCTCTCCGCAGCCCAGGTCGAGCACGCGCAGTCCCGGCCGCACGTGGTCGAGCAGGAGCTCCTGCCGCGCCGCGAGCGCCGGAGGATGCAGCTCTGCGGGCAGGCGCGCCCACAGCTCCTCGTAGAACGCTCGCACGCCGGCGCGCGCAGCCGGCTCAATAGGCCCCGCGCCGTGTGAGCACCGCGGGCACGGTCTTGGCCAGGATCACGAGGTCGAAGAACACCGACCAGCGCTCGAGGTAGAGGAAGTCGAGCCGCACGAGGTCGTCGAAGTCGAGCTCGGAGCGGCCCGAGACCTGCCACAAGCCGGTCACGCCGGGGAGCACGAGGTAGCGCTTCTTGTGCCAGTCCTCGAGCTGCTCGAAGTCGCGCAGCGGCAACGGACGCGGCCCCACGAGCGACATCTCGCCGCGGAGCACGTTCCACAACTGAGGCAGCTCGTCGAGCGAGAAGCGGCGGAGGAAGCGCCCGAGTGGCGTGAGGCGGGGGTCGCGACGGATCTTGAAGAGCGGCCCCGAGGCCTCGTTGACCGACTCGAGATCGGCCTGGCTCTGCTCGGCGTCCGAGCGCATGGTGCGGAACTTGAGGCAGGCGAACCGGCGGCCGGCCATGCCCGGCCGGATCGAGTGGAAGAGCACCGGGCCGCGCGAGGAGAGCTTGACCGCCGCGGCGAGCATCGCCAGCAGCGGGCTGAGCAGGAAGAAGAGCAGGAGCGACCCGACGATGTCGAACGTCCGCTTGAGCACGAAGTCGAGGCCCTCGAACACCGGCGGCTTGAGCGTGAAGAGGGGTACGGACTGGCCGGGGACGAACTCCGCGCGGCGGATGAGGATCTCGGTGGTGGAGGGAGCGACGTGCACGGTCACTCCGCGCTGGTGGCAGTGGTCGACGAGCATCACCGCTTGCTCCTGGGGAAACTCGGGGTCGGCGACGATCACCTCCTCCACGCCGTGCGAGTCGAGGATTCGCGGCAGGTCGGCGAGCGTCCCGAGGGTCTTCAGGCCGTTGTCGCGGTGCGGCGTGATCGAGATGCAGCCCACCGGCTCGACCGGCGCGCCGGTGGCGTCGGCCAGCCCGCGGCTCACGTGCTCGATCTGCTGGCCCGATCCGATGAGCAGGGCGCGGCGGCGATGGCCCGCGCGGCGGAGCACGGCGCTCGTGAGCCGCAGGTGCAACGCGCGCAGGGCGGCGACGTAGATCACCGCGAAGAAGAGCGAGCCGTAGAACTGGTAGTAGCTATCGAAGCGCCGCCCGGTGGCCAGGGCGAAGATGAGCGAGACGACGGTGACCTGGAAGAGCGAGGAGAAGACCTTGGTCACGCCCGAGCGCAGCCGCCGCTCGGCGTAGAGGTCCGAGCGCGAGAAGAGCAGCACGGTGAGCAGGTAGGCGAAGCCGACGAGGCCGGCGGCCGCGTGCGCCGCCTCGCGCAGTCCACCCGTCCCGAGCACCTCGACCTTGATCGCCAGCGCCGTGAAGAGGCCGGCGTAGAGCCCGATGTAGTCGAGGAGGAGCAGGGAGCCGACGCGCGCCGCGCGCAGCAAGGTCTCCCTGCGCAGGAGGAAGGAGAGCGCGGGTGGGGGCTTGGCGCGCATGTCGCGCGCGCGCACGTCCGCCACCCAGTCGTCGCTGGGCACGGGCGTGGACTCCCGCGTCGGGTTTCGCTCGTCGATCTTCACGGCGCCTGGTGGCACGACTTCCTCCCCTACCCAGAACGGTAGCGGCGCGGCGAAGTAGCGGCCCCCGGTCGCGAGGGCCTAGCGGGAGCCGGCGCCGATGAGCGCCTCGATGCCCGAGAGCTCGATCGTGCGCTCGAGGCCCTCGCGCAGCGATACCTCGGGCTCCCAGCCGAGCAGCTCGCGCGCAAGCGTGATGTCCGGCTGGCGCACCTGGGGATCGTCGGTGGGCAGCGCCTCGTGCACTATCTCCGACTTCGACTCGGTCAGCTCGATCACCGTCTCGGCGAGCTCGAGCAGGGTGAACTCGTGGGGGTTGCCGATGTTCACCGGGTGGTGGTGGCCCGACTCGGAGAGCGCGATCATGCCGCGGATGAGGTCTGAGACGTAGCAGAAGGAGCGGGTCTGCGACCCGTCGCCGAAGACGGTGATCGGCCGGTCCTGCAGGGCCTGGCGCAGGAAGGTGGGGATGGCGCGGCCGTCGTGGGGCCTCATCTTGGGGCCGTAGGTGTTGAAGATCCGCATGATCGCCGTGTCCACCCCCTGCTGGCGGTGGTAGGCCATGACGAGCGCCTCGGCGTAGCGCTTGGCCTCGTCGTAGACGCCGCGGGGGCCGACCGAGTTGACGTGCCCCCAGTAGGTCTCGGGCTGGGGGTGCACCTTCGGGTCGCCGTAGACCTCGCTCGTGGACGCGATGAGAAAGCGCGCGCGCTTGTTCTTGGCCAGCCCGAGCGTGTGGTGGGTCCCGTAGGAGCCCACCTTGAGCGTGTGAAGCGGGAGGCGCAGGTAGTCGATCGGCGAGGCCGGCGAGGCGAGGTGGTAGACGAAGTCCACCGGCTCCTCGACGTAGTAGGGCTGGATGATGTCGAGCGTGAGGTGCCGGAACTCAGGCGCTCGGATGTGCTCGATGTTCGCGAGCGAGCCGGTCTCGAGGTTGTCCACGCAGATCACGCGGTGGCCTCGGCTCAGCAGCTCGTCGCACAGGTGGGAGCCGAGGAAGCCGGCGCCGCCGGTGACCAGGGAGGTGGGCATGATCGGCGACTGTACCCGCCCCGGCGGCCGTCTCCGTCATCAGGGCTCAAGGGGCGGCGGGCGGCGGCCCGGTAGCCGCGGCCCGGCGGCGCAGCACCCGCGCCTCGCCGCGGCGGAGCGTGACCTTCTCGGCGTCGAGGTGCTCGAGCAGCGCCTGGGCGAACTTGCGCGAGGTCCCGAGCTCGTCGCGGACCTCGGCGAGGGACACTGCTCCCCGCGCGCTGGCCAGCGCGACGATGCGCCCTCGCGCGCTCGAGAGCGCATCGGGGTGGAAGTGAAGCTGGGCGCCGACCCGGACCGCACGGCCCGCCGCGCGCAGGGCGGCGAGCTCGGCGGCCGGCAGCTCGGAGTCGAGCGGCGGCTCGTGCCCGGCGGCCCGCAGGCGCGCCTCGAGCGCGAGGGCGGCGGGGGTGAGCAGCGGGGGCTCGGGCGGCGGGGGCGGCGGGGGCGCGCTCGCGGGCGGCGGCTCGGGCTCGGGCTCGCCGCGCTCCAGGCGCACGAGCCGCGCGAGCACGTCGCGGCCGGCTCCGTGGCGCCGCGCCCGCGGGTCGAGCACCACTCCGCCGCCCAGGGTGTCGGGGGGCGCGATCCGACGCACGACGAGCCGGTCGCCGGCCAGGCACAGCAGCGGCCGCTCGAGCCGGAGCTGCCAGAAGCGACCGCCGAGCTCGGCTACCCGCCCCGGCGCCTCGCGCGTGCCGTGGTGCACCTGCACGCGCTCGCCGTGCTCGAGGGCGCTCCCATCGCCGGGGAGCTCGAGGGCGACGTCGAGGATGTGGGTGGGTGCGACCGCCGCGGCGGGCGCCGCGACGAGGTCGCCGCGCGCCACCTCGGTGCGCTCGAGCCCCGCGAGGTTGAGGGCGACGCGCTGGCCGGCCGCGGCCCGCGCGACCGGCTCGTCGTGCACCTGCACCGAGCGCACGCGGGCCCGCCGGCCGCCGGGCAGCACGCGCAGCTCGTCGCCGGGGGCCACGGCGCCCGACCACAGCGTCCCGGTGACCACCGTCCCCGCCCCGCGGATCGAGAAGACGCGATCGACGTGGAGGCGCGAGGGCACGCCGGGTTCGCGCTCGCGTGCCGGCGCGAGCGTCGCCACCCGGTCGAGCGCCGCGCGCAGCTCTTCGAGCCCGGCGCCCGTGCGCGCCGAGACGGCCACCGCCTCCGCCTCGGGCAGCAGGGCGCCGATCTCCTCGTGGGCCGGCTCCGGGTCGGCCAGGTCGGCCTTGGTGAGCGCCACCACCCCGCGCTCCACCCCGAGGCCGCGCAGCACCGCGAGGTGCTCGCGCGTCTGGGGCATGACTCCGTCGTCGGCGGCGACGGCGAGGAGGAAGAGGTCGATCCCCGTCGCCCCGGCCACCATCGTGCGCACGAAGCGCTCGTGGCCCGGGACGTCGACCACGGAGAGCGTCCGCCCGGAGGGGAGCGCGAGCCGCGCGTAGCCGAGGACGATGGAGACCCCGCGGCGATGCTCCTCGGGCAGCCGGTCGGTGTCCGTGCCGGTGAGCGCGGCCACCAGCGCGGTCTTGCCATGATCGATGTGCCCGGCGGTGCCGAGCGTGAGCGGTGCGCTCATGCCGCGCCGGCGCCGAGCGCGCGCCGCGCCGCCGCCGCCGCCCGCTCGGCCTCCTCGTCGCTGAGCGTGCGCGGGTCGAGGATCACGCGTCCCTCCCGGATCCGGCCGACGACGGGCGGCTCGCCGGCGCGCAGGAGACGGGCGAGGCGCTCGGGGTCCGCGGGCGCCAGCGCGACGGCCGGTCCCTCGAGCTCGAGCAGCGGCAGCGCGCCGCCGCCGACCTTGGCCGACGCGCGCACGACCTCCGCGCCCGGCACGCCGGCGCACAGCCGCTCGGCCCGCGCGGCGAGCGCGCGCCCGTCCACGTCGAGTGCCGCGAGCACCGGGATCTCGCGCCGGGCGCGCGGCGGGTCGCGGTAGAGCCGCAGCGTGGCCTCGAGCGCGGCGAGCGAGAGCTTGTCGATGCGCAGCGCCCGGGCGAGGGGGTGGCGCGCGGCGGCGGCCACCGCCTCGGCGCAGCCCGCGAGCAGCCCGGCCTGGGGGCCGCCCAGCAGCTTGTCGCCCGAGAAGCACACGAGGGCCGCTCCGGCGGCGACCGAGCGCCGCACGGGCGGCTCCTCGCGCAGGAGCTCGAGCTCGTCGGCCAGGACGCCCGAGCCCACGTCGTCGACGACGGGGACCCCGAGCCCGCACAGCGCCTCGATCCCCACCTCGGCCACGAAGCCGAGCTGACGGAAGTTCGAGGGGTGGGCGCGGAGGATCGCGCCGGTGTCGGGACCGAGCGCCTGCCGGTAGTCCTCGAGGCGGCTGCGGTTCGTGGTGCCCACCTCGACGAGCCGCGCGCCGGAGACCGCGATCACCTCCGGTACGCGGAACCCTCCGCCGATCTCCACGAGCTGGCCACGGGAGACCACCACGTCGCGCCCGGGGCCGGCCAGCGCGGCGGCGGCGAGGAGCGTCGCTCCCGCGCAGTTGTTGACCGCGAGCGCCGCCTCGGCGCCCGTGAGCTCGCACAGGAGCCCCTCGACGTGGGCCTGCCGGCTGGAGCGCTCGCCGGAGGCGAGGTCGAGCTCGAGGTTGGCGTAGCCCTCCGCGGCGCGGGCCACCGCCGCACGGGCCGCGGCGGCCAGTGGCGCGCGGCCGAGGTTCGTGTGGAGGATCACCCCGGTGGCGTTCAGCACCGGGCGCAGCGAGGGCCGCCGCGTGGCCTCGAGCCGGGCGCGGGCGAGCGCGTGGAGGTCTGGCTCGAGCGGAAGGGCGGCGCCCGAGCGCAGCTGGGCCCGGCGCTGGTCGATGACCTCGCGCGCCGCGCTCACCGCCTCCGCGTGGGGCGCGTCGAGCCCCGCGGCCAGGCGCTCCACCGAGGGGAGCCCGCTCAGGTCGGCGGCCGGCTGCCGGTCACCCATGCCGCCCCCTCCTCGGAGACCTCCCGCTTCCAGATCGGGGCCTCGGCCTTGATTCGGTCGATGACCTCGCGCGCGCCGGCGAACGCCTCGGCGCGGTGCGCGGCCGAGACGGCGACCACCACCGAGGGCTCGGCGAGCGGCACCGAGCCGACCCGGTGCTCGGCCGCGGCGGCGCACAGGCCGTGGCGGGCGATGGACTCGACGAGGATCCGGGCGATGCGCGGCTCGGCCATCTCCGCGTAGGCCTCGTACTCGAGTCGCGGAACCTCCCGGGTCACTCCCTCGAAGCAGACGACCGCGCCCGCCCGCGGGTCGCGCACGCGAGCGCGCACCGCCTCGAGCGAGAGCGGGTCGGCGCTCACCCGGGCGTGCGGCTCCGTGGTGAGCTCGCCGCCGCTCACGGGCGGGATCAGCGCGAGCTCGTCGCCGGGATGGAGGAGCGCCTCCTCCTCGGCGTACTCGCGGTTGACCGCCATCACGAGCGGGAGCCCGTGGGCGAGCGCCTCGAGCCGCGCCAGCGCATCGCTTACGCGGGAGCCGTCGGGGAGCTCGAGCTCGATCTCGCCGCGACCCGCCCGCTCCCGGAGCATCGCGAAGAGGCGGACCCGGACGAGCATCGCCGGACAGGCTACGCGTCCGGGCGAGCGCGCCGAACGAGCGCCCGAGCGAGCGCGCCGAGCGGCGCGGGGAGGGGCAGGGCCAGCTACCTCCGGGGCAAGCTACCCCCGGCTACCCGTGGAGGTACCCCCGGGTAGCCGGCACCGAGGAGCCCCGGGCGGATGCGCGCGCTGCTCGATCACCGTGGTTCCTCGGGGGAGGCGGTCGGCGACGTCAGTCGAGGCTGCCGGGCGGAACGACCCAGCGGCAGCTCTGGCCGGTGACGCCGGCGATGAGATCGAACTCGGCGTCGTAATGGAGCAGGCGTGGACGGTGGTCGTCTCGACGAGGGAGAACGCGTTGAGCGCTCCGACCAAGAGGTCCCACTCCGTCGCGTTGCGGGCGGAGTAGCCGATCTCGAGGTCGCAGATGGTCGCCCGGGCGAGCTGGCCATCGACTCCCAGGGGCTCGACCACCTGGCGGACCTCCCTACGCCCCAGCCGCTTGAGGACGCTGGTGTCGACGAGCAGGGTCATCGCCACGCGCCGCCCCGAGGCAGTCCTCGTCGAGGTCGATCAGGTGCTTGCCCATGGTCGACCACCAGTACCTTCGTATAGCTTGGCCGGCTACGCGGCCGGGTGCCCGAGCTGCTCCATCACCCGGGCGAAGACCTCTTCGGGCTGGTTGCCGGGCACGAGGAGCCGCTCGTCGATCAGCCAGGCCGGCACTCCGCCCGCACCCAACTCGATCGCCTGGCGGGTCGAGGCCTCGAGCCGGTCGAGCAGCACGGGGTCGGCGAGGGCCGGCTCCGCCTGCTCGACCGGGATTCCCGCCTCGGCGGCCAGGCCGAGGAGCGTCGCGTCATCGCCCAGGTCGAGCCCGTCGCGCCAGTAGGCGGCGAAGAGCCGCTCGTGCAGCGCGTCGAGTCGGCCGAGGTCCGCCGCGCGCTCGGAGAGCAGCAGCGCCTTGCGGCTGTTGGGCACCCGCTCCTGGATCGCGCGGTGGGGAAGGCCCTCGGCGGCGAACATGCTCGCCAAGCGCTCGCGCCACGCCGCTCCCCCGTAGCGGGCGTCGAGCTCGGCCGCGGAGATGCCCTCGGCCGGATACTCGGGATGCAGGTCGAAGGCCCGCCACTCGATCCGGGCGCCGTACCGGCGCTCCAGCCACGCCGCCCGCGGAAGGGCGGCGTAGCAGAAGGGTCATATGTAGTCGCTCCAGACGACGATACGGGGGGCGTCGCTCATGGTCTAGGCGCGGGCTGGCTGCGCAGCCGGGGCGCTCGGTCGAGGGGCGGCGCGTGCGTGCGCGGACCGCTTCGGGATCGCCAGGCCGGCGAGCACGCCGACGACGAGGGCCACGGCGCACATCGCGAAGGCGAGCACGTAGCCGTGATCGGTAGGGAGCCTTCCCCGGCCGAGGTTGTCGGCCAGGAACGTCGCCGCGAGCTGGCCGCCGAACGCGCCGCCCAGCGTTCGCATCACCGTGTTCATGCCCGTGGCCACGCCCGTCTGCTCCTGGCGGACGTTCTCGACGATCAGGTTGGACATGGCCGCGAAGGCCAGTCCGATGCCCACACCGAGCAGGGCCGAGGCGAGGTAGATCTCCCAGGGCTCCTCGCGCGCGACCAGGAGCAGCGCGAACGCCGCGGCGCAGAACGCCGAGCCGGCCAGGAGCGGAGGCTTCGAGCCGAACCGGCGCTCGAGCCGCCCGGCGACCTGGCCCACGAGGACCATGGCGAGCGTCGAGGGGAGCAGGAAGATGCCGGCCGCGACCACCGACGCGCCCAACCCGTAGCCCGTGCTCCGCGGCTCCTGCACGAACTGCGGCAGCAGGATGAACGAGGAGTACATCCCGACGCCGACCAGGACCGCGACGAGGTTCGTGGTCCACACGCCCCGGATCCGCATCATCCTCATGTCCACCAGCGGCTCCGTCGCGCGCAGCTCGGTCCTCACCCAGGCCACCAGGAGGAGGGCCCCGAGCGCGAGCAGGCCGAGCGTCTTGGCCGATCCCCAGCCCCACGTGGTCGTCTGGCTCACCACGACGAGGACGAGCACGAGCCCCGCCGACATCAGCGCCGCGGCGACCCAGTTGATGCGCCCCGGCTCCTTGACCGGCGACGGGGGGACGAAGAGGTGCGTGGCCACGGCCGCCGCGAGGATGGCGATGAGCGGAAGCCAGAACAGCCAGTGGTAGGAGAGATGGCCGACGACGAAGCCCGCGAGCACGACGCCGGCCCCGCCGCCGACTCCGATCAGCGAGGACATGAGACCGATGCCGCCCGCGACCTTCTCCCGCGGAAACTCGTCGCGGATGATCCCGAAGGCGAGGGGGAAGATTCCGCCGCCCGCGCCCTGGATGACGCGCCCGAGGATGAGCAGGCTCATCGAGGAGGCCACGGCCGAGATGAGCGTCCCGAGCGCGAGCATCACGAGCACGATCATCAGCACCCGCTCCTTGCCGTACATGTCGCCGAGCCGGCCGATGACCGGCGTGCCCACCGACGCGCTCAGCAGGTAGGCGGTGAGCACCCAGCCGACGGAGGTCTCCGACGCGTGCAGCGAGCGCTGGATCTCGGGCAACGCGGGAATCACCAGGGACTGGAGCAGGGCGTAGGCGATCCCACCCAGGGCGAGGACGCCAAGGGTCACGCGGTAGTGCTGGCGATCCGGGGGTGAGAGTTCCATCGAGCCATGGAGCCTAGCCGCTCAGCCCGCGTATCCTCACGCGAACGTCAAATTGCACCATCGCCCTCGAGGAACCGCATCGGAGGCGTAACCTCCCCCCATGGCCACCGAACCTCAGGACCGCCTCGACCAGAGCGCCACCATCGCGCCGATCCTCGGGCCCGACGACCCGCGCCGCTTCACCGACTCGGGGATAGAGGTCGAGCGGCTCTACACCGGCGAGGACCTTCCCCCGGACCTCGAGGAGCGCCTCGGCGAGCCCGGCGAGTTTCCCTACACGCGCGGCGTCCACGGCGAGATGTACCGCAAGCAGCTCTGGACCATGCGCCAGTACGCGGGGTACGCCTCGGCCAAGGAGTCCAACGCCCGTTACAAGTACCTACTCGAGCATGGCTCGACCGGCCTCTCCATGGCCTTCGACCTGCCCACCCAGCTCGGCCTGGACTCCGACGACCCGCGCTGCCTCGGCGAGGTGGGACGCACCGGCGTGGCCATCGACACGCTCGACGACATGCGCGCCGCCTTCGACGGGATCCCGCTCGACGAGGTCTCCACGTCGATGACGATCAACGCGCCGGCCAGCGTCCTCCTCCTCCTCTACGACCTCGTGGCCGAGGAGCAGGGGGTTCCGAGCGAGAAGCTCCGCGGCACGACCCAGAACGACATCCTCAAGGAGTACATCGCGCGCGGGAACTTCATCTACCCGCCCGAGGGCTCCATGCGCCTCACCACCGACCTCTTCGCGTACTGCAAGGAGCACGTGCCGAGGTGGAACACGATCTCCATCTCCGGCTACCACTTCCGCGAGAAGGGCTGCTCGGCGGTGCAGGAGGTCGCCTTCACGCTGGCCAACGGGCTGGCCTACGTGCAGGCGGCGATCGACGCCGGCCTCGCGGTGGACGACTTCGCCCCGCGCCTGGCCTTCTTCTTCAACGGCCACAACAACGTCTTCCAGGAGGTGGCGAAGTTCCGCGCCGCGCGCAAGATGTGGGCCGAGTTCATGTCCGAGCGCTTCGGCGCCAAGGACGAGCGCTCGCTGCGCCTGCGCTTCCACACCCAGACCGGCGGGGTCACCCTCACCGCCCAGCAGCCGGAGAACAACGTCGTCCGCGTCGCCCTGCAGGGCTTCGCGGCGGTGTGCGGCGGCACGCAGTCGCTGCACACCAACGGCTACGACGAAGCCCTCGCTCTCCCGACCGAGAACGCCGCGCGAATCGCCCTGCGCACCCAGCAGATCCTCGCGCACGAGTCGGGCGCGGCGGACACCGTCGATCCCTTCGCCGGCTCCTACTTCGTCGAGGCCCTCACCGCCGAGATCGAGTCACGCGCCCGCGGGCTCATCGAGAAGGTCGACGAGATGGGCGGCGCGACGGAGGCGATCGCGTTCATCAAGGGGGAGATCGAGGAGTCGGCCTTCGGCTACCACGAGCGCTACCGCCAGAAGCAGGACGTCGTGGTCGGGGTGAACAAGTACGTGACCGAGGGTCTCGAGGTCCCGGAGATCCTCAAGGTCGACCAGGCGAGCGAGGACGCCCAGGTCGAGCGCCTCACGGCCTTCAAGGAGAACCGCGACCAGGAGCTCGCAGGCACGCGGCTCGAGGAGCTCCGCCAGGCCGCCCGCGGCAGCGAGAACCTCCTGCCGAGGATCCGTCAGGCCCTCAAGGACTCCTGCTCCATGGGCGAGGTCTGCGGCGCGATGCGCGACGTCTTCGGCGAGTACCAGCCCGACATCTGAGGGCGCGCTCGCCGCGAAGCGTTGGTGCCGGGGCATTGACTCATGCAGGTGCGGCTTGAGCAGTGGAGCCTGGGAGTCGTCGCTCGTTATCGGCGCCGTCGGCGGCGGCTTCCTCCTGCCGCGGGAGCAGCGCCTCGCCGAGCTTGCCGCGGACGAGCGCTCCAGGGATGACCATCAGTCGCTCGGCAAGCAGGTCGGTATCGCCGGGTCGCTGCTGAGCCTCCTGGTCCTCATCACGGTCTTCGTGATGACCGCCAACCCGTTCTCCTAGGGCTAGAACCCGACCGGCGCGCGCTCGGGCCGCGCCGCGCCCGACTCCTCGGCGGCCTTGCGCACCGCTTCGGCGACCTCGTGGTGCACCCGCTCGTCGAGCGCGTCGGGCACGAGCTCGGCCTCCTCGGTGAGCCCGGCGATCGCCCGCGCGGCGGCGAGCTTCATCTCCACGGTGATGGCCTCGGTGCCGGCCAGCAACGCGCCGCGAAAGATCCCGGGATAGCCGAGCACGTTGTTGACCGAGGTGCCATCGGCGGCGAACGCGGCACCGGCGGCGAGCGCGTCCTCGGGCGCGATCTCCGGATCGGGGTTCGTGAGGGCGAGGATCACCTGGCCTTCGCGAACGTGCGAGGGGTCGATCAACCCCGGACGACCAGTGGTGGCCACCACGACCTGCGCCTCGCGCATGAGGTCGTCGAGCTCGGCGATCTCGATGCCCTTCTCACGCGCCCGGTCGTGGGCGAGCTCGTTGGGATCCGAGGCGAGCACCCGGCCCACTCCGCCGTCGTGCATGAGCGCGGCGATGCCGAAGCCCGCCGCGCCCAGGCCGATCTGGCCGACCGTCGTCTCGCGCAGCTCGATCCCGACCTGTCGACAGGCGACGATGACCGCGGAGAGCGTGACCACCGCGGTGCCGTGGACGTCATCGTGCATGACGGGCTGGGGCAGCGCCTCGATGAGCCGTGCCTCGATGTCGAAGCAGTCGGGGGCGCTGATGTCCTCGAGGTGGATGCCGCCGAAGGTCGGCGCGATGCGGCACACCGTCTCGACGAAGGCGTCGGGGTCGTGGGTGTCGATGAGGATCGGCATGGCCGAGATCCCGGCGAACTGGCGGTAGAAGACGGCCTTGCCCTCCATGACGGGCATGGCCGCCGTGGGGCCGATGTCGCCCAGGCCGAGGACCCGGGTGCCGTTCGTGCAGATGGCGACGCTGCGCCCGATCATCGTGTAGCGCGCGGCGAGGGCCGGGTCCTCGGCGATGGCCCGGCACGCCCGCGCGACGCCCGGCGTGTAGATGTCGCGCACGTCCTGGACAGTGCTCACCCGGTGCACGGGCTCGATCGTGAGCTTGCCGCCCTCGTGGCGCATGAGCGCGCGGTCCTGGTGCCAGAGGACGCGCACGCCGTCGAGCTCGTCGAGCCGGTCGGACAGGGTCTGTGCGTGCTCGGGGTCGCGAACCTCGACGGTGATCTCCCGGATCGACTCCTTGCGCCCGACGGCGACGGTCACCATGTCGCCGATCAGCCCGTCCTCCGCGGCGATGGCCCCGGCGACCCGGGCGAGCTGCCCCGTCCGGTGCGGCGTCTGGACCCGGTAGGTGCAGTCGAGGGCCACGGCGCACAGACTAGGTCAGAGCGAAGCGCCGTATCACGACCAGATCACCGGGACGCCGTAGGCGGCGAACGCGGGATCGCCGGTAACGATCGGGACGCCCTCGGCTTGGGCCTGGGCGACGAGCAGGCGGTCGAACGGATCGCGATGGATCAGCGGCAGGTGGCGGGTGGCGTAGGCGTGCTCGGGACGAATCGGGAGCAGTTCAAACCCTTGCTCGACCAGGACGTCGAGCAACTCGTCCGGCGGCTGGAGCTTGCCAACCGTCGCCTTGACGGCCATCTCCCAGATCGACGCCACGCTGACCAACCCGACGGTCCCACGCCGGCCCATCACCTGCTCCGTCAGCTCGGGGAGCGGCCGCTCGTCAAGCAGCAGCACAAGGGCCTGCGTATCGAGCAGAAGCCTCAATCGATCATGCCGAGCCCGCGGGCCACGTCCTCCGGCAACTCGTCGAAGTCATCCGCCATCCAGATCCGACCGCGCAGCGCCCCGCGCGCATCGAGGATGCTTCGCGGCTTCTCCTCGTAGGCCACGATCTTGGCGACCGGCGTTCCCGAGCGCTGAACGACGATCTCCTCTCCGGCGCGGGCCCGCTCGACGAGCTTCGAGAAGTGGGTCTTGGCCTCGTGCATGCCCACGCGGGTCGCCATGCCAGAATCGTACCAGGCATCTAGTCCATCTAGTCCGAAAGATGCATCCGCCGAGCGCGGAAGGAGTTGACCCGCCGCGGACGAAACCCGGCAGCAATGACCGAGCACCGCATGAGCCGAACCCTCGTGAAGTCGCCGCCCGAGCTGTGGGCCGAGGTGAGCGACCCCGCCGTCCTCGCGCGTCACCTCGGCGAGTTCGGGGAGATCCGCATCACGCGGGTCGAGCAGGAGTCCTCGATCGAATGGGAGGCCGAGCGCGCGAGCGGCGCGGTCGAGCTCGAGGCGACGAAGTGGGGGACGCGGGTCAACGTGATCGCCCGCACCGAGCGCGGCGATGCGCCCGCGCCCGGCGCCCCGGGCCTCGAGCACTCGCCGGAGCCGCCCGTGCCCGAGCGGGATCCGGCGCCGCGCCGCTCGTTCTTCGGGCGCCTGTTCCGTCCCCGGCCGGCCCACGAGGAGCGCGCGGCGAAGCGCGCGGCGGCCCCCGACCTCGGCCCCGCGGGCGAGCAGCTCGCCGACCACGGCACGGTCGCCGTCCTCTTCGCGATGCTCGACACGCTGGGCTCCGCGCAGCACCGCCCGTTCTCGCGCGGCTGAGCGCGCTGAAGCTCGCCGCCGCTCAGCGCGCTCGGCGGCGCGCCGGTGCCTCGCTAAGCTCCCCCGCCGCCATGCCGCGCCAGAAGGCCCCCGAGACCTACGAGGAGAAGCTCGCCCAGCTCGAGGAGCTCCGCCACGAGGCGATCCACTCCGCCTCGGAGGCCGCGGTCGAGAAGCAGCACGCCAAGGGCAAGTACACCGCCCGCGAGCGGATCGAGAAGCTCCTCGACCCGGGCTCCTTCCAGGAGCTCGACACCTTCGTGCGCCATCGCGTGGTCGAGTTCGGGATGGAGAAGAACCGGCCCTGGGGCGACGCGGTGGTCACCGGCCACGGGACGATCGACGGGCGCCGCGTGTGCGTCTTCTCCCAGGACTTCACCGTCTTCGGTGGCTCCCTCGGCGAGGTCATGGCGGAGAAGATGGGCAAGATCATGGACCTCGCGGCCAAGGTCGGGTGCCCGGTCATCGGCATCAACGACTCCGGCGGTGCGCGGATCCAGGAGGGCGTGGTCTCCCTCGGCGCCTACGGCGATGTCTTCGTGCGCAACGTCAAGTGCTCGGGCGTGATCCCGCAGATCTCGCTCATCATGGGCCCGTGTGCGGGCGGCGCGGTCTACTCGCCGGCGATCACCGACTTCATCTTCATGGTGAAGGAGACCTCGCACATGTTCATCACCGGGCCCGACGTCATCAAGACCGTGACCGGAGAGGAGCCCACCTTCGAGGAGCTCGGCGGGGCGATGACGCACAACACGAAGTCGGGGGTAGCGCACTTCGCCTCCGACGACGAGGACGCCTGCCTCGAGGACACGCGCTATCTCTTCTCGTTCCTGCCTCAGAACAACCTGGAGTCGCCGCCGCGGGTGCTGCCGGGCGACGACCCGATGCGGATGGACCCCGAGCTCGACTCCGTCGTGCCCGACAACCCCAACAAGCCCTACGACATGCGCGACGTCGCGCGGCTCATCGTCGACGACGGTGAGTTCTTCGAGGTCCACGAGCACCACGCCACGAACATCGTCTGCGGCTTCTCGCGGCTCGACGGCTACGCGATCGGCGTGGTCGGCAACCAGCCGAAGTCGATGGCGGGGGTGCTCGACATCGACGCTTCGGCCAAGGCCGCGCGCTTCGTGCGCACCTGCGACGCGTTCAACATCCCCCTGCTCACCTTGTGCGACGTGCCCGGCTTCCTGCCCGGGACCGCCCAGGAGTGGGGTGGGATCATCCGGCACGGCGCGAAGCTCCTCTACGCGTTCACCGAGGCGACGGTCCCCAAGGTGACGGTGATCACCCGCAAGGCCTACGGCGGGGCCTACGACGTCATGGCCTCCAAGCACCTGCTGGCCGACTTCAACTTCGCCTGGCCGACCTCGGAGGTCGCCGTCATGGGGCCCGAGGGCGCGGTGAACATCATCTACCGCCGCGACATCGCCCAGTCGCCCACCCCCGAGGAGCGGCGGGCGACGCTGATGGAGGACTACAAGGCGCGCTTCGCCAACCCCTACACGGCGGCCGAGCGCGGCTACATCGACGACGTCATCGTTCCCCACGAGACGCGCCCGAAGGTCATCACCGCGTTCGAGACGCTGCTGACCAAGCGCGACCCCGGGCCGCAGCGCAAGCACGGGAATATCCCGCTTTAAGAGGCCGAGTGTCGAGTTAGCGCCGTATACGGTGGTCAGCTCGACACTCGACGGATCTCAGAGGCGACTTCGGCGACAAACGGGCCCGCGGTGACGTCGCCCCAGCCAAAGCGCCTCACGCGGTAGCCGTGGGCCGAGAGGTGCACGTCGCGCTCGGCATCCAGTCGCGCCCGATGCGCGTGGTAGCGCCGCCCGTCGAGCTCCACGACCAGCATGGGCTCCTCCCAGAGCAGGTCGACCTCCAAGCCCGGGCCGGGGAGCCACGCATTGACCCTCGGCGGCGGTAGTCCGGCGAGCAGCAGCTTCTCGAGCGCGACGGCCTCGAGCTCGGAGCGGGTCCGGTGGGCGTCCGGATGACGGACCTCCAGCACGCCGCGCAGCACGGCCACACCACGGCGCCCGCGCTCGCGCCGCAGGATCTCGTCAACGGCGCGCTGGTCGTAGAGCTGCCGCACGAGCGCGGAGTCCACGGCGCGGGCGACGAGCCGTCGAGGCCCGGAGCCGGCGACATCGACAAGGGTCCGCGCAACCGAGGTGAGCGGCACGCCGTTGCGCTCCGCACGGTCGACTTCCGCGAGTCGGGCACGATGGACGACCAATCCGGGAAGGGTGAGCCCGGTGGCGCTCCCTGCGGGGACGATGACGTGCGAACGAGCTCCCCCGTCATCGAGCAGGCCCCACGCCGCGGCCGCCGAGCGATGCGAGAGCACGGCACCGTCCCCGCACGCGAGTACCCCGGCGAGCCGGTGACCCTCCGGACGCAGTTGCGCGTGGCCGACCGCGTAGACACCGCGGTGTAGTGCGACCAGCCGGCCGAGCTCGAGGAGGCGATCGACGGTTCGGGTGCTCAGACCGGCAGCGACCAACTGAGTCCGAGCGACCACGCCTTGCTGCTCCGCCGCGGTGCGACGAAGCACCGCGTCCGGTCGAGTGTCGAGTTGACAACCGTATGCGGCGCTAAATCGACACTCGGCCACGGAAGCCGTAGGCGAGCGAGGACTCGGTCTCGCCCCCCGCGGGTGGAAGGCGAGGGCTAGAGCCGCACGCTCTGCGCCTCGACCCGCCCCTCGCGCCAGGCCTCGAGCGCCGCGGCGGCCACCGCGAGATCCTGGATCGCGAGTCCCGTCGAGTCGAAGAGCGTCACCGCCTCGGGCCCGGGGCGGCCGCGCGCCTCACCGGACAGCACCGCGCCGAGCTCGGTGACCTGCTCGCGGGCGATCAGCCCCGCCTCGACCGCGCCGGTCAGCTCCCCGCCGTGCGCGGCCTGGGCCCATTCGTCGCAGAAGAGCGCGGCGGAGGCGATCGCCTCGAGCGAGGCCTCGGCCTTGCCGGGACCGTCGGCGCCGAGCATGTTGAGGTGCATCCCGGGGCGAAGGTCGGAGGCGCCGACCACGACCTCGGTGCCCGGCGTCACGCAGCAGACCACCTCTCCGCGCAGAGCCTCCTCGCGCGATCCGGTCCGCCAGCCGAGCTCGGCGGCCAGCGCCTGGGCCGCCTGCGGCCGGGGGTCGGAGCACACCCCCGGACCGTAGCCCGCAGCGGACAGGCAGCGGGCCGCCCACGCTCCGTGCAGGCCGCAGCCGACGATCCCCACCGTAGCCGCTCCCTCGCGCGCCAGCGCGCGCGCCGCGACGGCGGCCACCGCGCCCGTGCGCAGGGCGGTCACCGAGCGCGCGTCGAGCAGGGCCAGCGGCTCCCCCGTCCGGGCGTCGGAGAGGCAGACGATTCCGGTGACCGTCGGTAGCCCCCGCGCCGGATTGCCCGGGAAGGAGGTGATCCACTTCAGCAGCGCGAGCTCGCCGCCACGGGCGGGCATGGCGCGGAAGTCGCCCCACGGCGGACTGTCGAGGTAGAGCTTGGCGGGCATGACCCACTCGCCCCCAAAGTGGCGCACGAAGGCCTCTCGCACACGGTCGATCGCCTCGACCGGCGAGACGGCGGCGAGGACGGCCTCCTCGCCCAGCACGGGCAGCTCCGCCATCCCCGGCCACGATAGCCTCCGCCGCTCCCGTGAACCGCCGCCCGCAGCTCACCATCCTCGGCACGAGCGCCTCCCCGGCGGAGGCGGCGGCGGTCATCGCCGCCGTCGAGCGCTTCATGCGCGACACCGCGCCGCCGCCGGCCCCTGGCCGCCCGGAGCGCAACGCGTGGCTGCGCACCGCCCGGCTCGAGAGCGTCGCGCGCACCGGGCGGGCGCGCGACGCCTGGGGCGACGCCCACCCGTGGGGCTGACGACTCGCCGCTAGTCCTCGACCCGACGGGTGGTCACCACTCTGCGGATCGTCTCCCGGATCACCTCGCCGGGCTCGCCCTTCTCGAGGTAGCGGTCGGCGCCGGCCTTGAGCGCGGCCTCGCCCAACCGGGAGGCCGAGAAGCCGGAGAGCACGACGATCCGGGTATCGGGCGACTCCTCGCGAATGCGCCCGATCGCCTCGAGGCCGTCCATGCCCGGCATGGAGACGTCGAGCAGGATGACGTCGGCACGCGTGTCCACGACGCCGCGGACGGCGCCGTCACCGTCGGCCGCCTCGCCGACGATGACCAGGGCCGGGTCCTCCTCCACCGTGAAGCGCAGGAGCACGCGGATCTCCGCGACGTCGTCGCACAGGAAGACACGGACGGGAGAGCTCATGGTCGGGGCGCCCCCGGGGAGGAGCCACGGGGACGGCGAGGCGACAACATTCTCGCCCAATGATCGACCTCCCCGCGCGGCGGCCCAGCGGGCCGGATCATGGGCGGCTCAGCCGCGCGCGCTCACTTCCGGGCGTCGACGGCCTTCTCGAGCTCCGCCTTGCTCATCTTGGAGCGACCGTCGACGCCCCGCTGTCGGGCCTCGTTGTAGAGCTGCTCGCGCGTGCGGCCCTTGGGCTTGTCGGTGCCCGACTTCGCCCCGCCGCGCTGGCTCGGCGACTTGCCCTGAAGGGAGGTCTTCGAGGCCGTCTCGGTCTCTCCGGCGCGGGCGCGCTCCGTGTTCACCGTCCGCGCCGCGATCTCCGCGGCGCGCTTCTCGGACTTGCCCTGGTCCTCCTGGGAGTCCTTGATGTGCTCGTACTGCCGTTCGCGCTTGGAGCCCTTCTTCACGCCGGAGGGAGGCATGTGCCGGGGATACCCCGACGCCGGGCGCTTCAAGCCGCTCGCGGCAACGGCGGATAGGATCTCGCGCCGCCGTGTTCTCCAAGGTCCTCATCGCCAACCGCGGCGAGATCGCCATCCGCGTGATCCGCGCCTGCGAGGAGCTCGGAGTCGCCACGGTGGCGGTCTACTCCGAGCTCGACCGCGACGCGCCGCACGTCAAGCGCGCCGGCGAGGCGTACCTGCTCGGGGGCGGGCCGGCGACCGAGAGCTACCTGAACGTCCCGAAGCTGCTCGCGGTCATCCGCGAGTCGGGTGCCGAGGCGGTACACCCGGGCTACGGGTTCCTGGCCGAGAACGCGGGCTTCGCCCGTGCGCTCGAGGAGGCCGGCGTGAGCTTCATCGGCCCGCCCGCCGGCGCGATCGACGCGATGGGCTCCAAGACACGCGCGCGGGAGCTCATGGCCGCCGCCGGCGTTCCCATCGTGCCCGGCACCACCGAGCCGGTGGCCGACGTCGAGCAGGCGCGCAAGGTCATCGCGGAGACCATCGGCTACCCGGTCGCCGTCAAGGCGGCGGGCGGTGGCGGCGGCAAGGGGTTCCGCGTCGCGCTCGAGGAGTCGGAGCTCGACGAAGCCTTCGCGGGCGCCGCCCGCGAGGGCGAGAAGTTCTTCTCCGACCCGACGGTCTACCTCGAGCGCTACCTGCCCGACCCGCGCCACGTCGAGGTGCAGGTCCTGGCCGACGGGCACGGAAGCGTCGTCCACCTCGGCGAGCGCGACTGCTCCATCCAGCGCCGCCACCAGAAGCTGATCGAGGAGGCGCCCGCGCCGCTCGTGGACGACGAGCTGCGCGAGCGGATCGGGAGGATCGCCACCGAGGCCGCCCGGGCGGTCGGCTACCGCGGCGCGGGGACCGTCGAGGGACTGCTGGCCCGGCACGAGGGCGCCGAGGCCGACGAGTACTTCTTCCTGGAGATGAACACCCGCGTCCAGGTCGAGCACTGCGTGACCGAGATGGCGACCGGGATCGACATCGTCAGGGAGCAGATCCGCATCGCCGCCGGCGAGCCGCTCTCCTTCGCCCAGGACGACGTCGTGCTGCGCGGCCACGCGATCGAGTGCCGGATCAACGCGGAGGACGCCGCCAAGAACTTCGCGCCCGCCCCCGGCGCGATCGGCGCCTACCGGGAGCCGAGCGGACCCGGCGTGCGCGTCGACTCGGGCGTCGGTCCCGGCTCGGAGATCACGCCGATGTACGACCCCATGGTGGCCAAGCTGATCGTCTGGGACGTCGACCGCGAGCAGGCCACGCAGCGCATGCTCCGTGCGCTCGGCGAGTACGAGATCGAGGGGCTGAAGACGCTCATCCCCTTCCACCGGGCCCTGCTCTCCACGGCGCAGTGGGCCCGCGCGGAGACCTGCCGCGACCTCACCGAGGACCGGAAGTGGCTGAAGGGCCTGGCCGAGCCCAGGCCCCAGGCCCCTGCCGAGGACCACGAGAAGGTCGAAAAGGTCGAGCAGGCCTACACCGTCGAGGTCTCGGGCCGGCGCTTCGACGTGAGGGTCATCGGGCCGGCGTTCGCGGGCGGCGCGGGGACGGCGGGCGCCAACGGGGTGAGCCCGGCGCGCAAGCCGCCCCAGCGCGAGCGGGCCGGCGGGGGCGGCGGAGGGGGCGGCGACACGCTCGCCTCCCCCATGCAGGGAACGGTGCTCCGGGTCGCCGTCGAGCAGGGCGCCGAGGTCGAGGAGGGCGCGCTCATCGCCGTGCTCGAAGCCATGAAGATGGAGAACGAGATCACCGCGCACAAGGCCGGCAGGGTGGCCGAGCTGCCGATCTCGGTCGGCGCGTCGGTCGCCTCGGGCGAGACGCTCGCGGTCATCGCCTAGAGGGAGCAGCCGGACGCGGCAGCCGCGCTCGTACAGCCGTCCAGCCCGGGTGGAATCCGCGCCCGGGCGTGGAATAAGGCGCTCATGACCAACACGCTTCAGAGCCTTCAGCCCGACCGCGTCGCGCGGCTGCGCACCGAGGTCCAGGCCGGCGCCTACCGCGTCGGTCCCCAGGTCGTGGCCGAGGCCATGCTGCGGCGCCCCGCGGTGGTCGGTCTCGCCGCGAGCGTCCGCGACCCGCGGCCGCGCTGAGCCACGCCGCGTAGCCCTATCGTTCGCGCCCGTGGGGGCGCCGAGCGTATGGGTGGCGGGGCTGGAGGAGGCGGAGGCCGTCGCCGACCTCCTCGTGCGGTTCCGCGACCACATGGGACGCGACTGGCCCTCGGCCAACGCCTTCCTGGCGGGCGTCGAGAAGCTGATGGAGCGCCCCGACGTCGACTACCTCCTCGGGGCGCCGCACGACGACGCCCCACCGGCCGGCGTGGCCCAGCTCCGCTACCGCTACGGCATCTGGCTGGCGGGCGAGGACTGCTGGCTCGAGGACCTCTTCGTCGTCGATCACGCCCGCGGGCGGGGGCTCGGGGCGGCCCTCGTCGAGGCCGCGGTGGAGCGCGCGCGCGAGCGCGGATGCCGCCGCGTCGAGCTCGACGTGAGCGACGGCAATCCGGCCGCGCTCGCCCTCTACGAGCGTCTGGGCTTCAGCACCGGCAAGGCCGCGGGCACGCGCGACCTCTTCATGGGCCGCCGTCTCGCCGAACCCTAGGAGAGCTCTGGTGCTCAGGGCCGCTCGCCGACCCTCCCGACGTTCTCCGCGTGCACCCGCCTCTGCTCCGCCGAGCGCCGAGCGAGCGGGAGCGCGGCCGCGGCGCCGTCGCGCTCCAGCGCGTCGAGGTAGGCCTCGTCCTCGCTGAGGATCGCGGCCGCGCGCGTGCCGTCGAGCGCGCCGCCGTGGCCGGCCACGACCGTGTCGGCCTGCTCTACGAGCGGTCGCAGGCGCCGCAGCGTCGCGCGGTAGCCCTCCAGCGAGCCACCGGGGGCGAGCATCGGGATCTCGACCGGGGAGAGGTAGTCGCCGCACGCGAGCACCCCCGCCCACGGCGCCCAGTAGGCGGTCCCGTCCGCCGTGTGACCGTCGGCGGGGTGAAGCTCGAGCTCGCGGCCGCCCAGGGCGCAGTAGCCCGGCACGGGCAGCGCCTGCACGCCGGGCAGAGAGAGCGGCGCCGGACGGGTGAGGTAGAAGCGCTCGTCGAAGGCACGCAGCTCGCGTTGGGCAGCTCCCGGCTCGGCGCGCAGGCGGGCGGCGGTGGTCTCCCCGCATCCCAGCGCCGCTCCCGGAAAGGCCAGGGTGCCGAGCAGGTGGTCCCAGTCGGCGTGGGTGGCGAGGAGCCCGGCGAACGGGAAGCGGGCGTGCTCGAGCACCGCGGGAAGCGCGTCGAGCTCCTCGGGCAGGACCGGGGAGTCGATCAGCAGCGCCTCCTCCCCGGCCCGCACCGCCACGCAGGCGGTCTGCCACATCGCGCTCGTGACCACCACCACGTCGGCGTGGAGGCCGACAGCCCGCACGGGCGCCTACGCGGCGCCGAGCAGCTTGGCCGCCTCGCGCAGCGTGGAGACCTCCGCGTCGGGCTTCTTCTGCCCCGCCTCGAGCGCCTCCCTGTGCCGGTTGACCCAGATCACCGGCACCTTCTTCTTCAGGCAGGGCTCCACGTCGTGGTAGTAGCTCTGGGCGACGTGGACCCAGCCCCTCTTGCCGCCGATCCGCCGCTCGCACTCCGTGAAGTGCGCCAGGTCGGGCTTGTAGGAGCGCACCTGCTGAGCGGTGACCACGAGGTCGAAGTCGAGGGGCAGGTGGCGGCGGGTCTGGCCGAGCAGCTTGTCGTCGACGTTCGAGATGAGCCCGGTGGAGAACCTCTTGGCGAACTTCTGCAGCGTCGGGTTGGTCTCCTTGAACGGCTTCCAGCGCTGGATGGAGTCGGGCAGGAACCCCGAGCGCGAGGGCTCGAGCGGCCAGCCGAGCTCCTTCGAGATCTCCACGGCGGTGCGGCGCAGCACCTCGGCGTAGAGCTCATAGGAGCCGCTCTGGATCCGGCGCCCGACCTCGTGGAAGAGGCGGATCACCTCGTCGCGGTCGAGCGTGAACCCGTCGCGCCTGGCCTCCTTCTCGAAGGCCTCCCACGCGCCGGACTCCCAGTCGATGAGGGTGCCGTAGACATCGAAGGTGACCCACGTGACGTTCTTCGGGATGGCCATGGCGGCGGGCATTATGCCGCTCCAGGTCGCACGGCTGCGGTCCGCCGCCGTTCGGATAGAGTGCCGCCGCCGATGGACCTGCTCGAGTACCAGGGCAAGCAGCTCTTCGCCCGACACGCGATCCCGGTGCCCCAGGGGCGTCCGGCCACCTCGGTGGAGGAGGCCGTCTCGGCCGCCGAGGAGATCGGCTACCCGTGCGTGGTCAAGGCCCAGGTGCAGATCGGCGGCCGCGGCAAGGCGGGCGGGATCAAGCTCGCGCACGACCGCGCCGAGGCCGACCGGCACGCCAGCGCCATCCTGGGCATGGACATCCGCGGGCTCACCGTCCGCGAGGTCTGGGTCGAGGCCGCGTCGGAGATCGCCGCGGAGTACTACGCCTCCATCGTCTTCGACCGCTCGGCCAAGGCGCCGCTCGTCATGCTCTCGACGAAGGGCGGCATGGACATCGAGGCGGTGGCGGAGGAGGACCCGGACGCGATCGCCCGCCTGCACGTCGATCCCCTGCTCGGCTTCCAGGACTTCCACGGCCGGCGCCTCGCCTTCGAGGCCGGGGTCGACGCGGACGTGGTGCGAGGGGTCGGCGGGGTGCTGAAGAACCTCTACGACGCCTTCGTCGCCGAGGAGGCGATGCTCCTCGAGGTCAACCCGCTCATCGTCACCTCCGAGCGCGGCGTGTGGGCGCTCGACGCCAAGGTCACCCTCGACAACAACTCGCTCTTCCGCCACCCCGAGAACGCGCTGCTGCGCGACCCGAGCGCCGAGGACGAGCAGGAGCAGATGGCCAAGGAGCGGGGGCTGACCTACGTCAAGCTCGACGGCGACATCGGGATCCTCGGCAACGGGGCGGGGCTTGTCATGTCGACGCTCGACGTCGTCGCCCAGGCCGGCGGCGCGCCGGCGAACTTCCTCGACGCGGGCGGTGGCTCCAAGGCCGACGCGATCGTCAGCGCGGTCGAGGTGATCCTCTCCGACCCCAAGGTCGACGCGGTGCTGTTCAACATCTTCGGCGGGATCACGCGCTGCGACGAGGTGGCCAAGGGACTCATCGAGGCCTTCGGCCAGATCGACGTGCAGGTGCCCTTCGTGGTCCGCCTGGACGGCACGAACGACGAGGAGGGGCGCCGGCTGCTCGCCGAAGCCAGCCTCGACGGCGTGCACGTCGAGTCGACGATGCTCGGCGCGGCGGCGCGGGTGGTCGAGCTTGCGGGCGGCGCAGACGGACCCGTGCAGCCCAGGCTCGTCGAGGAGTCCGCGGGGCTCGGCGCGGCGGCCGAGTCCTCGGGCGTCGGGGGGCCCGGCGAGACGGGGACCCCGACGTGAGCATCCTCGTCGACTCCCAGACGACGCTCGTGGTCAGCGGCATCACCGGCCGCGAGGGCACCTTCCACGCGATGAACAACCGCCGCTACGGCACCGACGTGGTGGCCGGGGTCACCCCGGGCAAGAGCGGTCAGGACGTCGAGGGCGTGCCGGTCTTCGACACGTTCCACCGCGCGGTGCAGGAGACGGGCGCGAACACCGCGATGATCTTTGTTCCCCCGAAGTTCGCGGCCGACTCGGTGCTCGAGGCCGCCGACGCGGGCGTCGAGGTGATCGTGTGCATCACCGAGGGGATCCCCGCCCACGACATGCTCCGGGTCTACACCCAGCTCCGGCGCGGCTCGACGCGGCTGGTCGGTCCCAACTGCCCCGGGGTGCTCTCCCCCGGCCAGGCCAACGTGGGGATCATCCCCGCGGCGTTCTTCTCCGCGGGCAACGTCGGCGTCGTCTCGCGGTCAGGGACGCTGACCTACCAGATCGGCAACGAGCTGGCCCAGCGCGGCTTTGGCAACTCCTCCATCGTGGGGATCGGCGGCGACCCGATCGTCGGCTCGAGCTTCGTCGACGTGATCGCGCTCTTCGAGGACGACCCCGACACCGAGCTCATCGTGATGAGCGGCGAGATCGGCGGCGACGCCGAGGAGCAGGCGGCGGACTACATCGCCGAGCACGTGTCCAAGCCGGTGGTGGGATACATCGCCGGCTTCACCGCTCCCCCGGGCAAGACGATGGGCCACGCGGGCGCGATCGTCTCCGGCTCGCAGGGCACCGCCGCGGCCAAGGCCGAGGCGCTCGAGGCCAGGGGCGTACGCGTCGGGCGGACCCCGACGGAGGTCGCCGAGATCGCCGTGGAGACTCTGGGCGGCGTACCGAGCACCTAGCGGTTCGCTCGCCGGCGCTAGGCTCGATCGAGCCGGTGTCCAGTCCAGTCTCCCGAGACGAGCCGCCGGGCGGCCCGAGCCTGAGCGCCGGGCTCGCCGACCTCGACCGTCGCCTCCGCGCGCTGCAGGACGAGCTGGCCGCCGCGGAGGCTCCCGCGCCGTCCCCGTCCCCCTCCGGGTCGGCGGAGCCCGCGCCGCCGCCCGCCGCCTCGGACCCGGCCGCGCCGGAACGCCTGGCCGAGGAGCTCGCGGTGGCCATCATCGCCCGGGCCGACGCGCAGGCGGAGCGCATCGTGGAGGCCGCGCACGAGCGGGTGCGCTTCCTGAGCCGCCAGGCCGAGGAGCTCCTGGAGCTTCAGGAGAGCCTGCGTCGCTCCGCCCGCGAGCTCATCGACGCCTACGCGGAGGCGCTCGCGCGGCTCGAGGCGAGCGACGAGCAGGAGCCCGGCCCGCCCATCGCCTAACCTGAGCCCATGGCCGGCTCGGGCTCGATCTCCTTCGCGCGCGGCGCGCCCTCCCTCGACATCGTCGATGCCGACGGGCTCAAGGCCGCCGCCGAGCGGGCCTTCTCGAACGACCCGCAGCGCACGTTCTCCTACGGCACCTCGGTGGGCTACCCACCGCTGCGCGAGTGGATCGCCGAGCAGCATGGAGTCGACCCGGCCCGGGTGCTCGTCACCAACGGCTCGATGCAGGCCGACGCCTTCCTCTTTGACGTGCTCCTGCAGCCGGGCGACGTCGTAGTGGTCGAGCGCCCGACCTACGACCGCACGTTGCTCTCGCTGTGCGGCCGCGATGCCGACGTCCGCGCGATCGAGCTCGAGCGCGACGGCCTGGACGTCGACGCGCTCGAGCGGCTCCTCGATGGCGGGGAGAAGCCCAAGCTCGCCCACATCATCCCCAACTTCCAGAACCCCGCTGGCTACACGACATCCCGGGAGAAGCGCGAACGGCTCCTCGCCCTCGCGCGCGAGCACGACTTCGTCCTCTTCGAGGATGACCCCTACGTCGCCCTGCGCTACGCCGGCGAGGCGATGCCGACGATGCTCTCCCGGGCGCAGTCCGGCGAGGTCGTCTACGCCTCCTCCTTCTCCAAGACGGTCTGTCCGGGGATCCGGGTCGGCTACCTGGTCGGGCCGGAGCCGATCATCGACGAGATCAAGAGGCTTGCCACCAACACCTACATCTCGCCGAACATGGTCGCCCAGTCCATCGTCAACGAGTTCTGCCGCTCGGGGGCGATCGAGCGCTCGATCGAGACCGTCAAGTCAGCGCTCAGCGAGCGGGCCGACGCGCTGGCGAGTGCGCTCGAGCGCGAGCTTCCCGACGCCCGCTTCGAGAAGCCCGAGGGCGGCTACTTCATGTGGGTCGAGCTGCCCGACGGCGCCGACGTCGCCGCGCTGTTCGACGCCGCCGCCGAGCGCGACGTCGCCTTCGTGAAGGGCACGGACTTCGTGCTCGAGGGCGGCGAGAACGCTCTGCGCCTCGCTTACTCCGGCGTGACGGTCGAGGAGATCGAGGAGGGCGTCCAGCGCCTGGCCGAGGCCTACTCGTCGCTCGCCGCGCCCGCTCAGCGCCCGTAGCGCTCGCGCGCGAGCACAAGTTGCTCGGGCAGCGCGATGCGCGGCGGCGGGGAAGGATCGGCCTGCACCGAGACGGTCTCGGCCACGCTGCGGGTGATGGTGACCGTGCCCGCGCCCGCTCCGGCCGGGTCCACGGCGACCTCCTCCTGATCGCGCCCGGCGACGGTACCCTCGAGCCCCGGCTCGATCCCCTCCCGCTTCAGGTAGTGCAGGAGGTCCTCGGCCTCGTTCTCGAAGCGCAGGATCCGGACGCGCGCCCCGATCTCGCAGTCGGCGAGCGGCACGCCGGCGATGCGATGCCCGACCGCGATCGGGTGGCCGTGCGGGCAGGTCTTGGCGTCGCCGACCGACGAGCGCACGTAGGCCTCGAAGCGCGGTGACATCGCGTGCTCGAGGCGCTCGGCCTCCTCGTGCACGTCGTCCCACGCCACCCCGACGACGTCGGTGAGGAAGCGCTCGATCAGCCGGTGGCGGCTCACCACCTCCTCGGCCTGGGCCTTCCCGCTGTCGGTGAAGTGGATCGCGCGATCCTCGCCGCGCCGCACGTAGCCGTCGCGCTCGAGGCGCCCGACCATCTCGTGGACGGTGGGCGCGGAGAGCTGCATCGCGCGGGCGAGGTTCGCCCCGGTCATCGGGAGCCCCGCCTCGTAGAGCCAGAAGAGCGTCTGGAGGTACTCCTCCTCGGCGACGGTGGCCGGCTCGGTGGACACGCGCCCATCGTACCCCGCGGCTTCTCGTGCGGCGGGTAGCATCGCCGGGCGATGCGGATCGAGCCGGGAACCCGCGCGCTGGTCACGGGCGCCTCGCGCGGGATCGGGCGCGCGCTCGGCGAGCGCCTCGCCGCGCGCGGCGCGGTGGTCGGGCTCGCCGCGCGCTCGGAGGCCGAGCTCGGGGCACTCGCCGAGCGCCTTCCCGGCTCGCACCACGCCCTGCCCTGCGACGTCGGCGACCGGGCCTCGACGCAGGCGGCGGTCGAGGGCTTCGTCGCGCGCGCCGGCGGCCTCGACCTGCTCGTGGCCAACGCGGGCGTCGCCCACTACGGCCCCTTCCGCTCCACACCCTTCGAGCGCGCCGAGGAGATGACCCGCATCAACTGGCTCGGGACGCTGCACACCGTGCGCTCCGGGCTCCCGTACCTGATCGACCGCGGCGGCGGCCACGTCGTGATCGTCTCCTCGGGAGCCGGCCTGCGCTCGTTCCCGGACGCGGCGGTCTACGGTGCCACGAAGGCCGCCCAGCGCGCCTTCGCCGAGGCGCTGCGCCACGAGCTGACCGGCACCGGCGTCTCGCTCACCGTCGTCTACCCAGGCGAGATCGCCACCTCGCTGCACGACCACGAGAAGGCCACCCTGCCCGCCTGGTACCGCGGCGGCGCGCGGGCCGTCCCGGCCAGCCGGATGGCGCAGAGGATCCTCGCCGGCGTCGAGCGCGACGCCCGCGCCGTGTACCACCCGCCCTTCGTGCGGCTGCTCGGCGCGGCGCACGGAATCTCGCCCCCGCTGGCCGACCGGCTGCTGCGAGCGCTGCGCGGCGAGACGGCGGCGCCCCGGAGGAGCTGAGCTCAGGCGGCGGCCAGGCGGCGCTCGACCGCCGCGAGCTGGCGCTCGGCCAGGGCGACCATCGCCCGACTCGCCGGAGAGAGCGGCGCGCCGCGCCGGGAGATGAACGCGAAGTCGTCGTAGAGGGGCTCGGAGAACGGGACGACCCCGACTCCGCGGGGGAAGCGCGGACCGGCGACGATCGCCCGCGGGACCGGCGTGTCGCCCACTCCGTGGGCGACGAGGTCCAGCGCGGTCTCGAGCTCCTCGACCTCGACGACCGGCTCGAGGCGTACCCCGGCTCGCTGGGCGCGCTCGGCGAGCTGCCGGCGGGTCGGGTCGTCGTTGCCCCAGCGCGCGTCGTAGAGGATGAGCGGCCCGCGGGCAAGCGCGGCGACGGTGACCGGCTCCGCCCGGCGAGCGGGATCGGCGCTCGCGTAGACGATCTCGTCGCGCATGGCCGGGCGCACCTCGAGCGCCCGGTCGTCGATGGGCAGCACGACGAGCGCGGCCTCGAGCTCCCCTGCGCGTACGGCGTCGGCCACCTCGGACGAGTTCTGCCCGATGACCCTGACCCGGACGTCGGGATGGCGGGCGCGGAAGTCCGCGATGAGGTCGGAGAGCAGGTAGTGCGAGGCGCTGCCGAAGGTGCCGAACGTCGCCGTGCCGCCGCGGAGCTCACGGGCCTCGGCCACGGCGTCGCGGGCGCGGTCGGTGGCGGCGAGCGCCCGCTCGGCCTCGGGGCGCAGCGCTCGCCCGGCTTCGGTGAGGACGAGCCCGCGCCCGACGCGGACGAAGAGGGCGACCCCGAGCTCGGCCTCGAGGCGCCGCACCTGCTCCGAGAGCGAGGGTTGGGCGAGGTGGAGGCGCTCGGCCGCGGCGCTGAAGGAGCCGTCGCGGTCGGCGGCGAGGAAGTAGGCGAGCTGCTGAAGAGTCATAGGAGATACCTTGAGATGACGAAGACGACAAAGGCTAGCGCTGTGGGGCAGAGGGGCTTACCGTCGTGGGCGATGTCGCCTCCTTCTCTTCGCCGCCCTGTCCCCACGAGCCGAAGCGACCGCGTCGGCGTCGCCCTCTGCCTGCTCTCCGCGGCCGGGTTCGGGGCGATCGCCGTGCTCACGAAGCTGGCCTACGCGGCCGGAGCGCGTCCCGTCCCCCTCCTCGCCGTCCGGTTCGCCGTGGCCGCGGCCATTCTGTGGGCGCTTCTGGCCTGCTCGCGGCGCGCGCGGGCGGCGCGCCGCCCTCGTGGAGGGCTCGCCGCCGCGGGGCTCGCTCTGGGCGCGCTCTACGCGCTCGAGTCCGGACTGTTCTACGCCGCGCTCGGGCGCGGCTCGGCCACCGTGGTCGAGCTCCTGCTCTTCGCCTACCCGGCGCTCGTCGTGCTCGGCGCGCGCGTGCTCGGGCGCGAGGAGCTGGGCGGGCGGCGCCTCGGCGCCGTCGCACTCGCCAGCGGCGGGGTCGCCCTCCTCCTGCTCGGAGGCGGCGCCGGTGCCGGAGCGATCGCTCCCGCGGCCGCCGCGCTCGGCCTCGCCGGCGCTCTGGCCTACGCCACCTACGTCCTCGCCGCCGACCGGCTCGCCCCCGCGCTCGGGGCGGCCCTGCTGCTCCCCGCCCTTCTCTGCACCGGCGCCGCGCTCTGCTTCGCCGCGACGGCACTCGCCACGGGCGATCTCCTCCTGCCTTCGAGCGCCGCGTGGGGCTGGGCGGCCATCCTCGCGCTGGTCTGCACGGCTCTCCCGATCGCCGCCTTCGTCGCCGCAGTCGCGCGCCTCGGTCCGGGGCGCGCGAGCGTCGTCTCCACGATCGAGCCCGCGGTGACCGCGCTGCTCGCGTTCTTCGTGCTGGGCGACCGCCTCGGGCCGCTGCAGCTCGCCGGCGGCGCGCTCGTGCTCCTCGCCGTCGCGCTCGGACAGGGCCGGCGGCGACGGGTAGCATCGCCGCCGCGTGTCCCTGCCCCTGAGCCCGCCTGTCGCGCCGCAGCTCGCCCGCTCGCGCGCCGCCCTGCCCGGCGGGAGCGGGTGGGCGTTTGAGCGCAAGTGGGACGGCTTCCGGGCCCTCGCCTTCGTCGACGGCGCCGAGGTCACCCTGCAGTCGCGCAACGGCCGGCCGCTGACCCGCTACTTCCCCGAGCTCGCCGCCCTCGCGGGTGGCCGCTGGGTGCTCGACGGCGAGATCGTCATCCGTGACGCGAACGGCCACGAGGACTTCGACGCGCTCTCCCAGCGGATCCATCCCGCCGCCTCCCGCATCGCGCGCCTCGCCTCCGAGACGCCGTCGCGCTTCGTGGCCTTCGACCTCCTCGCCCGCGCCGACGAGACGCTGCTCGAGCGGCCGTTCTCCGAGCGACGGGAGGAGCTCGAGGCGCTGCTCGGCGACGAGCCCGCTTCCCCACTCGAGCTCACTGCGCTGGCCCGCGCTCCGGCCGACGCCGAGCCGTGGCTCCAGGACGCGGAGGGCGTGATCGCCAAGGAGCTGGAGGCGCCCTACCGGCCCGGCGAGCGGGCGGGGATGGTGAAGGTCAAGCGGGTGCGGACGATCGACTGCGTGGTCAAGGGCTGGCGACCCGGGAAGGAGGAGGGCACGGTCGGCTCGCTCATCCTCGGCCTGTACGCCGAGGATGGCACGCTGCCCGAGGTCGGCCACTCCTCGGGCTTCACCGCGCGCGAGAAGCGGGAGCTCGTCGATCGGTTGAAGCCCTACGAGACCGGCGAGCGCGGCAGCGGCGAGCCGAGCCGCTGGACCCACGGACGCGACCTCGAATGGGTCGCGCTGCGCCCCGAGCTCGTCGTCGAGATCACCTTCGACCACACGAGCGGGCGCCGGATCCGCCACGGCGCCAAGGTCGTGCGCTGGCGCGCGGACAAGGACCCGCGGGCGTGCACGCTCGAGCAGCTCTCGAGCTGAGCACGCCGGTCACCCGGCGCCGTCGGGGGGACGCGCCTTGCTCGGCGCCACCCGCCGCGGCTCGCCGCGCTGCTTGGCGAAGTGCGGCGGCCAGGGGGCGTCGCCGAGGCCCTCGCGCTCGTCGCGGGCGGCGAGCTCGAGCAGCGCCTCTAGCGAGCCGGCGTGCTCGTCCATCCCCGCTGAGGGATCGCCGCGCTCGGCCACGCGGGCCGGCACGGTGTCGATGCGCAAATCCTCCTGCTCGACGTCGGGCACCTCGTCCCACTCGAGCGGGCAGGAGACCCGAGCGTCGGGGGTCGGGCGCACGGAGTAGGCCGAGGCGACGGTGCGGTCGCGCGCGTTCTGGTTGTAGTCGAGGAAGACGCCGTGGCGCTCCTCCTTCCACCACTTCGAGGTGGCGAGCGCGGGCACGATTCGTTCGACCTCGCGCGCCAGCGCCAGCGCCGCCCGGCGCACCTCGGTGAAGCCCTGCTCGGGCTCGATCCGCACGAAGACGTGGATGCCGCGCGAGCCGCTCGTCTTCGGGAAGCCGGTGAGGCCGTGAGCGTCGAGCACATCGCGCACCACGAGGGCCACCTGGCGCACGTCGTCCCAGCTCGCCTCGGGCGTGGGGTCGAGATCCACGCGCAGCTCGTCCGGGTGGTCGAGGTCGGGCGCGCGGACGGGCCAGGGGTTCCAGTCGATCACCCCGAGGTTGACCGCCCACAGGAGATGGGCGGCGTCGTTGGGCAGGAGCTCGCGCGCCGAGCGCCCGCTGGGGAACGTGACGGTGGCGGTCTCGATCCACTCCGGCGCGGTGTCGGGGACGCGCTTCTGGAAGAACGGCTTCTCCGCCGCTCCGCCCACGAAGCGCTTCATCACCGTGGGGCGGTCGCGCAGGTGGGCGATCACCTGCGGCGCGAGCGCGAGGTAGTAGCTCGCCACGTCGCGCTTGGTCCACCCCCGCTCGGGAAAGAACACCTTGCCCGGGTTGGAGAGGCGGACCTCGCGACCATCCGCGTCGATGCACTCGTAGTCCGTCTTGGCCATGATCGTCCCGTGCCGCCGCCCGTGCTCGTCGCTCCCGACAAGTTCAAGGGAACCTTACGGGCCACGGAGGTCGCGGCGGCGCTCGGACGCGGGCTCGAGGCGGGCGGATGGCCGGTCGACCTGTGCCCGGTCGCGGACGGAGGCGAGGGGACGCAGGAGGTCCTGCTCCTCGCGCTGGGCGGGACGACCGCGGGGGCGAGCGTCTCCGATCCGCTCGGCCGGCCGGTCCGGGCCGGCTTCGCGCTGATCGAGGACGGTGGCACCGCGATCGTCGAGGTGGCGGCCGCGAGCGGGCTCACGCGCGTGCCCGAGACAGAGCGGGACCCCGAGGCGGCCTCCTCCTACGGCACCGGGGAACTGATCCTCGCCGCGGCGGGCGCCGGGGCGTCGGTGATCCTCGTCGCCGCCGGCGGCAGCGCGAGCACCGACGGCGGGGCGGGGGCCATCGCGGCCATCTCGGAGGCGGGGGGCGTGGGCGACGCACGGCTCGTCGTGCTCTGCGACGTGCGCACGCCGTGGGAGCGAGCGGCCGAGCTCTTCGCGCCCCAGAAGGGCGCTGACGCGGCGACGGTCGCGCGCCTCGGCGCGCGCCTCGAGGCGCAGGCGGTCGCGCTCGCGCGTGACCCGCGCGGCCGCCCGATGACCGGCGCGGCCGGGGGACTGGCCGGCGGCCTGTGGGCGGCGCTCGGGGCCACGCTCGTGTCCGGCGCGGCCTTCGTGCTCGAGGCGCTCGGGTTCGACGCGCGCCTGCGCGCGGCGCGGGCCGTGGTGGTGGGCGAGGGACGGATCGACGAGCAGACGCTGGACGGCAAGGTCGCGGGGGAGATCGCCACTCGCGCGCGCCAGGGCGGCGTGCCCGCCTACGCCGTGGTCGGCGTGAACGCGATCGACCTCTTCGCCCAGCGGATCCTCGACCTCGGCGAGATTCGCGAGGCCGGCACGCCGGCGGAGCTCGAGGCGGCGGGCGAGGCGCTGGCCACGGCGATCGGCTCGCCGGCGTCGGCGCGAAAGTAGGCTCGTCGGCTCACATGCCGCCCGTGCGCCGCCCACCGATCCAGATATCCCTCCCCAGTCCGGGGCAGCGCCGCGCCGTGGTGATCGGGGCGGGCTCGTTCGGCACGGCGGTGGCGGTGCTGCTCGCGCGCGGCGGCCTGCGCACCACCCTCCAGGCCCGCACGGCCGAGCAGTGCCAGCGCCTGGCCGAGGACGGCGAGAATCGCGTCTACCTCCCGGGCGTGCCGCTGCCGCGCGAGCTGCGCGTGGAGGCGGTCTCGGCGGGGCTCGCTCGCGCGGACTACGTCTTCCTCGGCGTGCCCTCCTCCGGCCTCGAGGAGGTGATCTCCGGGCTCGCGGACGCCGGCCTCGGCGATCGAGCCGCGGTGGTCTCCCTCGCCAAGGGGCTCGTCGCCCCCGGGGGAACGCCACCCACCGCCGCGCTCTCGGCCTCGTTCGGCGCCCGCCGGGTCGCGTGCGTGGGCGGTCCCGCCCACGCGGACGAGATGGTGCGCGAGGGCGCCGGCCTGGTCGCCGCCTCGCGGGAGGAGCAGCTCGCCAAGTCGCTCGCCGCGGTCTTCATCCGCGCCGGCGTGGTGTGCGAGGAGTCCAACGACCCGGTCGGCGTCGAGCTCGCCGGCGCCGCCAAGAACGCCGCGGCGCTCGCCGCCGGCGCCACCGAGGCGCAGGGGCTGAACGCCGCGGGGGCGGCCTCGGGCCACATCTTCGCCGAGGTGTGGCGCTTCGCGGAGAGGCTGGGCGCCCGGCCGGAGTCGCTCATCGGACTGGCGGGCACGGGGGACCTGGTGGCCACCGCGCTCGCGCCGCAGAGCCGCAACCGCCGCGCGGGCGAGCTGCTCGCCCAGGCCGTGCCCGCACGGGAGATACCCGCCCGGGTCGGCCAGGCGGTCGAGTCGCTCGAGTCGGTCCCGCTGCTCGCGCGCGCCCTGGGACGCGCCGGGCTCGAGGCGCCGGTGACCGCCGCCCTCGGGCGCCTCATCGCCGGCGAGCTGCCCCTCGAGGAGTGGGTCGCACTCGTGCGCACCACCGTTCCTCCTCCCGCGCGCTGGCGCCCCCCCGTGCCGCGCGGCTTCTGGCGACGCCAATGGGATCGCCTGCGTTCGGCGCTCTGGAGGCGGGAGGCAGGCGAGCGGCGCCGGCTCGACTCCGGCGGCGCGAGCACCCGCTAGCTTTCAGCGCCGTGGCCAGCTCCATCCCGTACCCGATCGCCGGTCGCCGGATCCTCATCACCGGAGGCGCCCGCGGCATCGGCGCCGAGACCGCGCGCCGGCTCGCCGAGCGCGGAGCGCGAATCGCGCTCGTGGGCCTCGAGCCACAGCTGCTCGCCGAGACGGCCGCCCGCTGCGGCCCGACGGCGGCCTGGTTCGAGGCCGACGTGACCGACACACCTGCGCTCGAAGCCGCCGTCGAGGCCGCCGCCGAGCAGCTCGGAGGCATCGACGTGGTGCTCGCCAACGCCGGCGTCGCCGCGGCGGGCACCGTGCGGACGATCGACCCCGCGGCGTTCGAGCGCACGATCGAGGTGAACCTCCTCGGGGTGTGGCGCACGGTGCGCGCCGCGCTGCCCCATGTCATCCGGAGCCGCGGGTACGTGCTGCCGGTGGCTTCGGTCGCCGCCGCCGCGCATGCGCCCGGGATGGCCGCCTACGCGGCGAGCAAGGCGGGCGTCGAGGCCTTCGCGAACTGCCTCCGGCTCGAGGTCGCCCACCTCGGCGTCGACGTCGGCGTGGCCTACTTCTCGTGGATCGCCACCGACCTCGTCCTCGGGGGCGAGAGCCATCCCGCCTTTGCCCTCTTCCGCTCCAAGCTCCGCGGGCCCTCCGCCACGACGCTTCCGGTCGGCGACGCCGCCGAGGCGATCGTCCGGGGGATCGAGCGGCGCTCACGCGCGGTCGTCGCGCCGGCGTGGGTGCGAGCGTTCCTCGCGCTGCGCGGGATCGCCCAGCCGCTGAACGAGCGTGACTCGCGCCGGTGGGCGAGCGAGGTCGTCGGGGTCGCCGAGGCCGAGGCCGAGCGCCGCGGAGCCGAAGCCGCGTCGGTGCCCGACGGCCCGTCGGCCGTCGGGCTCCGCCCCAGCTAGCGTCGCCCGGCCAGCGTGGTGAGCACGGCCTCGTAGACGCCGGCGCCGTGACTCGCCTCGGCGACCTGGACGTTCCGGTGCCTCGCCATCGCCTCGCGCAACGTGGGATCGCGCTCGAGCGCGTTGCTCACGAGCCAGAACGTGCCGACGGCGCGCGCCGCGCCCAGGTCCTCCCGGGAGTCGCCGACCGCCAGGCAGTCCTCGCGCGCGTATCCGCGCACGTGACGGTGGCGCGCCACCGCCCCGAGCTTGGAGGCCGGCGCGGGGACGAGATGATACGCCCGTGTCTGGGGCAGCCCGGCGACCTGCTCGCCGCGCGCGGGCACGACGCCGTTGTCGACGAGGCGCACATGCTCGAGCCCGTGCTCGCGGAAGAGCGCCTCGACCTCGTCGGGCTCGACCAGCCCGCGGAAGAGGTGGGAGACCTCCCGACCCAGGTGCCACGGCGCGTGGTGCTCGAAGCGGCCGGCGAAGCGCTCGAGCAGGAGCTCGGGCGCGCCGGTCGCCGCGAGCTGCTCGTGGATGGTCTGCTCGCCCGGAACCATGCCGCCGGTTAGCCACTCGAGCTCCCCGTCGATCACCAGGCCGGCCCCGGCCTCGAAGATGTAGGCCGTCTGCCCGAGCAGCCGCGCGTCCTCGGCGACCTGCGTCTGCCGGCGCCCCGAGAAGAGCACGACCTCGACACCCGCGCGGTGGCAGGCCTCGAGCGCGCGGACGCCGAGCAGCTCGAAACGACCCTCGGCGTCGCGCAGCAGCGAGGCTCCCGGACCGAGAAGGGTGCCGTCGAGGTCGAGATACACGCAGCGCACGCGCGCTCAGTTTGACCCACTCGACCGACCGGCTACCCCCGGGTACCCCAGGAGCTACCCGGGGGTAGCCGCGCTCGCAGACGGGCCTCCACCGACGGGCGCCTACCATCGAGCACCGTGGCCGTGACCCGCCCGACCCACCCGTGGGACGCCGTGCTCGAGGCCGGGCGCGAGGACGAGCGCCTCGTGCACGAGGCGCAGGAGCCTCCGCGACCGGCGCGACTCGTGCCCGTCCCGGCCGACCTGCACCCGGCGCTCCGCGCGGCACTTGCCCGTGCCGGGGTCGAGCGCCTCTACGACCACCAGGACGCCGCGCTCCACGCCGCCTTCGCCGGCCCGACGATCGTCACCACCGGCACCGCCTCGGGCAAGTCGCTGTGCTTCAACCTCCCCACGCTCGACGTGCTCTGCGCCGAGCCGCGCGCCCGCGCGCTCTACCTCTACCCGACCAAGGCGCTCGCCCAGGACCAGGCCCGCGCGCTGCACCGCCTCGCGGTCCCGGGGATCCGCCCGGCTATCTACGACGGCGACACCCCCCGCCCCGAGCGCGCGGCGATCCGGCGCAAGTCCAACCTCGTCCTCACCAATCCCGACATGCTCTCGATGGGCATCCTGCCCAACCACCGGGCGTGGGGCGATCTCCTGAGCAACCTCGCCGTGGTGGTCATCGACGAGGCGCACGTCTATCGGGGGATCTTCGGCTCCCACGTCGGGGGGGTCCTGCGCCGGCTGCGCCGCCTGGCCGCCGCCTACGGCACCGCTCCCCGCTTCCTGCTCACCAGCGCGACGATCGCCAACCCCGTTGAGCTCGCCGAGCGGCTCACGGGCCTTGAGGATGTCACGCTCGTCGACCGCGACGGGGCCCCGAGCGCCGGCCGCTCCGTCGCGATGTGGAACCCGCCGCTGCTCGACGAGGCGCTCGGCACGCGCGGCTCGGCGCTGGCCGAGGCCGCCGAGCTCCTGTCCGAGCTCGTGCGGGGCGGGGCGCGGACCATCTGCTTCATGAAGTCGCGCAAGGCGGTGGAGCTCATCGTCCGCTTCGCCCAGGACCGTCTCGCCGGGGACGCGCCGGAGCTCGCCGAGCGCATCGCTCCATACCGCGGGGGCTACACCTCAGAGCAGCGGCGCGAGCTCGAGCGCAAGCTCGTCGACGGCGAGCTGCTCGGCGTGGTGGCCACCGACGCGCTAGAGCTCGGCATCGACATCGGCTCCCTCGACGCGGCGATCTGCGTGACATTCCCGGGCACGGTGGCCAGCCTGCGCCAGATGTGGGGCCGCGCAGGGCGGCGTGACGCCGGTCTGGCGCTCTACGTCGCCGGGGACGACGCCCTCGACCAGTTCTTCTGCCGTCATCCCGACGAGTTCCTCGCCCGTCCGGTGGAGGCGGCGATCCTAGACTGGGAGAACGAGCAGATCCAGGCCGGGCACCTGCTCTGCGCCGCCCACGAGGCGCCGCTCGACGCGGAGGACGACGCCTTCCTCGGCCCGCGGTGGCGCGAGCGCGCCGAGCAGCTCGTCGCCGCTGGCGAGCTCCGGGAGCGCCGCGGCGCCTTCGGCCTGCGCCACCCCGAGGACTTTCCCGCCGCGCGTGTCTCCCTCCGCTCGGCCTCGCGCGACACGTTCACCCTCGTCGACACCGCCTCCGGCGAGCTGCTGGGCACGCTCGAGGCCTCGCGGGCGCTCGGGACCGCGCACGAGGGAGCGATCTACCTGCACATGGGGCGCACCTACGAGGTGCGGGCGCTCGACCTCGATGGCCGCCGCGCCTTCGTCGAGCCCTTCGCCGGCGACTGGTTCACGCAGCCCAAGCGCGAGACCGAGACGCTCGTGGAGCGCTTGCTCGACCGCCGCGAGGCGCTCGGCGTCACGCTCTCCTTCGGCCAGGTGGCGGTGAGCGAGGAGGTGCTCGGCTACCAGCGCAAGCGCCTCTCCGACCACGAGGTGATCGACTTCCAGGCCCTCGACCTGCCGCGGACGGAGTTCTCCACCCAGGCCCTGTGGTTCGAGCTCGACGCGCTGATCGGCGCCGAGGCCTTCCCCCGCGAGCTCGTGCTCGGCGCCCTGCACGCGATGGAGCACGCCCAGATCGCCGTCCTCCCCCTGCTGGCCATGTGCGACCGCTGGGACATCGGCGGCCTCTCGACGGGCGCCCACCCGCAGACGCTGAACCCGACGATCTTCGTCTACGACGGCCATCCCGGCGGAGTCGGGATCACCCGCCAGGGGTTCGAGCGCTTCGAGGCGCTGAGCGCGGACGCCCGCCGCCTGATCGTCGAGTGCCCCTGCCTGGCGGGATGTCCCTCCTGCGTGCAGTCGCCCAAGTGCGGCAACCTCAACGAGCCGCTGTCCAAGGCGGGCGCCGTCGAGCTGCTGGGCCGCATGCTCGGGCGGAGCCGCCCACCGCGCTCCCGTTAGGCTTCGCCCCGCGTGCAAGAAGCGGTGGAGGAGCCACGGGGAGGCGGGCCGCGGGACATCTCGCTGGCCTTCTTCGAGACGCTGTTCGACGCCGGCCCGTTCGGCCTCGGGCTCTTCGACGCGCACGGCCGCTACGTGCGCGTGAACTCGGCGCTCGCCGAGATGAACGGGCTCGATCCCGAGCAGCACGCGGGCCGCACGATCGAGGAGGTGCTGCCCGAGCTCGCCGCGCAGCTCCGAGAGCCCTTCGCCACCGTCCTCGCCGGCGGCGAGCCGAGCACGGTCGAGATACACGGCGAGACGGCGGCGCGGCCGGGCGTGCGGCGGCAGTGGGTCATCACCTTCTACCCGGTCAGCGGGGGCGGCGGCGAGCCCGGCATCGGGGTGGTCGTGTTCGAGGTCACCGCCCAGCGCGACGCCGAGGGGCAGCGCGCGCGGCTGCTCGACCTCGAGCGCGCGGCCCGGGCGGCGGCGCAGCGCGCCGAGGAGCGGGCGGCGTTCCTGGCCGAGGCGGGCATGCAGCTCGATGCCTCGCTCGACCTGCGCACGACGCTCGACACGCTGGCCCGGATCGCGGTGCCCGTACTCGCGGACTGGTGCACGATCCACCTCGTCGAGGGAGAGGAGGTTCGCTGCGCCGCCGTCGCCCACCCCGACCGGGGCCGCGAGTCGCTCGCCTGGGAGATCGAGGCCCGCTACCCGGCCGCGCTCGACGCGGAAGGCGGTCCCGGCGCCGTGATCCGCACGGGCCGAGCCGAGCACGTGCGCGAGGTCACCGGCGAGGCGATCGAAGCCGTATCCGCCGACGCGGAGCACGCCGCCATGCTGCGCCGGCTCGGCCTGAGCGCCTCCCTCGTCGTTCCGCTCCGCGCGCGCGGACGGGTGCTCGGGGCGATCGGCTTCGCGCTCGCCGAGCCCGGACGGCACTTCTCGGCCGAGGACGTGAAGCTCGCCGAGGAGACCGCGCGGCGCGCCGCCCTCGCGATCGACAACGCGCGACTGCACACGGAGCTGCGCCGCCGGGAGGAGGCTCAGCGCTTCCTCACCCGCGCGAGCGACCTGCTCGCCGCCTCCCTGGACTGGGAGACGACGTGCCGGAGCATCGCGCGCCTGGCGATCGACGGCGGGCTCGCGGACTGGTGCAGCGTGGACGTCGTCGAGCCCACCGGCGAGGTGCGCCCCGTCGCCCTCGAGCACGTGCGGCCCGAGAAGCTCCCGCTCGTCGCCGAGATGCGCGCCGCGTTCCCCGTCGAGCCGGTCTCCAACTACGTGGGCGCGGTGCTCCGCTCGGGCCGCTCCCAGCTCCACGCCGCCATCGACGATGCGACCTACGAGGCGGTCGCGATCGATGCGGCGCACCTCCGCTTCCTGCGTGAGGTGGGCACGCGCTCGGTCATGCTCGTCCCGATGGTCGCCCGGGGGCATACGGTGGGCGCCATCTCGCTCGCCCGCTGCGACGAGGAGCGCCCGTACGGGCCCGAGGACCTCTCCCTGGCCGAGGAGCTCTCTCGCCGCGCGGCGACCGCGGCCGACAACGCCCGCCTCTACAGCGACCGCAGCCGGGTCGCGCAAACGCTGCAGGAGAGCCTGCTCCCCGCCCGACTGCCCCAGGTGCCGGGGCTCGAGGTGGCCGGCCGCTTCCGCGCCGCCGGCGACGGCAGCGAGGTCGGGGGCGACTTCTACGACGTATTCCCCTGTGGCGGAAGCTGCTGGGCGGCGGTCATCGGGGACGTCTGCGGAAAGGGGGCGGTGGCGGCCACCCTCACCTCGCTCGCCCGGCATACCGTGCGCGCCGCCGCGCGCTACGAGACCGGCCCGGCGCTCCTGCTCGGTGCGCTGAACGACGCCATCCTCGCCCAGAAGCGCGACGACCTGCGCTTCGTCACCGCGATGCTCGTGCGGCTCACGCCGCTCGAGCGCGGCGTGGAGGCCACCTACGCGCGGGGCGGTCACGTGCCGCCCTTCGTCCTCCGCGCGGGAGGCGAGGTCGAAGCGCTCGTCCCCGACGGTCCGCTGCTCGGGATCGTCGAGGCGGCCGTGCTCGAGGAGCGCGAGACGGTGCTCGAGCCGGGCGACGCCCTCGTCCTCTACACGGACGGGGTCACAGAAGCCGGTGCACCCGAGAACCCGATCGGAGAGGAGCGCCTGGCCGAGCTGCTCTCCGGCTGCGCCGGCGCCCTCGCCGACGAGATCGCCGAGTGGGTCGTGGACACCGCGATCGGGATCCAGGACGGACGGCCGCGCGACGACATCGCGGTGCTCGTCCTCCGCTGCCCGGGCGAGGCGGACTAGCGCGAGGACTCGACGCGAAGCTTCAGCGCCGCGACCGCGTCGTCGATCAGCTCCCGGCGCACCGCGTCGCGCACGGGCGCGAGCAGGCGGTCGAGCACCCAGCCCACCTCCCCCCTCAGGCTCAGCGTCACGTCGGTGGAGCCTTCGGGCAGGGGCTCGAGTCGCCAGTGCAACGCGAGCGAGTTGAGGTCGCCGCCCAGGTACTCCCCGCGCAGCCCGCTCGGGCCCTCGACGGTGTAGCGCAGCCGGTAGGACAGGGTCTTGACCGGCAGGCGCGTGAACGCCTCGACCACGAAGACGCCGCGCTCCGGGTCCCGCTCGGTGACCGAGACCTCCTCCACGTTCGGGTACCACTCCGGGTAGGCCTCGAAGCCCACGAGCACGGCCAGGCAGGCCTCGGGCGTCGCGGCGATGCTCGCCCTCGCCTCTCCGTGGATCCCGCTCACCGCGGCTAGGCTAGAGGCCCGTGCGGCTCCTCGTCCGTCTCAACCTCCTCTTCGTCGCGGTGCTGCTGCTCCACACGGCCGACCACGTCGTGCGCCAGGACCGGCACACCCCGAGCGAGCTCGGCGTCGTGGGACTCGCCGGCCTGGCCGGGGCGCTGCTGTCGCTGGGGCTCGCGCTCGGCCGCCACGAGCGGGCGCCACTCGCCGCCGCGACGGTCGGGCTGCTGAGCGCGGTCGGCTTCCTCGCCGTGCACCTCGCGCCGCACTGGAGCCCGCTGAGCGACCCCTACCCGGGGCTCGGCCTCGACGCGGTCTCGTGGGCGAGCATGCTGGGCGCTGTCGCGGCCGGGCTCGCGCTCGCGCTGGCGGGCGCGCGGGAGCTCCTGCGCCACGGCGGCGACGAGCCCGGTGGCGTGCGGCTACGCGAGCCGGCGCGCCAGGCCTAGCCCGAGCACGGCCGCCCCGCCGGCAAAGGCGGTGAAGCCCGCGCGCAGCGGCCCGGACAGCGCGTCGCCGGCGAGCGCGGCGAACGCGTCGCCGGCATCCGCCGCCGCGCCGGCGAGGAGCCAGCGTCGCGCCGGATCCCCGGTCTGCAGCGCCACGAGCGCACCGGCGCCCAGCGCCAGATCGCGCACTCCGAGGCCCCGGGTGAGGAGCTGCGCGGCCGGCCGACGCGCGTCGCGACCGACGAAGGGCCGCATCACGGGTTCAGGCGCCGCCAGGGCGGCCACCCCGACCCCCACCCGCCCGAGCGCCACGGCCCGCGCGATGCCCCGTTCGTCCATGTCCCCAGCCTACCGGGGCGCGCTAGCATCGCCGACACCACGGCGAGATAGCTCAGCTGGTAGAGCACACGACTGAAAATCGTGGTGTCCCCGGTTCGAGTCCGGGTCTCGCCATCTCCTGAAGCTCCTGCATATCGATGGGTTTTTTGGCTTCTAGCTCGGTGCCACGGATAGTGTTTGTGCGCCAGCTCGCGACCTCGAGTCCTAAACGAGTCCAAAACCTGAGGCTGGTTGAGGGTTCGCAGTCGCTCGGTGGGTGCAACTGGCCCACAAAGCGCCCGAGGATGTGTCCGCATAGGGCACGCTCATCGGGCATTTCATCGGGCGGGTCTTGCGGGACGCCCAGCATGCGTATGGCGTCGGGAAGCCGCTCCATGCAGGCCGTGCGCCCGCAACGGGTTCGGCTATGGGAACAGCCCAGAGGGCGACGCGGCCGGCGTCGGGGAGAGCCCGAGCCGTCACGATGGGGGCGGCTCTACAGCGTGAGGACCATGCCGTCGTGGGCACAGTCGAACGCGGACTCCGCTTGGCGGGACAGCATGTCCGGGCTCATGTGAGTGATCACGAGACGCTTGCAGTCAAAGCGCTCGCGCTGCCCGGCGAGCGTCTGGTGGTCGAGGTGAAACGGGACCTGGCGATCGAAGAAGTAAGCCTCGGCGACCATGAGATCGGCCCCGCGTGCGAGGTCGAGGAGACCGTCGCTCCAGGCGGTGTCGCCCGAGTAGCCGACTACCCGCCCGCCATTACTCGACTCGCAGCGCGCACGCGGGCGTGTCGGGCTGCTCAACCGCGCGCGCGGTGACCATCGCCGGCCCGACCGCCGTTGCAACCTGATGGTGCAGGTCGACAAACTCGATCTCAAAACGCCTGCGCGCGCCGAGCGATCCCGGGAACAGGAGCTCCATCGCCGCCTGCACGCGCTCGCGCGTGCCGGGCGGACCCGCGATGGTCAACGGCCGCTCACGGCGACGGAACTGGCCGTCGAGGACGAGAAGGGAAGGCCTCCGAAATGGTCGCCATGCAGATGCGTGAGCGCGACCGACCCGATCTCGTTGGGCTCGATCGCCGCCGCCTTGAGCGCGGTCAGCGACGTGGCACCGCAGTCGATGAGCATGCTCTCGCCAGCTCCCTCGAGCCAGAAGCACGTCTGAAACCGCCCACCATTTCCGAACGCGTCACCGGACTCAACGAAGTGCAGGCGGACCTCGCAGCCCATGGCTTGACCCTATCGAGCCGCTCCTACGGACGGCCCCTTCTCCCCGTGCCGATCCGCGATCTGGTTGCGGTCGCCAGTAGCGCGCCCGCTGGCTCTTCGGCTCCCTGGAAGCCGCCTGGATGAGGGCGACCGGTGGAGTTCTTCCAGGGTGTCCGGTCGTGCGTCTTGGGTTAGCGGTGTTTGCTGAGCCTGCGGATGCCGGGGATCAGCAGCCGGGAGATCTGCCGGACCAGCCAAGGCGGGAGGAATCGGTGGCGCTCTTGCTGCCAGACGCGCGCACGGACGAAGCGTTTGTAGCCGAACAGCCGGAGGCCTAGGCGGGCTTCGGTGCTGGCGCTGCCCACGCAGGTCGCCGGTTCGGCGGTAAGCAGCTCGATTCGATTCAGGTGCTTGGTGTTGATGAACCCGTACTGGCCGGGGCTGACCAGTCGCAGCGGCGCCCCGTGGTCTTCGTCGAGCGGCCGCCCGTCGAGGTGCTGGGCCAGCAGGACATCGTCGCCGAGCACGTCCTCGAGCAGAGCGACGGACCAGTGGCCGTCGCTGCCCACGAACTTCACGTGGGTGACGGTCTCGGCGGCGCGGGGTGCGAGCACCTCGCGGTAGAAGGCG
>JAABUQ010001496.1_pt1 | contig 49895 bp, 54 predicted proteins | sample 5560001 | NCBI WGS metagenome assembly JAABUQ01 (sample SAMN10711888, study PRJNA513371) | rock metagenome | isolation source: Antarctica rocks | place: Antarctica: Victoria Land, Finger Mt nord | collected 2015-12-18
GCGGGGCCACCCGGGCCGGGGGGGGGGGTGGGGGGTGTGGGGGGGGGTGTGGGTGGGGGGGGGGGGGGCGCTGCGCGGGGGGTTGGGGAGGCAGAAGGATTTGATGGGGTTTAATCTTGCGGCTTTGAGGGTTGTGGGGAGAGCGGTGAGGGAGGGGGAGGTGGCGAGGGGGGTGGTTGGGGAGGAGGGGGTGGAGGGTGGAGAGGAGGGAGGGGGGAGGAGGAAGAGGGGGTTTGTGGATGTGGCTTGATAGGGTTGTGGAGTCGAGTTCGTTGATGCGGTGTGAGGTTCAAGTTGTGTAGATACTGGGAGATATAGCTCAGTCGTGTCAACGTCTCTCCAGTGCTCTAAATCCGGCCTACTACGTCCCTCCGGTCGAGATATCACTTTAGCATGTGGAGACGCTGAGTTGAGTCTATGGGTTTTCGAAGCTATCCTGGAGCTCTGCCACGGATACAATACATTACCTCCAACAAGCTCATGGTCGCGTACTCACAAGCGGCGGGTTCGTCCTCCACCCCATAAGCCGGATCCGAAAATCTCCACAATACAAGCAATCAAAACAGCTCGCCCACGCATGCTCGATATCCGTCGTACCCACATCTTCAGCATTCGGGTCCCTTCAACCCATCCCCTATTCGTTTCTCCACATCCCCACCCCCTTTCTCCTTTTCCCCTTCGTGTTCCCAAAACCCCTGCTCCGTCTCCAACGGCCGATTCAGATCCAGCCCCTTGGTCGCCGCGCTCGCCACCAGCGCCACGGCCGCAAGCCCACACATCGTCACCCACACCACCTTCAAGCTATCCGCATACGCCTGCACCAGCTGGGCCCTCACCACCTCATTCCCCACATGTTCACCGCTCGCAGCAGCGCCGGCAGTGGTGAAGCCCTTGATGATCTGCACCAGGCTCGCTGCGTCCCTTGAGTACTCCTCTGCCTTCGGCGCCAGGGCCGGGTACGCGAGGAGTTTCTTCTTCATGGTGTTCTGGAAGACGGTCCCGCCGACGGCGACGCCAATGGCCTGCCCGAAGGCGCGGAAGAAGGAGAACATGGCGACTGCGAAGGCGAGATCGCGGTTCGTGGCCGAGGCTTGGATCCCGAAGGCCATGCCGGAGAAGAGCATGCCGGTGCCGAAGCCGGAGACGAGGTTCAGGAAGATCCAGCATACGGTGGTGGTGTGCACGTCGAGGAGGTAGAGTAAGCCGGTGCCTGCGAGGGTGAACACCCAGCCGGACCAGATGGCCCACCGGTAACGGCCGGTGAGGGAGACGAGGATGCCGACGACGACAGCGGCGGGGGCGACGGTGAAGGTTTGCGGGAAGAGGGCGAGGCCGGCGTGGATGGGGGAGAAGGATTTGACAGCTTCGTAGTAGAGGGGGAGGTAGAAGAGGAGGGACCAGAGGATCATGCCGTGGATGATGGTGCCGAGGTAGTTGACTGCTGCGGTGCGGTTCTGGAAGATGGTGAGTGGGATGAGGGGTTCGGCCGCGACACAGGCTTCATAGAGGATGAAGCAGATAAGGCCGAGGAGGCCGAGGAGGAGGGGTACGAGCGTGTGCCATGAAGACCAGGCGTAGGAGACGCCGCCCCAGGTGATAGGGATGAGGAAGGAGGTGGTGGAGGCGATGAATAGGACGCAGCCGATCCAGTCGACGCGGCGGAGTTGGAAGGCGAGGTTCGCGGGCGCGAAATTAGATCTAAGGAACAACGGGACGAAGATAAAGGCAACGCCGATGATGGGCAGGTTGATGTAGAAGATCCAACGCCACGAGACCTCTTGGGCAAACGCGCCACCAATGATGGGGCCGGTAACGGATCCGAGTGACCACATGCCGCTGATAATGCCAAACCATTTGCCGCGGATGCGGAGGGGGACGAGGTCCGTGACGACGATTTCGGTCAGGGCGATGAGGCCACCGCCGCCGATTCCTTGAATGGAGCGGCCGACAAGGAGTATAGCGAAGCTGTGAGCTACACCGGCGACGATGGCTCCGACAAGGAAGAATGTTAGGGCCACAAGGATCAAGGGTTTGCGTCCGAAGATGTGAGAGAAGGATGCGAAGCTGGGTTGGAAGATGGTCGAACACAGCAAGAAGGACGTTCCAGACCAGAATGCCTCGATGGCTGTTCCTTGAAGCTTCTGTGAGATGATCTGTATGCCGCCTGTGAGCAGACTTCTTCAATTGATCAATGCCTCGAGGATCGTCGGAGAGCTACTCACAGGTAGCGCAACAGATAACGAGGTCCCGTCCAAGGCCACTGCCATGGTGATGACCGCGAGGGTCAGAAAAGCCAAGTAGAGTCTTGTAGAAGGCTTGAACTCTGGAGGCTCGGCCTTCCTATCTCGAGGCTGCTCTTCAACATAGTCGCGGATGCCGCTGACGCCACTATCGATAGATGCCGACCTATTAAGAGGTGGTATGACCGTGCTGGTCGGCCTGGACCTAATCATCTTGATCTCAATGCCACCGGCACGAATTCGATGACACTGTTGCTACCTACAGTATTGCAATGGACAGAAGAAGGGGCAATGTGAAGGCGGACAACAGTGGATCCAAAAGTAAGGTGGAGCTGAGTGGAGCAGAGTGGAGACAGTGGGGCATGAAACAAAGACAGCCAGAGATGAACACAGGAAGCAGGGGGCACATTCGTCCAACGGCGAACAAAGAGATGAAGCATACATAGTCTCCGAGCATCCTTCATTGAGGCCGAGCTGACCATCACATCCCGGAGCTGGCGTGCCATATCATCGTTCGATGAAGGTTGGCTTGAATGATGGATCAGATTGGGATCATGCATTCCTGAGCTGCATGCGGCCTAATGTTTTTCCAACTTCTCTCTGCTCTATCATTACTTTGTACGAAGCTACGAGCACAGGGAGAACCTTCTAATCACCCGGAAACCGAGCTGCGATACTGAGCAAGTCCAGGCCTGACACGGGTAGAACAGGTGAAGGGAAAGGAATACACAGTCCGCAATTTGAAACCGAGTGATTTATCAAAACATCCTGCTCTATGGCCTTACAGACAAGACCAAGATTCTGAAAAGAGATGACAACTGATACTGACCGAGGCGGACAATCGTCTAACTAGCAACAGAGGGAGAGGGAGAAATCGCAAGCATGCATCATGCCTTTCTACCTTACCTAACACCAAAAGCTCTGATTAGCGCTAGCAGCGTGACTAGTGTGGTCGGCTGGAGGTCGCCCAGACAGCCACCTAAAGCCCATCCTTCAGGCGACTCTTCTCGGCCACATCTGGGGTACCTTGCACCCTGAAACTCACTTGTAGCCCTTAGGGAACCCCCACCAGTCACGTCTTGGCATGTCCAGGACTTTTGGGTCTGCTCCTCCATGCCTAATAAATACTCTTTAGACAGCTCGTCTCTCTACGTAGAAAGTAAAGTCGTTTTGTGTTTTCCAGTCTGTGCATTAATATGAGATCAAGAATCAGATTTGTTTGGACTTGACCCTGCTTGTTCGAGTTGATCAGAGTTCTGAATTACGACGATCAACAGTCTCTTGTTACGTGTCGAAGCCATGCGCAAGTTGGAGAGCATATCAAATCATACATGTACACAAAGGCTGGGGGCAATATTGGGAGCACTGCGAGAATTGTCGATTTCATCTAGTCCCAATCTAAGAGGGCGTTTCCCAAGATCTGCTAAGAAATCTGCAAGCGACGAAATGAGGACACAAGCCTGGCCCTTTGCACGGAATCCATTATGTGCAGGTTAAAATGTACGTCCGCGGGGGACCAAAGTGATCAGCCATGTTTTCGAAGACCGTAGATCAAGGCTGGCGGTAAAGCGAAACCAGCACGGTGATCGAGGTGTGGAAGGCGTGCATCATCAGCCCCTACTTCAATTTGTACACAATAGGAGATATCGCGAGGTCCCAATGAGGGGTATGGCGACAATTGATTGTTCAAAGATCCCCAACCATGATTGGTGCGCACAGCGATCGAGGCGCATACACAGTGGTCTGCCAACAATCGAACCTCACCGGAGATGCTCGGTACTCCCTACTCTACGACCTGGCTCCACCAATACCACGGCCGAAGACTCATTCGATCCCAACCTGTAGCAGGTCTGGGCCGTCCCCAGTCCTGCCAGTATTTCCCCTTCTGACCCGTGGAGGAAACCGACCTGCGCCGGATCCGAGATTGGAGATGTGCATCACTTTGCAACAGAAGTATGTTTTCTTTTCCTGCCGTGTCACGTTAACTCTGGCCTGAATTATGTGGGATTGCTTTGTGTAGAGACTGAACCTTCTTGCAAACGCTACTTGTGGCAAGCGTTTCTTTCAGATATCTATCTGCTGCATTCGCTATCCGTGGCACTTTGGTAAAGCTTTGAAAACATGGGCAGCCTCAAGCGTGGTAATACTATGGAGAATGGCGAACAAAAGCGTAACGGCGAATTCCATCATCATGTCCCATCGAACATTCTGATGAGTTTCCTGGCGGCGAACCCCTCAATCGAGTACATCCGCTATCAATGGCTGGATTACTCTGGTATTCTTCGTGTCAGGAACGTCACCCAAAGGCCACTGTCTGTCTCTCGCCACGAGCAAGAAACCGATTATGATAGCACGCTGTGCACACATAACCTTGGTCAACAACACCATGTTCAATGGGCTGCCGATTGGCAGTAACACCCTGTGGCCTGACTGGCAATCTTTACGGAAAACGAACGCTGGTGGAGATGATAATGTTTATGCCTCGGTGATGTGCCGCACCAGGGAGCCAGATACGAAAGATCTGGATACAGATTATCGGCATTGTCCTAGGGCAACACTGCAACGTATTGAAGCAGGCGGAAAGTTTATACGGCTTGGACTTTTTGGTTGGCTTTGAGGTGGAATTCATACTGATGGGCAAGTCGGACGATGGCCAACGGTATCCGCTCCTCCAGAACGGCGGGCATTGGACAGCTTCCGCTTGTCGGACGCAGGCTTTCGTCCATGTCCAAGAATGTGTGGATACCCTTCGATCATTGGACGTAGCCGTTCAGCAATTCCATTCCGAGGGCCGGTCCGGCCAATTTGAGATCTCTCTAGCTCCTTTACCACCCATGGAGGCAGTCGACACGTTGGTTCTCACACAGGAAGTGATCAAAAACGTTGCTTTCAAGTACGGCCACGAGGCAACCATGTACCCTAAGCCATTCGCTGATCACCCCGCTAATGGCGCGCACACTCATTCCGATACTACTTTTCATTCGATTTACATGATGGTAGTGATCACGATAAGAAGAACCGGTGGACATGAAGAGCTTGAGGCAATCGCAGTGGCTGAGACTTGATCGCGGGCTTTACCTACCCTCATTCTTCGTCGCCACGTACCTTGAGATGCAAGGTGGGACGAAGCCTGTGGTTACTTTGTGCGTAAGTCCTCGAGAGTATGTGAGTTTGAGCGAAAGACAGGCGTTTATACAGGGTCCAGCATCGCGCTACACTACTCTAACCGCTTCAAGGTTCGCCTGGGTCTCTGTCGAATGACCCATCTGACTATCAATTCCCGAAACGAAGTTCGAGTGAACTTACGCGTCGATAGAGATTACACAAGTATTCGGTATGGGTAGCGCAGGCTTTCAAGTTGGGATGCGAAGAATGATAACATTTGCAAAGGCCAGCTTTAAATGACCTTCTTATGAAAAAGCCTTGAAGGTGACCATGATCCGGACGCGTTCCCAGTCACATCTCCAGACTTGGGCGCCGATCGCTTTTACTCGAGCTTAGTGCTCGCCGACCGCAATGCGATGGCCACCATGGTCGTCAGCAGACAAAAGCGACAAGAATGGCAAGGATCGAGCCAAATGGACAGACACGCTCAATGCAACCGACTGGTCCTACTACACCGATCCCAGAACTGTGATCCCGACCATTATCCTCACAACTACCTGCCTACTCTCCGTCCGCCTTTATCGCTCTTACCTGAGACGCATCCCCCAGGCCGTCAGCATTCAGCCTATGTTCTGGCGTCGGAGAAGCCTTTTTGGACAGGTCACTAGTGTAGGCGATGGGGACAACTTTAGACTTTTTCATACGCCAGGTGGAAAATTAGCGGGCTGGGAATGGTTACCTTGGAGAAGAGTTCCAAGTAAGAGGGAGAACCTGAAGAACAAGACCGTACGTTTCCCGTTGAGGTACTCGAGCCGTCTAAAGCTGGATAGGTTCACATCCGCCTCGCCGGCGTTGACGCCCCCGAGCTCGCTCATTTCGGGCGACCCCCTCAACCCTACTCCCAAGAGGCACTCGACTGGCTCACTTCCTACATTTTGCATCGAAAATTGAGAGCGTACGTTTACAAGAAGGATCAGTATGATCGGGCGGTAGCGACCGTGTACGTCAGGAAGTGGCTTCTGAGGAGGGACGTTGGGCTGCAAATGCTACGCGCGGGCATGGCAACAGTATACGAAGCCAAGTCAGGAGCGGAGTTTGGGCATCTGGAAGACAAATATCGGAAGGCCGAGAGCTGGGCGAAGCTGAAGAGGAAGGGAATGTGGGGTGGAAAGAAGAAAGACTATGAGAGTCCAAGGGACTACAAGTCTAGGATGGCATCGGGTCCGGGGGAGAAGCATCAATAGTATCATATGGGTATTAACATCTCCGCGTACTGCGTGGATTTAATGGGATTAGGAGAACGTATTGTAATTCCGAGAGCCAAAGTGGTGGAGCAGCTTCACCACAGCTACTGCAGGTCTTTTTGTTTCAGCAAGGTCCTTTAATGACATTGTTCACTGATCTGACTTCTACTTTCATGAAAATTGAATCTATCTTACAGTAAGGTACAGAAGTGCTTCACCTAGCTACGTTGTTCACCCCACCCTAAAAGGCCTAGTCCAGGCACCGGCGAAACTGCAGCCATCTGTAACTCCAAGCCACCTTCACACGCATTACGATCAAGTTAAACCCATTGCCCATTTTTTCTTCCTTCTCTATCATTAAGATCCACCACGAAATCGATTAATACCTTACGAACCCGCAACCTTGTTTGTAATCATTTCCGCATAGTCATAACGATCATTGGCAACATGGGCAAATTCGGGCTTGGAAAGAAAAGCGACGGAGATGAAGATTCAGGTCGATCAGGCCTATTCTCACGCTCGAAGAACAAGTCACCCATGCCGACAGGCAATCCTTACGCCCCCGAACATGCGTCAGCCGCCGACCCTTACCAACAAGCCAAATTCAACGCCGGCGTAGGCGGATACACCAAGTCCCCCAATCCTCGAGGCGTCAACGGGTTACCCTCTAGTTCGAAAGGAGGCCCAAGTGTCACAAGGCCAGGAGAATATGGGGATGATAACAACTCTGCATATCGGGACACCAAGAGCGCCGGCAATGCCAGTCAGTATGGAGGCGGCTACGGTTCGGAAAGATATGGTACTCAGAATGGTTATGGGGCCGATAGATACGGAGGGCAGAGCCAGGCAGAAGAACGGGGTTCGAGGTACGGCCCTGGAGGCTATGGAGGCTTAGGGGATGCCACCAATCCACATTCGGCGCCGGACAGAACTCGGGAGCCGCTCTTTGGGGAATCCAAAGATCGACCGGACGGGCAGCAACAACCTAGTGAGCCTCCACCGTATGATACGGATGCCAATCAGGGTGGGGGATCTGGAGGCCTCGGTGGAACTTCTGGAGACTACGGTGGCACTTCAAGTTATGAAGCCTACGGAGATCGCCAATTGACAGCCGAGGAAGAGGAAGAGGAAGACGTTCAGGCAGTCAAGCAAGAAATACGGTTTCTCAAACAGGGTGACGTCTCATCTACACGAAATGCGTTACGCGCCGCTGCGATGGCTGAGGAACAGGGAAGAGGGACACTGGCTCGTCTGGGTGCGCAAGGAGAGCGTATCCACAACACGGAAAAAAATCTTGATCTAACAGCGAATCATAATCGAATGGCGGAGGATAAAGCCAAGGAGCTAAAGAGACTCAATGGTAGCATGTTCGCAATCCACCCGTCAAACCCATTCACGGCGTCAAAGCGCCGCGAACAACGCGACGCCGACGTCATGGAAAGACACAGGTTGGAAAGAGCGGAACGAGAACAGACAAGGAAGGAAGCCTACCAGGCGGACAAACGCCTCGAAAGCACTTTCAAAGGATTAAGTGTGACAGACGCTCAGGCGAAGGCCAACAAGCAAGCGAGCCTGGCTGAAAGAGCGAAGTTTCAATTCGAGGCTGACTCAGAGGACGAGGAGATGGAGAATGAAATCGACTCTAATTTGGATGCTCTAGGTGGTGCTGCTACGAGGCTCAACGCTCTAGCAAAAGCAACTGGTAAAGAGCTGGATGAGCAGAACCGACATCTCGAAAGAATTAATAACAAGGTCCGTCACTTCTTCCTCATAAACGTGGGATTGGCCGAGAAGCTGATTTTCTTCGCCAGAGTACGGTTGTCGATGACCAAATTGCCATGAACAGGGCAAGGTTGGATCGATTCCATTGATTTATACCTATTACAGCGATTTAAAGGCGTATAATAGTGGAGGTCCTACTTGCATCAGGTGGCGCAGGGTAAACATTGAGTCCTTTGAGCCCAACCATCAAGCTTTGGCAGGCAGATCAATCGTCCTCGAACCTCGTCTACGCAATTGCTAGCCCTCAGTACCACATTGAAAATCTAGCCCCAAGACTCCACTGAGCCCCAGGAGCGTGACCACTACTTCATACATCAGCGTCTTCAAGCAAACCAACGTTCTCATAACCGGCACCCCTTCGAACGCAACGCCACCGTGCCATTCGCACTGTAAATAATGAATCTGTGACGCCAAGGCCTTTTCCAACAACAACTTTTAATTGTGCGTTCAGTTCATAATAATACCGGTCATCTTTCCCAACGTGCCGATTGGATGGCTCGTCGTCCATTTATAAAGTATGCACAATCCTACAATCATGGTTGTCAGATTACTACCTAGAGCACAATGAACTGGTTCAATGGTGGTGATGCCAAAACTTCTTCGCTAGACTATTCTCGACTTGCTACTTTCTACTAATAGCTTTGGTCTGGATCCATGTTCTATTATCGGGCTGTCTTCGAAGATCATCATATGCCTTCGCCGACTGCCGGATCTTCGCTGGATCGTCACACCTTATTCTCACCACTCCCAAGGGCTTCTAAGTATGGAGGACGCCACCGCAACATCTCCCGTCCGATCAAAGCTTGAAGTATTCTACTGTGCTTGCTTGTACATCCATGGTGTGGTGGCTGTACCCTGCATTCGCACAACGTGAGCTCGAAGGTGAATCTGGTCAGCCGCTTTATGCTTCGCATCATTTCATGCAAGCGTTGACCTCTCAAGTACAGGGGTCAACCGCAATTGTGCCCGATTGGAGACGATCTTTACCCTACACTGGCGAGCTGGCCCTGCCAAAGCATCCATAGAACTGGGATCCCAATACACCTTGAAGAACAAAACGTCAAGGCGTAAGAATACTTCGGACTTTCCCCGCTCTCTCTGGTGGTTGTTTTTGGCTTACCCTGCTACCAAATGACGACAGCGAACGGAGGATGTTGAACGGATGAGCGAATCAAGTGTGGCCGCCTGCACGGCGTCTCAGAGTTGGCGCACAATGACGTTTTCCAACGTCAGCTGTTGCGCGTTAACTGGCAACACGCCTTTGCCGAAGCCACCTTGCGATCCCCTGGCCGTCTTGGCATCAGGGAAGGGTTCCGCAATCTGTGCGGGAGATAAGCGTCATCATCGCTGTCTTCTTCCGGTCGTCGTGGCATCTCGGTGTTCTGATTCGGTCTTGCAATCCAGGCGAAACGCCTTTCCCGCTAGGGGCTGGGCAAGCCTAGAACAGAGTCGGGGGGTATATCGACTATCAAAACCGCGGAGAAGGAGTTGAAAGCAGGTCTGACACCTGCGTGAGGTTCCTAGTACATGTGGGTATGAGGAACAGCAAGAAGTAGATGCCACCAGATGGGCTTCTGAATGGTCCCAATGCGGTGGTCTCAACTGTTCAGGACTTGCTCCCTTATGGGAACCTTATGGGACAACACCTATGCTTTCTCATTGCTCTACCTATGATGTACTCGAGTTGATGGTGAAGAGGATTCTATGAATATATGCTACTAATGATCTTCTGAAAGACCTATTTCTGACATTGCTACCAGCTCTGGAGAACAATGCAGGAAACATCCATGATCTACAAGTGGCAATTGTGCATCGAGGCTCGTGGGTCACTCGTGCTGGTCTATTTGGCTCAGAGGAGCCTCACTTTGCGTAGTCATCAACGATCCCCGAAGCACAAAGTAATATTAGAAACACCGTTGACCCAATAGAGGCCGATCGAACGTCTCGACACATGTACCTACACCGGCCTGGGGCAGGCCCGGGAATAGCCAAGAACTTTGCCATGAATGCAGCATCTCGGTGCTACAGTTCCGTGGAGCTGTCTAGGATCTTAGTTGAACGGTTGTGTTGCACCACGAATCGAGACAACGTTTCTGGGTACAGCCACGGTGACGGCAGAGCGGAAAACCAACCAGTGGAACTGAGTACGTCGGACAGAGGAAGCCGTCCACACCTTTCGTCCCCCACTCACACCAGTCTAAAGTGAAGAACAACAATAACCCCTGACCTCGTCGCGCATGCCCAGCACACCATCACCCGAATCTGTGACAAGGCTTGATCCTTCACGGACGTTTAGCGACTGCAAGCCTGCGCCGGCACTGATCGAGAAGGGCTCGGTGGCTTTTTGGTGGCTTGCTGCTAACGACGATATTGCCCAGTCGCTAGGCTGGTTCTAAACTAGTCCCGCCCTCCCATGATATTCGGCAAATTGACGTCGCATCTGCTTCTGCGGAGCAAATCAAAATACATCTCCTCCCTCTCTAGCGTGTGGGTTTGGGTGCAACTGTGCAAGCCATTGACAGAGGTGGTTGTTGCAAGCCCTGTACGCCTTCATCACCCTTCCCCCCTGTCCACCCCAGTCCTCCGACCATTCCTACCCACCTACCAAGCTTATCTAGAGACACCTTTCCCTCCTTCTTTCAAATAACACAATCTGTTCTCCACACAATCCCTCTGTCACACGTTGATCAATTTGATCGTCCGGTTTACTATTGCATCTGTACACTGCAGCATCAGCGATTGTCGTACGAGGTTGGAAGCAATTGCATTGATTGCCTTCACTCGCAGCATATATCCTATCGTCGCGTTTCAAGAATCACAGCAACGCGCAGATACCCCTCCGACATACAACTTGGTCGCATTGATTGACCATCCCCGGAGCGCAGACTAACCTTAGTCCGCATATCGACCTCACTTCCTATCTCGCAAGGTAGCGACAATGACGATGACATTGGATCCTCAAAGCCGCCATCTCGGTGGTGGAATGCACTACGACCACATGCCTTTCCCAGGACCGTCTTTCACCAACCCTTGGGCAGGTTCGACGTCTGGCCCTTCGACATCTCAGGTTTTCCCAACATCACTTAGTTCCGGTCACTCAGCATTCGACTCTCTCCAGAGGCAGCAGGCTGTCAGAGGGAGCAATGTCTCTATCTCCCACACCTCCAATCCAAATACCGCATCCCCGAACTTCTCGAGTGGATCGTATTCTCAACCAGAATTACTCGGTATGCAACAACCAGAACTGCTGAGCCCACCGCGGGACATGTACGGTCAAGGGTACTCTACTTCCGCATCGCCTTCCTACGCACCAACATCGGCACCCTATAGCCTTGGCTCCTTCGCTCATATCCCGCAACATCCGGCAGACAGCGGACGACGGCTCTCACATGCAAGCAATTCATCAGGTTCATCACACCATGACGCATACGATGCGCTTGATACTGGGCGGGGAATGGTTGCAATGAGCCAGGATCTGACTACACCCAGAAATATCTACGGCCGGCAAAGACAGTCTTCTGCAGATTGCTATGGCTTTCCCTCCTCGCACTCTTCCCATTCCTCACACTCTTCGATCTCGGGCTCCAGCTCGGGCTATGGCTCATACTACGACTCCGTCGACTCGTCTGTTTCAGGTTACAGCTCCCAGTCAGAAGTAGATTCTGTTAGCTCTATCAGCTCAAGGACACTACCGCGACCATCTGCCTTGATCGGCGGCGCCGGCTTACCCGCACCTCAGTCGATGATGGGTCAATTCAACTCGAAGATTTCTTCGAGCACACAGAAAAAGCACAAGTGCAAGGTGTGCGACAAACGCTTCACCCGCCCAAGCTCGCTCCAGACTCATATGTACAGTCACACCGGGGAGAAACCATACGCGTGCGAAGTCGATGGTTGCGGCCGCCATTTCTCCGTGGTTTCAAACCTTCGTCGTCATCGTAAGGTTCACAAGGGCGATCACATGTCTGACCAAGGCTCACCGGAAGGCTCCTGGGTTTCCGACAAATGATACTTTCTATTATGATTTGCTTACAGTCTCACATTTCGATTCTACGGTCCAGGTGTGGTCATTTTGCGCAACACACCATACGTTGTCGCTTGCGCAGTCGTTCGACAAATATTGCAACGTTCGCGAGCTATAGGGACTTGACGGTAGACTGTTGCATATTCCGCTGTGTATCATTATCACGCCTCATAGAGCAGTCTTTACAGCATTGTCGCAGGCCATTGCAATGGGCCTTTAGCAGGGTGTTTGGGAGTCTAGTATCAAGGGTCTGTGGGTTCTGTATGAATTAATTAACTATACCCACATTCGCTGAGGCGATAAGGTGTCCTTCGTTGGCATTATCTATAATACTATTTTGCTCTGATCATGATTCTGTGCGTATGTTATGGCCCTCCATAATAGTGGGTTTATTTGCAGTTTACTAGTTTATGGCAATGGAGAATAATGATTTGGAACTACCGGAGTCCCAAAAGTCACCCAACATCTACATCACAGCACGTGGCTCTCTTCGCAAAAAGAGCACCCTCAAAGATGCCCTATCCTGTTCCACTCTCCCACAACGACTCAAGCCCCCAACGCTCCCTGCAACCACTTTCATCCTCCCGAGTCAGCGGCACAGCGCCATCACAAGCGTTTCCGCCCCTGCAGCCATATTCATCATAATTGCGTATGTGGCTTACACTAGTCGCCCTACCACGGTCCCATCACTTCACCCTTGGTCGAGTCTGCAGCCTGCAGGGGACTTGAGGACGTGGACCCTGCAGCAAGGCCACCTTTTTTTCCGTCAGCTCGCCTTTCGAAACACCCCTGTGCGACCTTCTGGATCGAGCGCAAGCGTGTACGGACGCTCGGAAAGGGCCGGCCTTTCTGGTCTACTTGTAGCCTTCCACAATCATGGTGCTGGCCATGACCACCGAGAGGCGCATCATAGGCTCGCGAAAACTTGGGACTTGATGGGGGAAGGAGGAGCTGAGACGGGAGGAGACCATTAAGTGGGAAGTTCCGCTTTGGGTGTTGGAGTTTGAGATTCGGTTGGTGTTTCGAATTGATGACGGGAAGGAAGTTGGGGGATTAGTCAGCTTGGGAAAGGCTTGGCGGTCAGACGTCGGTCGTCTACCATTTTTCCTTCTCCTTTGCCTGCGGAAGAGCTCGATGGCGAAGACGCTCCGACAGGACGTCTGGAGTTGGGAAATGTATGAGTCCAATATAGGAAACCGTGTGCACAGGAGAAGGCGGCTGTGGTAGTAAAACAACAGGGGTGCTCTCTCATGGGTTTGTGCATCCGATTCTCAAGGTTCTTCTGTCCTCACCACTTTACTTACTACCTAGCATGCACATATGGTTAGCCAGACTATTGTATGGTAGTAGGGCTGTTGTTGTTGTTGCTAGGGGTTGATGTTGGCGCATGGGTAGTGAACAATGACGGCGTTTTGTGATCAGAGACGTAAGGCAAGACTTACTTCTCGTTTGGCTTCGTGCTTTCGTTGTGCCAGACAGGTTACTCGTCGTGAAATGCGTGAAGATGGGCTGCAACCCTGAGTCATCTTCTATGCGTCCTTGCTTTTTCCTCGGGAGATATCTGTAATTTCTTGTGAAGAGTGACATGAGTGATTGCCTGGACGCCGCGGTGCTCTGACTTTGCAGCTTTGTGTACTGCACTATTTTTCTGGCTTTATTAATATGTCTGGTGACCCTGACGGAGAGTGGGTGTAGCACTTGATAGGAAATCAGGATGAGCAATCACGACAAGTGCGTGAGGTGGCGGATAGGAAGTCATCATCGATACAGAAATATGATCGAGGTACTTAGTGCCTAATCAAAGGTTCTGCTGAGACTGTGAGTCCGGCTTGACTTATTTTATTGTATACCATTGGCATAGAGCGCGGCTCGAATTTTGGCAGTGGAGCATTCTGTTTTGGGTTTTCGAGTCAAACATGGTACGATGTAGGAGGAATCTTTACTGGAAGTTAGACTTCATTATTGAGAGTGCATCGCCCGGCAAATACACTCTGGGATCAGTCATCGGACGGATGGGGTGCTTGGGAGGTTCTTGTGTTCGCTTTTGGGCAGGTAAATTCTCTTATCGAGTGTTATGAACTACGCTGGCTTGAATTGGAAGCTTCTGTCAGTTGGCAGTTGGAAAAGCAGATTGACTATTCGCTGGTGGGGACATTTCTGTGATGACATTGGGAGATTGTCATATCAGACTAGTGGGCATCGACGCATTGGGTTATTCAAGACATTGGAAAGGCCGTCGCTGGTTATGAGACTAGTCGAGAGAACGCTTCGGGTTGGTCGTCGTCAATTCTGCTACTATGGTACCAGTATCCCGCTATCACATGAAACATGTCGACGGAGTCTGGCAGAGGCTCCACCAGGATCCGATATCGAAGACGCGTACCATATTGTAATCGAATTAACCCAGAGATTTTCTCATTTATAGTTTCAAATCGAAGAGTACCTTTCAGCTAACCGTCTCCGTAGTTCAACCGTTTGGTTAAGACTCCGGTCGCCCTGGTCTAGGGCAGACCAGGGTTCGAATCCGTCGACAAGCATTTCACTCACAAAGGCCTTTGAGTACGGATATGGGGACCCCGACCGCATCGAGCGACCGGCATTAGTATTCGGACCTTACGACGTCGAGCTCCCCCATAGAATCAGGTACGTTTCTCCTTTTTGAATTTTGGTCTTTGCAGCTCGTTGATTCGTGCTCTTAATGATCTCCCCTTTCTCCTTATGAGGTAACGCGGGTCTAGGTCCCAGTAGCTCTTTGGGCCCAAATTATTTCGCCCCTTTAACACAAAGCTTGGCATTAGGGCAAAGCATCTTGACTATCGTGATGTATCAACTGAAAGGCGTATCACCAGCTATATGGAGTGCCCACATCGAAAGCACACATGAGAACCAAAGGGTTGCATTAGGTATCATGCTCGCCAAAGGGCCGACATTCGGTCCGTTGTTGCCAGGCAGAGCAAGAGTGAATATCACTGTTTACCGCGCTGGCGGGCCCTCATAAATATCCCCATCTCATCCCGCCCTCTCCTCTCCTCTTTTTTTCTCCTCGCCGGTTTGGATTACTCTGCTCTCAGTACATGATTGCATTGTTACATGAAAGACTAGCCTGCACAATGTTCACTCTCCTCATCTCCCCTGCAAGCTTTGCTTCGGCATCGCTCGCGCCCTTCCCCTCCCTCCACCCACCCCCGATCAGCGCAAGCTGGTCAGGGTACGGCCTCTCCACCGCAGCGGCAACGCTCAGCGCACCGCTCCTGCAGTGGTGTGGCAAGCTTAGGCCTGCGGCTTCGTTGGCAGCTGCAGACATCGAAGGAGTACACGCTCCGGTGCTCTGCCTCACCCGCAGACCCGGCTCCTGGCGACAGCTCAAGGCATGGCTCCATCGCAAGATGGTTCCCCAGCCAAGAGAGTGTACGAACGCGGTGCTTGTATCTGTCAACGGCGGAGAAAGCCCACAACGAGTACGCACCTGGTTCTCAGGCTGTACGGATAAATATGCCACGACGATGGCGGCCAAGATCACTGGCCTCTCCCCTGTTCGCAGGCCACCACCTGCCCTCAGCGAGGCCACACCTTGCCCCATCCCGCGGCTGAAACCCGTCCGGTCCGTGCCCCCTATCCACAAGCACCGCGGCCCTAAAAAGCCAGCGGCGCTTGCAGTCAAGCCCTGCCTCACTCTTCGCCCCACAAAGCCCAAGCGCTCTGTGCGTTTTGCAGCCACCTCGCTCGTCCAGGAGTACACTCGCTGGAACTACAAGGGCCAATCACCGGTTCACACCGCGCTGGTTGGGTCCCCTTACGAGCGGCGCTTCAAGCGTGTGGCTTTCAAGACGCATCACGATGTGCGAGGCCGGTGGATTGAGAGGTACCTTGAGCCGGATGGGCACAACCAGGTGCATTTCCCGCGCACGAAGTGGATCCGCGATGGACCGACGGGGGACGATGTCGATGCCGACGGCGACGTCGACATGGGCTGATGAACCCCCAACGCATACCCATCCTCCGCTTCCGCATACATCGTTGCGTGGGAGAGTCGTTACTCGGAGAAACGGTTGGTAGTTGTTCCCTTTGTTCATTCGTCGCTCTATCCATGCTTGCGCTTGATTTCCTTTTACTGTTTGGCTTTCGCTTTTGCTCTTTTCCACAAAAAACCCACAAAACCCCCGAGCCGGTAGCTCTGGGAGGGGACGCCGGCGAGGGAACCCAAAACATTTGAATCTCCCCAGAAAACAATCACCAAAACATTGAATTTGGTCCCCTGCATCTCTGGGCTGTCTGCGTTTTTGCGGGTTTGGAATACTAAGGCTGTTGAGGGCCGAGGTTGCTGATGTTGTTTGGGTAGTTCTCTCATAGATTTTCTGATGGATGAGACTGCTGAGCAATGGTGGTGAGGTTGGACACAGCCTTTGGTATGTCTCCCCCTTGTCTACTGCACTTTGCTTGAATTCCTGATAACAGTAGGATTTATCAGAGTCTACATGGCGGCTGTTTCTCGTGTCGACCAATCGGTAAGCCCCCCTTCCTCATATCTTCTGACATCTCAAACTGACCAATATCGGGGATAATAGTACGCCATCATCCCCCCTCCTTTCATCCCCTCCCCTAAATTATCTAACAAACGACCAGGCTATCTCGACACACATGGTAGGATCCCCCCTCTCTCGTCATGCTAACATCCGTGTAGGGGTGGCGCGGGCTATCTCGACACGCCATACCTTCATGGTAGGAGCTCTCCACCCCGTCATGCTAATACCGGTGTAGTGGGAACAAGGGTGGCGCAGGCCGCACGATATCACCGCGATAGGCAAGAGGGGGACATTGCTGCTGCCGGCTTGTCTGGGGTAGTGGAGTCTTCTTCGATTCTCCAACGTGGGAATATGGTTGCTAGGTCAGCATACTGTGGATTTAGGCGTCCACGACGTCGATGCTAATATATGGGTAGGGGGGATGGGTGAGGCGAGTTATAAGGGAGGAAATCAGGGGGGCGGGTGCGTTATTGTTAGGTGGATTAATTGGGCGAGCTTCGAGGAGATGGGGGTGTTAGGACGGCAGTACTGAGAAGATGGCTTGTGATCAGAGGAGTAGGAGAAGCAGCCACAAGATACGCAGAGTATATGTAAAGACGTGGGAGATGGGAAAGTAAGGCGTTGCTTCAAACCATTGATCTGCCTACATGTAACGCCCGCGTCCCCGAATGCTCCCGCCACTACAGCAAGCATATGTACCCTCCAGCGAGCCCCTATACTCTACACACCCCTCTCCTGACAATCTATTTCTGCGCCCTCGGCCCCGCCACCCCAGCCCCGATGACACTCGGCAGCTCCTCCTCCCCGATGCTAAACAGCAGCCCGACGCCCCAGCTCACCGTCGCCGCAAGCATGATGCCCAAACCGGCCAGCAACCAGAACTGCGCACTTATATCCTTCTTCTGACACGCTGGCCCGCCCCAGTAAATCGTCTTCGTCCTACCCTCGCTGTCTGTAGTCACTGTCTTCGTGCATTTGCATACGAAGCAATCGATCTCTTTGTTCTCGCCGAGCTGGGTGGTGTATTTCTTGTAGGCTGTGCCGTGGCCGGAGCAATTTCGCGTGGCGGCGTTGGCGGATTCGAGGGTGGCGTGGCAGACGGGGAGGACGGAGGTGAAGGGGCGGGGGCTGGTGGAGACGTTTTGGGCGAAAGCAGGAGAGGGGGTGGAGGTGATTGGAAGGAAGGAGAGGGGTTCTTCGGTTGGGGGCTGGGCGCGGCGGGTGAGGTGTGTCGGTGAGGTGTAGGTGCCGTAGGTGGAGCGTTTGCGGGGTGAGGAGACGGGTGGCATGAAGATGATGGTTGATTGAGTGTTTGGGAGGGAGAGCATCTGGTGGATGGAGTTTCGTAATTCTCTAAATGCTTCGGTGCAAGCGGCTCCCCTCATCCCTTCAAGCGTCGAGTCGTGTATGAAGGCGGTTTGCTCGGGGGCGTCGTGCCTATAGATCTTGAGCAGATATGCGGCTGAGACAGATGGATATCGCTGCTCCTGGCTTGAGGAATCGGTCTGGATATGCATGTCTTCATAGTCGCATCCCCCATCTCCCTGTGTTTGCGTCAGTTGTGAGCTACGAAGACGTGTACCGGCCCGCTCACACTGTGCCCACCAAGGATCCCACCACCGATCTTGCCGTCCTCCCGGAGCTCGTATAGGCATACGTTGGAGGCGATACCGCTCCGTGTGGCGTCCTGCACGAGCTCTCTCCGATGCTTATCTTGTAGGAATAGGTCTGACACCAATTGTAAATTGTCTGAAGAGGAAGGCGGTCCTTGTATTTTTAATGTAGGTTGCGAGTCAATGATCTCTAGTATCTGAATTCAGCACTGTACTGTAGGGGTCAGAGCGTCTCTGACAAGCATACCTTCTGGGTGTTCGACACCTTCTACCACAGCCAGCAACCTGCTCAGACTTTGCCATTGCTCTTCATGAAAAAGCTGTTTCTGTGCGCCACCATATAGATTGAGATGCTCCAACGTTGACTCCGATACATCCCCTAGGCTATGATAGCTTGAGAGTCCTAATCGTTGGGCAAAGAGTAATCTGGCTTCATGTGGAGATATCGAAGGAGGTTTAGTGTGATATTGCTGGCGGCCATCGGAGAGGTATACATAGGCTTCAGGTAGAGCTGCATATACTTGAGCGACCACACTCGCCAACGAGAGGACGGCAAGCGGCTTCATCTTGATTAAGGGCTGAATGAGAGACCTGGGAGCCTCAAGCGGTGATGAGGTCGACGATAGCGATCCCGCAAGCCTGTCCTCGGATCCTGAAGCGGCGAGCACATGCGGGCTTGGCGCCAAGCTATCGGTTTTCGGCTTCCCTCACTTTTCGATGCAAGGCTTGGGAGCGTCTGTAGCTACCGTGTGACTCTCCTTCATAGAACATTTCGTCACCTTAAGCGGAGGCGCTTTCGGTCCATCATATGTATCAGAAACTACACTCAGCTCCCAATTCACCAATATCAGAGACTTGCAAGCCGTCGCCCCTTCTTGAAGCGGGCTTTGCCCCACGCCCATGTACAGAACCTCGCGGAGACTCTCAACCTTTCCTCCTCGCTCACTCCCTTATTCTACTTCCCTCGCCCGCCAGAACGGTAATTTCGCAGTACAGCATGTACACATTAGGGAAAGCCGGGCGAAGAGGTACCGTGTTTACCCTCCGGTTAGACAACGCAGCTTCGGCAGCTGATTGGGGAATGTCAGGTCGTCGAAGAGAGTCGCTCTCCACGCGAGTGTCGCGGCAATATTCTGTCTTTTCTACCTAGACACTCCATGGAACCCGCTCAAAAAGATAGCAGAGCAGGAAGGGCAGAAAGAAAGAATCGCAGCGTTGGAGGGCCAGAAAGGCACGAACACCGAGCGTAAAGACGATGCCGTGGTCAAAGAAGGCGAAGAGAAGGAAGAAGATGTTCAGATACCCGATGAGATGCCCGAAGACGCCATCTTTGTACCCTTAGGATTTGCGCGAAAGCTCCCACAGACTTTCTACAAAGGCACAGATCCTGAATGGCAGAGCTTCATAGAATTCTCAAAAGACAAGAAGAGGAGTCAGCTTGTCCGAAGTACGTATAGTTCGATTCTTGAGCGCCTGGTAGACCACTAAGAATCCCATAGATGAACTTGTAGGCTTGATCGGCCGCCACATAGCGAGCATGAAGAATTTTGAGAAGCAATTGGGAAAGCCTATCCAGCCTCGAAAGTATTGGTTGGATATTGACTTTCCAGACGGTCCGCCACCTGAGTACGAGCGTTCGGGGTACGTCGGGTCACTTCTTCTTGACGTTGAATGTATTGATATTCATCCCGGATAGGATTGAAATCGCCGACAGTTACATTGCATGGACCACTAGGCCCGTAGATCCAGTGCAAGTATCTCGCTTGGAAGCTGCTCTTTGGCCCAAATCTATTGCTGTTTCCATGTGGTCAAGCTACAGTACTCTCTGGTCTCTGCAGGTGGCGAGAGCCAAGCAAATGCTAGGTATCCAATCCGAGGTCAAGCCAGAGTCAACGTCTACCAAAGTCGTCGACTTCCAAGAACTTGCAAAAGGAGACAAAGGCCAGGAAAACCCATCGGGCGCTGTCACAGGGCAAGGCGCAGAAGCAGATAAGCTGCCTGTTGTACCATCGCCCAACCTATCCTCAGCAGATGCGGCGAAGGCGTCCGAGGTTAAGCAAAGGCTTCAGTCTCTGGGCCTGCTTGGAGTCATGACCGACTTTAGCTCAGCCCTGACAAGCTTCAAGAACTCACTCCTCAAAACCTGGAAGTTCCCCCACACGCCTCCAGAGCGTGGTACTGTCATGGTTTCTGGACTTGTCGAGCTCGTCGGCTCAAAAGCCAATTGTGTGTTAGATGTCCGTGCCGCCTTCCACCCAAAGGAGAACCGGTTTGTGGCCATTGGTGTTGGAGTCCGGCGGTTGCAGGCAAGGAAGCAGTCTCCTAAGGGTGGCACCTGAGCGAAAATACCGCTCACGTGAGGTGTGCATATCCCTTATTCCTGTCCAGGGGCATCGACATTTGAGCATAGCCATGGCGTCAGGGCATAAGTGGAGGGAAATCTGAGAGCATTGGGTCATGGTAGATATCCCTCTATGGCTTCCGTGATATTTTTCGGTTCACGTCTCGATCTACCATAGCGCTCTACGTCAGTAATATCACAAAGCCCTACGATGTGGGTAGCCTAATCTCTTCTGGAATAGTGGCAGCCCCATGGTTCAGTCTACGTCGTAAAGTTATCATCTTCTTACGTTGCAGTGGAGGAATCCAAGCTACCAGCACCTGGTTTCTCATGCCAGACGAAGGTGCTTTCATACTCTTTCCAGGGCCAAGGGTATGGAGAAGGGATCCACTTTCTTCCAGAGCTAGCAGGGTGAGAAAAGTAACCTGATGCTAAGAGCCATGCTCGAGGAAGCAAGAGGACGAGTCCTGTCCAGACTTTAGTCTGAGGGCTATTGGACCTTGATCTTGTCTCCAGGATATGTTGCACGGTTGTTCAGGTTTGATTTGAGATCTGTTAACGGACAATATCAGTGCCCCTGGCTGTAAGACTGCTGTCTAGCGATTTCCTTGTGGATGTCTATGGACCGAAGACACTCCCCAATAAAATTAGGCCTCTGATACCTTTGTACAACTCACTATAATGTCCGTCCTTGAGCAGTAGGTGCGGAATAGCCGCCGCGTCTAAGAAGCCGGCGCGCAGGCGTCTTCTGCATATAAGATGCCTGCCCTACGACATCCTCCTGAAACCTCACCACCATCCTTCGAACACGTTCACAACATCAACCATCTTGCGTTTGACACATTAACAGTAAATCACAAGGTATGTGCCATGATCCTCTTTGATTCTGCCGCGTCGAAACAGACCCCTGCACACTATTTGTCGTTGTCGTGCCCATTTGGCTAGATCGACCTGAGTTCTGCGTGTTGCCAAAAATGCACCTCAAAATCATCCACCCCCCCAAGAACCCCAAAACTCGACAGCTACACTATATACATCATCTTCATAAACTGATGATGGAGTCTGTCAGCTCTCAAGGACTGCGTCAGCGTCATATTAATACCACGAGCGACAAAATGTCCAAAGAACTCACTTCCGTAATGGCCACCATCGAGAACTCCCCCCTCCACCATGACTTGGACGACGAGTTCATGAGTGACGAAATCACCTCCACGCCCTTCCAGACGCGTGCCGGCTCTCCTTCCCGCGGCGAAATCATGCCACACACCGTCGCCCAAGCCACCAAGTTCATGAGCGACCTCCACGCGATTGTCGAGACCGACACTGAGTCCAATACCGCCGACGTTGGCTCCAACGCGAGCATCGCCTCTAAGTACGACGAAAAGATCCCAGAGTCCGATGACGGCGTCCCTGTCCCCGCTTCGCCCGTGTCAGCGCCAAAGACGCACTGGTTCGGCCTCACCAACACCCGAATCTGCTTGATCTGGGTGTGCTTGGTTCTGCTTATGAGCCCGTACGTCTTCTTCAAGCACCATGACAAGGTACGTACCAACCCCAACGATTGCCTAACAAGCTATCGCGTCAATGCGGGTTTTGACCCATGATATACAGTATCCATGGGCGGGGGTGATCGTCCTGGGTGGGGGTTCTTCGATTTTGGGTACGGTCTTGTTCGCGGGTGCGTGCGACCAGGTGATAGAGGAGACCGATTTCGAGCGTAAGTGCGCCGAGGAGCGTGAGGCGGAGATGGTCTAGGTAAGCACTTCACTTGTCATTCCAGCGTTCGCAATTCTACAGTTTCTTGCTCACATCGTGCAACAGGCCATCTCCGGCCTCGGCGCGCCCAGCCGGGGTGTCGGTAGCGAGGTGCTTGGGAGGGTTCACGTGATAGCGATGGGTAGCATTCGGGAGGATGAGACATCGGGAAATGGAGATGTCCGGAGTTCTTGTGGATAGCGAACGTTTTAGCTATACCAAAACCTTTACCATGAATTCTATGTGACCCTGACCTCGCTCGCAACCGCATTCGCCAGCTCCACCCGTATCCCGGCCCCCGTAAGCACATGTATCCAAAGCCTCTGCGTATCGCTCAGCCGATCATTCTCACTCTTCACCTCCGCAAACATCACCTCCCCCCTCTCCTGATGCCACAGGAACAGATCCGGGATGCCCCCTCCCCGCTGCTGATACTCCTGCGCCATGACCTTACACACCGTCGCCAAGCCCTCCCAATTGCCATCAAAAGCCCTTACAATCGCCAGCAAGTCCTCGAACTCAAACGCCCAATCAATGCCCACGATGCACGTCTGCCGTTCATGCTCCCGCTCCCACACCTCCCTGATGAGTTGCTCGGCAAGCCCGTTGCCGATGTCGGCGAGGCGGCGGTTAATCTCGCTCGCGCGCGAGGGGTAGAAGGCGTCGGTGAAGAGGTCGAGCGGGCAGCTCTGGTACGCTGTCTGGAAGACGTTGGGCACGTACGTGAAGAGGATGTCGGCGAAGAGGTAGCCGAACAGCGTGCGCACGATGCCACCTTCGCTGTGGTAGCCTTTCCAGCCCGCGGCGCGGTACGAGGACAGGCACATGGATTCGACGCTGCATTCGCCGTTGCCTTCGTGCTCGTCGAGCCAGATGGTTTTGGCGCCGCGGCGGCCAAGGGTCGTGGTGGTGGTGGGGTGCGGGGAGCTGTTTCGTCGGCCTTTGGGCGTGGGCGTGCGGTGCTCGATGCGGATGCCGGAGATGGAGCGCTCGATAGGTTTGGCGAGGCGGACGTGCAGGAAGTCGTGCTGTTGGCGTTTGGGGATCTTGAGCTGTTTCTCGAGCTTCAGGATGCGTTTCTGGAGGTCGTGGTGGTAGATGAGGTGGCAGGTGCGGTCTTGGAGGCCGTCCTCGCAGGTGGCGAGGGCGATGCGTTTCCAGTGTTTCTTTTGCGCTTCTTCAGATTGCGGCCCTGGGGAGGGTGCTAAGGCCCACATGTAGTGTTCCTCCAGCAGCGCTTTCCGCTGGTACCACGACCCTCGGCGCGCTGCATGGAAGAGATGCTGCTCAAGTAGCTCGGTGAGCATCTCGTGCTCGCGCTTGTGCTCTTTGAAGCGGCCGAGCACGGCGGTGCCTTTGTGGACGATGCGCGTGTACACCCATGCTGGGGAGAAGCGTCGTAGGTAGGCACCCTCGCCGCTTTCATACACGCGGTCTTCTTTGCGCTGTTCTTCTGCGAGAAGGACTCGCCAGCGGGGATAAACTTCTTCGAAGATGTCTTTGACGGCGTGGAGATCGTTCTTCTTGGGGGTGCCGTTGAATTCGAGGATGTTGTCAATGCGGAATTGAGTCCGGATAGAGGCTTCGAACTCAAGGAGTGAGGAGCGTGATTGGAAAATGTTGGCGGAGCGGGAGACAATGTAGATGGGAAAGTTGCGGCGGGAGATGCGGGCGAGGATGATGGTGGTAAGGGATTTCTCGGTCCATTCTGTGGAGCGGTAGAACACGAGGTGGACACGTTCGAAGAGCTTAAAGACAGGGGAGGAGAGACGGATACAGGGACCGGTGCTGCGAAGAATCTTGCAAAGGTAGTGCGAGTCTCTATTGGAGCTGACGCTTTCTGAATCTTGGTCTTCGTTGCCATTCTCGTCTGGGAAAGCTTCCGACTTGCCGGATTCCTCTGTGTCTGAGCGCTTCAGGCTGGAGAAACCTAAGCCACGTTGCACGGAGCTTGTTCGACGGAGAGCATTGAGCAGCTCGCGCTTGGTTTTGCCTTGCAATTTCGCACCTTTGGCCATTTCTTTCAGCTCGTCCAACCGGAGAAGAGAAGAAGCTTCCTCTAGCGTGTTGATGTGCTTATCAGAGCCATCAGCGAAGGTGAAGGCTCCTTCCAGCACGCTATCCATTGGTGGCTCAGCTTCGCCAGGGTTTTCTTGGGCTTCAGACGTCACAGCTGGCACTGCTCGGGGTTTAAGCAACTCCTCGACAGCCGCAGATAAATCGCCAATGTCTCCATAGTAGCCTAGGCGATTGATTCTATGCCAGGCGGCAGTTTTACGAAGGAAAAGACGCACATATCTAGCACGAGACTCAGCCTCACCAGTTCAGGAATACGTGGTTTGGCTACAAGAAGAGAACTACCTACAGATACTGGCCTTCATAACTCAAGCCTCTCCATTGCTCGAACACAGCTATCTCGGCTTCATCAAATAAGTGGGCCTCATCCTCCAGCACTGTCTCTAACGCCAGGTTGAATGCATCGACATAGATCGAGCTCTTGCCCCTGAGCCATTTTCTCTGACCTAGTCTTCCCTGAAGATCCAGTGAATCCGCATTCTCGGCAGCTCGCGTGGCTTCATATTCAGCAATAGCCGCCTTGTCCGTCTTGATTGGTGGTAGAGCATTCTCTAGTTCGGTTTGACTAGCTCGCGGTAGAAGGTCTTCATCGTCACTTTCTGCCTCTGAATCCGCGATCTCTCGGTAACTGGGCTTTCTGGGTGATACTTTGAGGGTATCATCTTCTTCGTCAAGACCATCCCTAGACAAAGAGCTATTTGTGCTGTCAAGCCTCTTTAAGCGCTTCGCTATCGGAGTCTTAAACTCCTCATCGAAGTTGGTGGAAGACGGATGGCGGATTTTGCAGCCTAGCATCTGGTTGTGGGATGCAGGACTCCGTGGCTCTAAGGCCATGGACAAAGACTTGTACATTGGCCAAATTGCAGTAATTTGAGGTGAAGGATCATTTAAATAAAGAGCCCAATCGCGTCGCGTATCTGAGAGACGCGTCAAGCGCCGCACTAGGCCAAGCAAGCTGAAGGACTCGAAGACCTGGGTTGCAATACGAGAAGAACGACACAAACCCCACAATGGCCGAGCAAACACTACAAGATGTGCAGCCCCAAGTCCCTGACCAGCCTGTGGCTCAGGTCTCGGAAGCTCAAGTTCAACCACAGAGCCTACCTGAACCCATACCTGCACAACCACCCCCAGAAGAACAGAGTCACCAAACAGAAGCTCAACCGGAGCCCATTACTATTCAAGCTGACACTCTGATGAGTGAAGCCGCTGTATGTCAGCCCATTGCGTTTATCGTGCAAAACAACAACAGGTTAACTTATCATCCGCAAGCCATCACCTATCCCGCAACAGCGGAGACAATCTTCCACAATGCCACGCCATTCCACTCCGAGCCAAAACTTCAACGGCGTCGCTGAAACTCTCACCATACCCTCCAAAGCCGCTTCACACGGCGCGCCGGCCCGCCGTTATCTGAATGAGAAAGTCACTGGGGTGCTGGTGGAGGGATTGAAAAGATTGGTCACTCTGAAGTAAGTTGAGGTTGCGCAACGACACAGAGCACAGCTGAATGTAACATCTACTAGACCCGATGAGCCGATACGTTGGCTCGGTGAATATCTGATTAAGAGGAGCAAGGATATTGAAGGGCCGTAGTAAAGGATGATGGTATGAACATAGCGACGGCGTTTGTGGGTGGGGGTGGTTGGTCACCTCACATAAGATACCCAGGATGGGTGGCTGTCTCGAAGTTGAGAAGCGGTAGCTCAACATCGACGATTGAAACATTATCACATTTCGTCAATGTGCCTTCGTGGATTGTTTGTGACTTGTTCAATTGATGCTTCCTGCCCCTCATCTCCACCTAAGAGCAGCAACCCCAGCAACAACTCTGCGCCTTTCGTCATTCAAAGCCATGCTCGCCACCACCAGTCTCCCACTTTAAGCGACCAGTGTGCTAGCCGTGGCGCTCTCGTATCTCCACGTCGGCGGTAATACCCCAACGGTCTTGTAGTACCGCGACAAGCGGTGGATGCGAGATTCGATCAGGATGAGGCGGAATTTGGAGTCTTTATCTTTGCGGTTGCGCTCAAGGTGCTTGCGAACGGCAACGGCCTGGCAATTGTCAGCGGGCTATCAAAGTCGTAACAAAAACAACAAGAGCAAGGAATTCGGAGGAGGGCAGTTGCTTGGCGGATAGGACCGTACCTTCTTGATCAGCATGTAGAGGTCCTCAGGAATCTCTGGTGCAAGGCCTATTCGTCGAAATCACTCCGTCAGTCAAAGACCAAGCAGAGGCATAAGTGCGACGAAGCGCAATGTAGAGCAACCATATAGGGTATAGCCGTATCGTGTCTTCATGTAAAGGCCACCGTACCGTTCGATTTGAGGATACGTAGGATCTTGTTTCCTGCCATTGCAAGTTAGTCTTGGTCCTCCACCGCTGGCGTCGCCAGTGTAGCAACGAAACCCATCCGTTTCTTACCAGTCACGACCTTGACTTGCGCAACTCCATGCGAATCTCTGAGTACGACACCAATCTGCGAGGGTGTTGCGCCCTTCTTTGCAAGCTTGCAAATTTGTTCCACGACGGCGTCGGGGGTCAACTTCAGCCATGATGGCGGAGTACGGGAGTACGGGATAGCGGAGGCCGATATGCCTTTGCCATTGCTGTGGAGGCGACCCATGGTTGTGGTGGATTCGGTGGTCGAAAATACTTAGAGAAAGAGTACTCCTACGTCGCGATATGCTGTGTGGGCTTGGCGCGCTAGATTAAGCGAGCGCTAGTGCTTGGGAAGAAAAGTCTGATCATTCCTGGACTCTCATTGACTCCACTGTACACCAAACGACAAAGGTAAAATCCTAAGCTCTTTCAGCTCATCGTTGGTGCTGGCTTTCGTGTCGCCATTGAGAGATTCAAATGATACCTACCATCATCAACAATCCCTCTTGATAAGACTGAATCAGATATGGTATGTTGCCATACCCTCCAGATCGGCCTTTCGCTTTGCGTTCTTATGATGATATCCTACAATACAATTTTTCTGGTACCTCTTATGTCAGCAGCTAGATTCTTTAGCTGCGATGATCTATATGGACTTCTGAGCAACCTGCTAGATTTCTTGTTTTACTCCTACAAATTACCTCTAGAGACACAATACTAATAATTCTGGTGTGGTAGATTACTCGGGGCAATACCAGCCACCCTTCAACCCTGCGCTTCCATTGTGCATGGTGCCTCTACATCGATAAGAGGTCTGTATATTCAAAAAGCCGCAATCCCTGCACCGACAATGCCTTTCAAGTAGTTATTCAATGTTATTATGCGGACAACGGACATGTCTCCAACAAGGACCAGCTTCACATATCTCGATAAGGGCGTCTTCATGAGGCTGCATGAATCAGCAACACCTTGTCGTTTCAATGACTTCATAGATTTCAAGACCAGTATGGCGACAGTGATCGATTTCCTTTTCTTTGTCATGAAAATAATTGTTATGCGGGATGCCGCCTATCTTTATCCCGTCACTCCAATAGAAGTTGTTATGATATTGCTTTACGTCTTAGGTTATTGACAGACGAGCATCTAGACTTTTCAGGATGCATTCGATACGAATGACTCTCGTTGCAATCCCACGGGAATAACCTAATCATGCAGGCAAGTCGATCCGACTGCCGGGCGAGCATAATATACACCTTTTTTAATGCTCACTCAACAATATGGCCCTGGTTCAAGTTGCGTGGGACTGTCCAGTGTCCACTTACGCCCCTGAATCGAAGCAGTGACAATAGGTTCTGGCAGCAGGTGTAGATCATCAATGGCAGATGAGTCCCCAGAGCCAGGTGGACAGGTGGTCATGATTGGAGCCTTTGGTAAGCACTAGTGCAAGGGTATTCGCTTTGCCGCTGGCACTTGTTTGGTCCCGATATGCCTCGTAGAAGTACTGTTCCGAGTGACGTCGAATCACACTTCACATTACACCGCAGAACCAGGCCCCTGTCAGGCGTGTCTCTCTGTAGAAGTACCTTCGTACCGTGATTTGCGGATGAGAAAGGTGACTTTCCTCTCTGGACAAAGTCCTGCGGCACTTTTCTTTGGGCGGCATGCGCAGCTCATCCTGCAACGTCGAAGGGTCGATGTGAAGTCCTCGACATCGTAGGCAATCTCTTGGCTAAGCCAGTGTATTGTCTGGCTTTGAAAGAATAGCAAGAGACGCCTCCGAGAAGGATCCCCACGCATACATCCGACGGTCCGCAACACGAATGATTGTCCACAGCGGCCAAGCCATTGTCAGCACGAGGCTGAAATGATCCCGATGACATACAATGATACAAGCTGCCTCAGTGCATGCTGATGCAAGTCTCCTGCAGCTTTTTGCGCATACCGGCGCCGACTGCCGCGGGCTGCGTCAGCCTTAATGCCATGGTGAGCTTCCCACGTCCTATTCCCACGAGGTCTGGATTGCGAAGGGTCGGCCAGGATGGCTCTGATTCGTCCATCGTTCTGGCCTTTAGACGCTTTGGTCCCTCTGCAGGCAAGCGCAAAAGAAAGGGAAGGCGCTATCGCTCATCTTGCATCTCCTCCGGCACCAAGAACGGGCTTTAGGTGTTCGCCTCCACTTGCCCGGTACAAATCAGCTCCCAGGGAACCACCGTGCCTGTGGATCCCTATTCCCTACTCCTACTTCTACATCCTTGCCTTTATCATTCTCAGCAACATTGACTAGAGCTTCTAGCAACGACATTCGTTGCCCGTCATATCTTCCCTGTCCCGGCTCCCGTGGCCGTCCACTCGGTTAGCTTTCGTCATAATGCCTCGCGCTTATGGCTCCTTCTAGGGTCTCCCAGTCATTGGACTGAGCCAGGATCATGGCTTCAGGGGAGCACCAACCACACCGTGACTTTGACCTGGCTCGTGCTGTGGGTCTTGGGGAGCTGATCGTTGAAGCGCGAGGCCACGGCTACCCCAGCCAAAACAACGTGACTCGTCCATCGGGGGCAGATGAAAGCCCGCTGCGGGAAAAAGGCCTCTGCTGGGGCCAGCTGCTAGGGTCCTCCTGACTTTGGCGATTCGCTCCTCGCGTGCTTCTCGAAAAGGTGGGTGATAATCTGCGATTTATCTCGATTAAATGAGGTTATTTCCCATGCTTTTTTCCAAATGTATCTCCTGTTGTATGACGTTCCTTGGCGTGTCCTCATCCTTCTCGGTTGGATCGTATATGTACTCTGTGGCTCTTGTTTAGGAATGTCCTTCTAGCAATCGATGCCTTTGTGGTACCAACCGGAAGACTGCACACGGTCGGTTGTCGCATCTGACGCGTTCCCCGGTACCTTGCAGGAAATGCTTTTCAGGATCCAACACCTGCACTGATGGTGGGGTTCCCCTCGCGTGGTCGATCACATACATAACATACAAGTCTCCTCTCCCGTCCCGATACTCTGGTTGCAGCAATTTTAGAAGCAAGGCTTCTTCATAAAGTACCCTTCCCACGATGGCAAATTCGACAATGGGCCGAGGAGCCTGCCTCGCTCCTTTCTTGCAGCTCTCCAATTTCCCAGGCAATGAAGGCAGTGAGTCGTGTCCATCGATCATGTGTAGCACATTCGCTAATCATCCGTAGATGTACCTGGCCGGTTCTGCGCTCCTACTCCTACCCTACAAGGCACCGTAGAGTGCTGCCTGCCTTGTCCCATCAGCGATTGGGTATACGCAGATGGTACGCCATTATTTCCAGAACACAGCCATCTGTAGCTCACCATATACACAGACTTCGACGATTTGTCGAGAGTCTCAAACTGGCTCAATGTTGCTGGCATGATATGCACAGTACTGCTCCTGATTTCTTTCATTGTCCTGCCGGTCCAGAAAACAAGTCGGCATCACCTCACAGTGTGTTTCGTAGTTGCCGTCTGCATATTACAGGTTCGTATCACTGAAAGCAGTCTTCGTGCGTACGCAGCTGATTGACCTAGCTTGGATTCATAATACCCCTAGGAGCCAAGCCACAACAGTGTCATGACGCCATAACGCCGAACGATATGTCCTCGGACCTCACATGTGCCTTTTCTGGGGCTTGTTTACTTTTTGGGGGATTTGCTTCTATTATGTGGGGTATGTGTGGACATTCAATGCTGACATGACCTTCGTAACGCTGACTGCCGTCCAGGCTTCGTTCGTACCGTCTCTTTGCATCTTCAAATCTGCTGGAAGGTTGTGCCAGGACGGAAAACGTTCTGGTGCTCGCTTTTGGCAGGGTGGGGCGTGCCCATAGTGTTTGCTGCTACTGCCCTCGCAGTCACCGGCGTCTCGTACAGATTCGGGGACACGTGCCATATCAATCACAACGAAGCACTTCAAGATTACTGGGGGCCTATCCTATTCTTCGCGGCTGTCGCCACCATATTACAATTTGTAACCTTTGGATACTGTATCCGGGTATATATAAGGGCTCTTATGAACGACGACCAGCAATCTACGTCAGAGAACAACTCGGGTCTTCCATCATACAATGGGAGTATCAAGACGGTAACAGCACGACAAGCTTACCAGAGAATCAAGAAGGTGATATCCCTACAATGGAGGGGTATTATCGTGGTCATCATCATCATTGTCAACGTCGTGTTCCTGTCCATCGTATTCGTGTCAATGGACAATTCAGTCCAAGCCGCAAGACAAAACCTTAGTAAAGCCAACGACTGGCTAATTTGTCTAGCTCTACACCCAACGAACAAGAACGCCTGTCTGAGCAAGGTTGGTGGTTTAGTCGAGAGCGAAGCAATCGTCATGGCTGTCCTAATCATGATGTCGCTCAACGGCATCTGGACTATCCTTTTCCTCGGCCGCCTTTCGATGATACCAGCCTGGTTCGAACTCTTCAAACGCCCATTCACTAGAAACCACGAATTCGTCTCTGCCGACGCGCGGCGCTTCGCCAACGACACCAAAAACTACGAGATGATCACCTCGCCACCCTCGAGGCCTCTCGACACCCCAAAACAACCCGAGGCGGCCGTTGTGAACCCAGGCGCTGACTCGATATCTACTTTCTCTCCTTCAAGCCCAGATTATTTCGGAAAGGAAGCAACATACTTGAGGCCAAGTTTGAGCTTTTCGACGCCTAGACCGCCGAGTGCCGGGAGGAGCTACGGGAGGGAGTGGGATCCTTCGAATACCCATGCGAAGAGCTCGCGTCCAGATAATGGTTTTGGGAAGATCTACGAATAGTATCACTTATAACATGAAAATAGGACTATTACTCCCCTCGAAGCTCCACCAAGCAGAAGGCTTCCTCCATGAATTCTCCCGAGTCCTGTGCCGTAACCCTCTATCTCCGCGACAGAAGCCGAAATATGGCTTCGCAGGGGGTTCTCTAAAATTGAGTAGGAGCCTGTCAATTTGACATTCCCCAACAGGCGTCAAAGTACGGCATCACACCATGTTGGGACCGAAAGGAATATTCCACAATCTTCTTGACCTACTCAATACGCGTTCTCCGATCACACGATTGGATCCACATGTCCGGCGCTTGTATTCCAGCAAATTTATTTTCACTTCTTATACTCCATTTAGCGATTCATGGGCACAAGGGCGAAGCATAAAAGCCTTTAACGTTATCGACGGCTCCGAGCGGCTTCTTCTTCTTTGGGAAGGAACTATTGTACCTTTATGACGCACTGTACCATCCACAGTGCTGGGACAGAAGGATGGGATTGGATTTCGGGCAGGCTGCAGGATCAGGATCAGGATTGCATTGCATGAGGAAGGGGCGAACGACGCGATGGAATAAGGCTGAAGGATTAAGGGAGCTGGAATACTCGCATAGAGCTAGCTTTCAGCTCAGGTGGGGAGAGCAGTGAAAGAAGAACTACTCGAAATCGTCGCATATCTATCTGAATCCTGGCTCTAGGTCCGGAGTCCAACAATTTGCCACACCTGAACACCTTCGAGGCACAGCCATCTCCAGCGCTCGGGAATAACCAGCACACGATTCCCCTTCTCTAAGCCCCTTCTCCCCGTGTTCACATCCTTCGCCTGCCTTCCCCAACCATAGCCTCTCACTTTAAACTTCCTCCCCTCCCAAGTAGTGCATCGAACCCACAGCCGACCCTCGCTCATGCCCCAGACAACACCCAAACCCAAATCCAAATCCATAGCCTCATCCCCGTTCCAGCTCCTTCCCCACCGTAATCCTATCAATCCGTTCTCCGCGTCCAATGCAGCCCATCAGCACCCTACCCTAAACCCAAACACCCAAAGCCATCCCTCAGCTCATTCTTCCCATTGCCTGCCAGTCATTGCTGCCTGTCCGCTCCCCTCAGCCCCTTGAAAGCTACTCTACTCATCACCAGCGCCAAGGCTGACATGCAGTGAATGCATAGCCGCACGCGCTTCTAGCGAGTGGGCCCACCTCCTGCATTCAGCCCTCATGTTGATTTCTTTTGTAGTGCTGTCCTTTCCTGTTTGTATGTAGGCTCTATCCACCCCAGCTCCTGTCAGGAGCACCAGTCTCTCATTTCAGTCAGCTGCATTGTGCCTTGATATATAGACGTAGATTCGGATCCCCATCGCGCTTACGCAACACTAAGGGGATGGGGATGGAGAAGACGCGCGGATGGGGGGGCCAGGGCAAAGATGGGAGAGGGATTGGGGCTGTTTGGAGGAGGTCGTTTCTTGTGTAAAGCGCGTTATGTGGGGCGACTTTCGTAAGAAGCGTTTGGGGAAATAGGAAAGACGGACGGTATGAGCAGAGTGGGGGGTGAGGGCGGCGCTGGGAGAGTGTTTGGAGGGGGTAGGTAGGGTGGGTGTTTTGGAAAGATTTAGTGTAGGGTGGGTGCTTTGGACGGGAGATGTGCTTTGGAAGTGTAAGAGTGTTTTGACTGGGTTGACTATTGTATATATATGGTACAAGGGAAAAGAATGTTTATTAGGTATGTGGAAGTAGGGTTGGAGTTGAGGATGTTTTCTCTACGGGACGGGCTAGTTGTCTTCCAATGTGTCTGACTGTCTCTTTCTACGGGGTTTTTTTTGAAATGGAGATAGGGAGGGTATAAGATGCATGGATGGATGAACACGGATCTTATACCTGGGAGCAGGGTTGTGGATGGTGGTGGCTATTTGGTATGCACGACCTTGTTGGTCGAGCGAAACCTATGATCCCTCCTCCAAGAGGTGTCGTGACCGAGTGTAAATATGCGATACGGCTTGACTGCTTGCCCTTTTAGCAGTTGGGGTGTCAATGGCCGAGCAGCCCACCGGCATTCCGTCAACACGGTTTTCCGTGAGGGGCAAGGTGGGGATCTCCTCTGCCGTCATAGAGAACAAGTCACTAGAATTGGAAATACGGCATGTGTAGAGATTTGGGTTCTTTTATAGATTCTGCCAGGTACCTGCTGTAAATACCCAGTAGTCCTCGGCCCCGGAGGCCTTTCCACAACTGCCCATACAGCTATATCCGAATCTCAGACACCTCGGGCTAGCAAGCGCTGCACAATGGCCCTTCCTGCCCCCAGCTCCTTCGACATATGAGACATTATCGAAGTTGTAATTACCTTAGATTAAAGGTTCACCACACGCGGCGTCGGTGGCGGCAGTATGATGAATTATTCCCCCCAACTGTACATAGAAATCAGATCCCTTAACACCATCGCTAAATGCTGGAGTCCGCTACAAGGGAGGGTATCGTCGCAGAATCTTCGAAACAAGTCATTAATCGCACCTCACGCCTACAGTTGCGGCGCGCCCCTGCCCGTCAGCCGCCCAAACAGGTGCTCGGGTGGGATGCGCCCCATGTTGCTCGTTTTGTCGAAATATGTCGTGGGCGCGGGGCTGTAGCCCTCGTGCTTGCGGCGGTAACGCTCAATGAGGATGCCGGCGACGACGACAAGAAAGATGGTGCCGAGGGCGCAGGCGAGGGAGATCAAGACCACGAGGCCGATGGCCATGTGCCCACCTGAGATTGTGAAGCTCAGGACCTTCTCTGAGAAGAGTTGCGACAGACTGCCCGGGTTGTTCCTGGAAGTCGAGATAAGGAAAGGAGTGAAGTTGGTACCGTTGAAGAGAGCGGCGGACGCGTTGCCGAAGTTTGGAAGGTCGAGTTGGCCAGTAACCAGGAGGACCATGCCGGCGTCGACGAGCTTGTTGTTGTCGTGCTTTTGACTGAGTTGGAACATGGAGAGGCCGCGGATCGTTGTATCGGCGCCGAGATCATAGCCGACAGAGGTGAAGCTGCCGTCGTACTTGAGAAGGAAAGCTGAGCCGTTGGTGTTCTTTCCTGCAACCCAAAATTGGGATGCGTCGTGGTTTGCAGGTGACAATGCGGTTACTGGCCCAGGCACATTATCGGACGCGCCCTTCAGAGCGGCCCATGATAAAGCCTTAGTATCAAACGTGGCCAGTGTGGTTGGGTTATTGTCCACTGTCAAATTACCGCCAGCAAGTAATTTGTTGCTGCCTTGCCACGCAAAAGCCGCAACGCTTCCCCCGAGGTTCGTGCCTGGTTGGTTCCAACGCCGATTTGCAAACGTGCAAACAGCGGGACAACCCAATGAGCCTGCGGTTTCAAAGCTGCCACCAACGTAAACTTCATCAGAATTCGGCCTCGCCGTAATGGCGTTGACCGCGACGTTCCTACCACCCAAGGCTGGAGGCTGAGGGTTGGCGTAGTTGGCTGCAACGAGATCATACGTGATCAGGCCATTGACAGGCTGGTTGTTGACTTGACCGGCAACAGTGCCGCCGGCATACAACGTGCTGGCTTGAGTGGCAACAGTTAGGAACACTGAATCAGGATTGAGCCCGCTTTCGACACCTGTTATAGTGCCGGTGCTGTTCAAGAAGATGAGGTTGTTGATCGTGGAGCCATTGCTCGAGGTCGCTGAGAAGTGGCCTCCGAGGATGGTGATGTTGTCGCCTCCAGCATTGTAGAAGAGCCCGGTGACGGCACCAGTGACGTTCTGCCCGCTTACACCAGCCACAGCCCGCTTAGCTTTCGAAGGTGACCCAGGTTGCTCAGGCTGTATTTTGACTCCGAGTGAATTGATGTGGAGGGGACTCGACGTCAAAGAAATTGCATCGCCGGCGTTGATGTCTTGCGCTGTGAGAGTTCCTGACAAGAGCGGGGTGCTACCTGTGATGTTCGTGGAAGCACTGAGAAATCCGTCCACTGCCATAGACTCAGTCACCAGGTTTGCTTGCCAATTTTGCCGTGACGGAACCCACAGAGCAAAGCCAGAGACCTTGATCGCAGGATTAGAACCGAAAGCCTCAATTCGGTCGAAATCACCGCTAAACCCAAGGCACGTTTCCGGCGTATTCGTCGTGACGTTCAGATCTAGAGGAACGACAGTGTCGACCCGACCTCGTACACCGTTGCCAACTGCTTGCCAGCCCTTGCTCGTCGAATTGAATATAGCGATGTTATTGAGCCCAGGCACAGTCTGATTAATAGTGCCAGTAAATTGCCCAGCCACGAAGAGCAAGTCTTCAAAAGCAAATAATGTGCTGACTTCCGCATTGAGGCCACCACCGGGCAAAGAAGTGGCATTGCTGCCATTAATTGAGAAAATGTTAACGATCCCAGGTCCAGTGAGGTTGCCAGCAGCATAGGCCACGCCATCGAGAATAGCCAGTCCATTGATCATGGCACCTTCGTCAAGGCTCGTTCCTGCTTTATCGATTGACGAGTTAGTAAAATCGGTGTTGATTGAGGCTTGGTTTGGGTCAAACTCGAACAGTCCGTTCAGTCCGCCGGTAGAATTCCCTCCGGTAAGCTCGAAGCGGACTCGCTGAGCAACAAGGCTTATGTTGCCGCCACTTTGGTTGGCCGATGGTGTAAGTGTGATTGTAGGGCGGAAAGCGCCATTGCTGGCGTCGACAGGCCCAGAGTATATTTGGTCGTACTTATCGTAATTATTCGTCTGATATATGGTCGTCGACTTGGCCTGTCCTGGAACGGTCTTGGTCGAGAATTGCCCAGTCACATTCGCTATTCCCCTGCTGTCGCAGGTCTGATCTTGCATGCAACCGGGTGTGTAAATGGTGACGATGTAATTACCAGCTTGCTGGATGTCCGGACTGAAGATAACCGAAACATCACTAGCTTTAACATTAGGATCACTGAGGTTCGCTGTCAGATACTGAGAGTTGCTTTTGCCCGATGGCGTGATTGTCCAGGGACCAGTTGATGTGGCATTGGATGGGGATTTACTTTCTGCACAAGTAGGTTCGTTAAGGCTCTGTACAGCGTAGGCGTAAATATCTGGAAAACTTTAGTATTGCTCGTGTTGGAATAAGCGGACTCGTACCGTCCTGAAAGAGTTCGATTCCATCAAGTCCTCCTCCTTGACCATACCAAGCCAAGATGTCGATCTGGAAAACACTCATGCCAACCCGATTGACGAAATGGAAATCTCTGTAAGGGGTATTTGAGTCCTGAGGAAGCGGGCACCACGCATCACATGTCGCATTCTTTCCCGTTGCCGGATCGATGTATGTGAAATTCATGATGCCATGGATAGATAAAGCTGTGAACCTGAAGGTTTTCGTGCCCCGGCCGCCTTGATGGGTGTTCCAGAGTCTAAGCTTGGTAGGTTCGAAACCAAAGTTGAGGTCTGCCCTCCAGTACCCTGGTGTATTGTCGGCCAATAGCCATGTGTTGCCGGCGCCATCCTGTCCGCTGGACTTGCAGACAATTGCCTGGGGGTCGTTAAAACCATTGGTTGTGGTGGCCGATCCAGAGGTGATGTTTGCAGAAGATAGATTGATCACCTGTTGATCTTTGTGGGTTGGCGTCGTCGTGTTGCCTAGACCGGTGAAAGATCCAGCGAACATCATGTTCCCGTTCGAAGCACCTCTTATCTCGTAGACCGGTCCATTGAAGCCAGCAAAAGGCAGATCGGACCATCCAGCCATACCCACCCATGCAATCGCGTTCGTCGAATTGCCGCCCTTGAAATTCCCACCCACGTAAACCGTATTGGTTTGTTGATCACACCAAAGCACTTCCACGTTTCCAGTCAAACCGGGCAGGGCTGTGATTTTCTGTGTTGATGGGTCGTACATTGCCACTCCTTGTGCCTCTTGTCCACCCAGACTTGTGAAGTTTCCCCCAACCACGACACCTGCCAACGTTCCATCATTCATGATAAAAGGGCACATGGACTTGATGTAGGCATCGGAGGTGACGGTCGTTGCGAAGTCGCCATTGGGCTGCTGGGTGATGAGCGATTGACTGCCGTTGGTGCTGTATCGATTCTCGGTCTGCTGCTTGTAGGAGTAGAGAGAAATGGCATCGAAATCACCCGTCAATGCGACACGGCCGAGCTGGGAGAGGTCAAGGTCCGGTGGAGGGACTGGATCGAAGTTGAGCCCATGGGCCGGCGCGATCACAGTGAGGGACGGCCATAGGAGGATGATGTGTGCAAGTTCGGCCGCCGCAGGGCCAAACAATGAAGATAATCTCATTGCTTGACCAAAGCTTCAGTGCTGTAGTCCGTTAGATCCCAATCTATTGGATGGCGAATTAAGGATCAAAAGTGCCAGAGCGATTGAGTCAGGAGTGGCGGCATGAAGGCTCGCGTCGGACGCAGAAAAAGGAAATCAACAAGTGAAGCTGTTTGAAACCGGGCTGTTGGTCTCATTCTTCGACAAAGGCCAATGCAGCGACGTGGAGACTGCAGAGGAGCTGTGACACAGGCGTGAAGCAAGGTTGACGACGGTGAGGTTCCCTGGGAAGATGCACAGTGAGGAGATTGATTTTCTGGGCCATCACCAGGGCCGTCCTTGACCCATGTTCCTTCCTGCAGCTAGTGGCCCGAGTAGAATACGCTCTAATCTACTTCGGCCCAATCACCTTCTACCAGCAGACAATTGTCGGCATCCTCCTTTCAGATGATTCATGCCAACCTTTACTCTCACCACGTCGCATTCCTACTGTACAGAGAACGTTGACTGTGATTATAACTTTATTTTAATCTTACATGAACAGCGACGAACTTCACAGGGCACTTGAAGAGATGCTTTGGGCTCAGAGTTTCAAATCAACTGCCCCGCGGCCATCATGCCTCCCGCCGTGGCTGATCTTCTTCCACACTCGGCCTTTCAATCGTCACCAACTCGCCTCGCTGCCCTCTTGGTTTCGGACAACTCACTGAGCTCTTGAATGCATGGGCCATTATCGTTCTGATTGGCATCAGAGGCAGTTTCCTACTGTTAAGACGACTCAATCTTATTATAGCTGTTGTACATGCCTCAGCAGAGGTGGCGCACAATCTGAAGACGCTTGACCCGACCCGCTTTCCACCCTTCCAAGGCGATTCTTTACTCAATTTTACGTTAAGTATGCTGTCTGTATCGTATATACACGCGAATGTCTGTTTTCCCGAGATGACCTTGGAAACAGAGCGGTAGCAGATAAACTCAATAGTGATTGAACGATCCAAGGACCTAAAGTTCTTGTGATCGATGCGATACTCCATCCCGGAGAGTAATTTAAGGAGGTTTGACGTGGGTGTCGCTTGTGCGGATGAGCGCCTGCATTATGTGGTGAGGCAACTCCACGACGCTGCAAGGTGACTGGCAACCTTGTTTTATCAACATGGTGCTCATACTCTTCGATTGTCAACGCAATCGGTGTCCTCACATCCTTGTGAATACTCGTCCTTATCCTGTACGGCAATAGTCTCCCATACCCCAGCGGCATCTAAAATCATCTTGAATACCCACCAAGCCGACGCAATCACGTACTGACGGTATTGCCCTGGACACGCAATTAGCGATATATATCAGTCGACTATGAAATGCCATTGAATCTAATATGCCTCTCCTGCACGATGATTTCTTTCGATAAAGATTCCTCGCGTGTACGTTTATTGCCGATCATCGCCTGCCTTGGTTGTAAGATCGCCTACACGTCCATGCATGATTGTGTCGGCCCATTGGGTATCTGAGATGATTCTAGCTACCGCTTGGGTATGGGAGACTATTGCCATATCCTGTATGTCAGAGCCGTGGCTGAAAGGAAGGCCCATTGCTCAGTCTCTGCGTGCTTCTCCTCGTCACCGGTGATGGGTTGGGGCACTTGATTATCGCCATCTAGAACTTGACGGGTTGTGATCTTGCTCTTTGCTCACGCGTTGTGTCTTTTGTTGTTGGCTCATATTGTCGCCTTTGCCTGGCCACAGACAGCCGTACTAGTAGATCGCAGGGAGACGTACAGCTTATTCTGTTACTCTACCCCGGCTGGTGACGGATGCCGGTATGACCAGCAAAGCTCGTCTGTATAATTTTGAAGACTGGATCAGCTGGACAATGCGCAGTTTTAATTTTTGGTTGGTAAGGATTGAAGAAGTTCAGGTTATTCTCCTGCGCTTGGCCCTCTCGCCTCTGGCGCTCTCCTTCAGTATTAACCTTTTCGTCTCATCGCCCTCGGGTTCCCCCTGCTCTTCTGTGTCCGTCTTGAATTCTTTTTCGAGCATAACCTGACTCGGAGTTTCCAGAACATCCTCTTGCTTGATTTCTGTAATCTCAACCTTTGTACTCAGCCGCTCAGAGAATGCTCGTAAGTCAGCGGTGAACAGGACGCTGTGCGCCCAGCCGGCCTCCTGGCCCCATAGGCTGCGAAAATGGTTACCTATCGCATCGTACGTAGCAGGGGTTAAGCTGCGGTGTTTGCCTTTGCCGAACTTGTAGTCGCGTTGTGCGATTTGCCATACTGCTCAGGTCAGCGGAGTCTATCGACACACACCAGGATCCTAAAGCGTACCATGCGTATCAATTGGCACAGCCTCCCCCCAGCCTAGCCCCATGAGACAGACGCAGTCTGCCACTTTGGGCCCGACACCTTGCAGGTTCAAGAGCTCGGCATGGGCGTTACGATAGCCCTCTCGGCCGCCTGGAAGCATCGGTCCAGCATATGATGGTTTAGAGCCCACGACGGGACTCTCGGGGTTACGCAAACCGTCAAGCCAGCCAATTCCTCGCTCTTGAGATATCATGACTGCTGTCTTATTCAGATACCTGGCGCGGTAGCCAAAACCCAACTGACGCAAACGGCTTTCGACGGCTGGATCGGTCAAGGCAGATGGTGGTGGCATGTCGTAGAAAGGCTTCGAATCAATGTAGCCGATTAAAGATCCGTAATGAATGCATAGCTTTTCCATCTAACAAACCACCTCTGTTAGCACATAATCAGGCCACTGTCCTTGGGATTAAGTACCATTTGGGAAATTCTGATTATGTTGTTGTTACTACTGCATATAAAGCCAACGAGGGCTTCCCAAGCATCTTGCTTGAGTACACGAATGCCCGCAAACTTGGGTGCCTTCTTCTTGAAGTTCAAGTCTGCTAATGACCATTGCTCATATAGGCACGTTAGATTCGGCCCAAGATTTAGGTAATGTCGCACTAGCTCTTCAGTATCATCCTCATCGAGGTGATGATTGTTGGACGAGGATGACCGGGAGGAAGGTGGAGTGGGAGGAGCAGTAGGGGTCTCTGGGAATATTGCTCGATAGTGTAAATACGTGGTATCCTGCTTCAAGCAAAGAATGCGACCATGAAGAGCGCAGGACCATGTACTATCTTCTGACTTTCTCCATCTTTCAAAACTATCAGCTATGATCTTTCGAACCTGTGGGGGCTTTCACACCTGAAAGATTGGCCGCATCTAAGGGTTGTGTCGAGACAGAGCTCGGCCAGAGTTATAGGTAGCTTCCGCCAAGGAACTTTGCGTACCGTGGTCATACTGCTCCAATCAATGACCTGGGTAAAGATCTGGACAGATGTAAATCAGATGCTTCTAGTGTTCTTTACTTCACAGATCGTGTGTCTCTGAATTCATCCAACGCGTCAAATTTACGGCTAGCCTCAAACGCTTGAGCGTCGGGCCGTCAGCCTTTCTGAACACTTCAAGCTCCATAATTCTCACAGCGTGATTGACCAGAATCTCTGTTTCTTACAAGCTTGGAGAAGCTTGCGAAATCATATGAATGAGCTGTGATATAGTCATCTGGGGTCGCTCATCTTACCTATACTACCACCATGAACGGTGACAGCTATTCGTCAAGAGGAATGGCATCAACAAACGCCCTTCCAAGGATCCGCAAGCATGAAACTGACGCGAGCCATCCTAATGCAGATGCTGGCAGACATGGGTCGTCTCGAGATTACTACGTAAGCCTGGATCCTAATGGACAACAGTTTTCGAGGCTTCTGCGAAGGCTTGAGGCTGCAATGCTGGGTATGCATACTAACCTTCTTGCTTAGGGTTCCAGGGATGACCGACGAAACAAAGATCCAAGAGATCGCGAATACCGCGGATCAGATCGGCGACGCTCAAGGTCACCCCACCACCGAAGCTCTAGACCTTCTCGCCGCGAACCAGAGGTAGATTCATATTCGACGAGCAGAGATTACAGAGCGCGTGAACGGGAGGATCGCTACACGGATGGACACGGCCGTGAAGACCGAGGGTGGGATCGAGACCGCGGTGATCGTGGTGACCGCGATAGGGGCATGTCAAGACGCGACGCTCGACGCGACGATGACGAGCGGCCACGACGAGATAGGGATCTCTTTGAAGGGCGTAATGACCGTCGTCGGGAGGCTCCCCGGGCTGGCAAAAGCGATCGCGATGAATTCGCCATGCAAATGGGAGCACGCGATCGCACAAAGGATGCTAGCCCACCGCCGAAGAAGAAGGAGCCTACCCCTGACTTGACGGATACTATTCCGATTACCGAGAGAAAAAGGAGGTTGACTCAGTGGGACATCAAGCCGCCTGGTTATGAAAATGTTACTGCGGAGCAGGCGAAGCTCTCTGGTAGGCTCTTATCTGAACAGACCACCACGATTTTACTGTGATTAATGCGTCTGCAGGCATGTTTCCCTTACCAGGAGCACCTCGCCAACAGCCAATGGATCCAAGCAGATTGAAAGCTTTCATGGACCAGCCAGCAGGATCCGCCGGCAATGCAGCTCTCAAGCCATCCAACGCAAGACAATCAAAGCGTCTATTTGTACACAATATTCCTGTTTCCGGCAACGAGGAAAGCATCATCAACTTCTTCAACCTTCAACTCAATGGGTTGAACGTGATTCAAGGCATCGATCCCTGCATTTCTGCTCAGATATCCAGCGATCGATCTTTTGCACTCCTCGAATTTAAGTCGCCGAGCGACACTACAGTGGCCTTGGCATTGGATGGGATCGCGATGCAGGACACTGAGAGTATGGACACAGGCGACGGTGCTACAAACGGATCTTCAAAGGGACTGTCCGTACGGCGACCGAAGGACTACATCGTGCCGTCCATTGCGGATGAAAGCGATTACTCGGAAGGCGAGATTTCTAGCATTGTCCCGGATACCCCAAACAAAATTAGCGTAACAAATCTCCTCCCGAATTTGAGCGATGACCAGGTCACTGAATTGCTCGTCGCTTTCGGGCAGCTCAGAGCTTTTGTGCTTGTCAAGGATCAGAGCACGGAAGAGTCCAGGGTAAGGGAGCTTTATAAGTTTTGATCCGTCAGAGCTAATGAGTACGAAGGGAATTGCTTTCTGCGAGTACACAGACCCGGCGTACACCGAGATAGCTGTTAATGGCTTGAACGGCATGGAACTCGGTGATAGGTTCCTAAGGGTTCAGCGAGCTAGTATTGGCGTTACCCAAGCTGCGGGACTTGAGATGGGTGTCAACGCCATGTCTCTACTAGCAGGCACGACTTCGAACGATCTTGAAGAAGGACGAGTCCTGCAGCTTCTTAACATGGTGACGGCTGAAGAGCTGATCGATAACGAGGATTATGAAGGTAAATCTTCATCAAACTTTGATCCCAAGCGTCAGCACTGACATTCGTTAGAAATCTGTGAGGACATCAAGGAAGAGTGCGAGAAGTATGGCAGTGTGGAGGAGATGAAGATCCCAAGACCTAGTGGCGGAAGTAGGCAGTCCAACGGGGTCGGCAAGATATTCATCAAATACGACACTCCTGAATCCGCACGAAAAGCCCTACAGGCTCTAGCCGGAAGGAAATTCCAAGATCGGACAGTAGTCACCACCTATTTCTCTGAGGTAAATGTAGCCCTTGAACAATAGTCCTGGGGTCGCTTTACTGACATTCTCTGCAGGAGAGCTTCGAGGTCAACGCTTGGTGAAAGCAAGATGATGAAAGCCGGTCTCCAGAAAAGCGTCCTTCCATTACCTTTGTATTTCAGATTACTTCATGACACTTGTCTAACTTGTATGCATTGGTTCGGTCCCTTTAGTAGAACGCTCGCCGAGCTGTGTGGCAAATGGATGGAGTCGCGGCATACGGGAGTAGATAGAATTGATGCTGTGTGCAGTCCGCCATGTACAGTGATTGTTCGCATAGAAGCGCACAGTATTGATGTGGCCACCAATTTGTAGAGCTCTGCTAAAAAGGGTTAGCGCCGTCTGTCCCGTGAATTCCTTCGACTCATTCCACGATCATTTCATCAACCTAGACGACGCTGATGGTAGTCTGACCTAAGTAATTTCGTGACGTCTATTTGGCTAGGCTGCTGAACAGGTACAATGTCGGACTGTAAGTGTATCGCACACCACCTGTCGATCCTTGAACTCACTGTTCTGCCAGCACAAAGCGAAGAAATTCGAGCCCACCAGGCGGCGCGCAACGCTGCAGCTTCAGGGAAGAAAGGTTCCAAGACTTTCGATCCCTCCAACCAGCGCACTGACGTATCGACGAAGGCTTCCCTGACTGAAAGCTTTGATACGCAGCTTTACGATCGCAATGTGGTTGACAAATTTGCGGGGTACAACACCTCAATCGCTGTTGATGGGGATGATACCGAAATGGCGGATGCCGATGGCGATAGTAGTCGGCGTCTGGTCGGCCAGTATACCGCTACCAAGGACCAAATGAATGAATTTGCCACCGGTGCTGGCGTTGAGGAGGAGGACATACTGCTTGGGCGTGAGAAACAAGCCAGAATCGCTGATCGCGAAACTGACTATCAGAAGCGCCGCCTGAATCGCGGTCCTCTCACACCAACCCGAGCAGATCCGTTCGCAGCAAACCGCCAAGCCGGCATCCAAGATGAAGGCCAAAGCTACCGAGAAATCATGGCCGCAAGGGATCTAGAGAAAGAAGAGGAACGAGTCAAGAAGCTCATTGCGGACAAACAAGCAATTGGTGAAGACGGGGATATCGAGCATCAAGCAACCCTGAAGAAGGAGGATAACAGTGACAAAGAGAACAAGGAGTCAGGCGCTGCAGTCGCAGTAGCCTCAGGGCGAAAGCGCAAACAACGATGGGATGTATCCGCTGAGGGCATGCCAGCTCCAGACGAGGCCAAAACAAAGCGGTCTCGGTGGGACCAGACGCCAGCGCCTGCAGGGGTCGAAGCCACGCCCAAACGGTCAAGATGGGATCAAGCACCGTCTCTTGAAGGTGCTACACCTGTTGGACAAGCCGGTTTAGCTACTCCTATGCATTATTCCCAAGCTGGTGGCGCTATGCTGCCTACTACTTTCGGTACGGACATCTCGTCACGAAATGCACCTCTGTCTGACGAGGAGCTCGACCTTATGCTTCCCAGCGAAGGCTACAAAGTCCTCGATCCACCTCCTGGCTACGCTCCCATACGGACACCTGCGCGCAAAATGATGACTACCCCTGCGCCGATTGCAAGCACGTCAGGGTTTGGTGGCTTCATGATGCAAGAACCAGAAAGTGCGAGGGCAATGGGCAAACAGCTGCCGACTGAAATTCCGGGTGTGGGTGACTTACAATTCTTCAAAGCTGAAGATATGGCATACTTTGGCAAGCTGGTAGATGGTGGAGATGAGAACGCTATGTCGGTTGAGGAGCTTAAAGAGAGGAAGATCATGCGGTTGCTCCTCAAAGTTAAAAACGGAACACCGCCGATGCGTAAGACCGCGCTTCGTCAACTCACGGATAACGCACGCCAATTCGGTGCAGGACCTCTGTTCAATCAGATCCTTCCTTTACTCATGGAGAAGACCCTCGAGGACCAGGAGCGGCATTTACTTGTTAAAGTCATCGACCGTGTTTTGTACAAGCTCGATGATCTTGTACGGCCCTATGTACACAAGATCCTTGTCGTCATTGAGCCTCTCCTGATTGACCAAGACTACTATGCCCGTGTGGAGGGCCGAGAGATTATTTCTAACTTGAGCAAAGCGGCTGGTTTAGCACACATGATCAGCACAATGAGACCTGATATCGATCACGTTGACGAGTACGTTCGAAACACCACTGCTCGAGCCTTTGCTGTGGTTGCTTCAGCTCTAGGGATACCGGCACTGCTTCCTTTCCTACGCGCTGTATGCAGGAGTAAGAAATCGTGGCAAGCCAGACACACTGGAGTCAAGATCGTCCAGCAAATCCCCATTCTCATGGGTTGCGCTATCCTGCCACATCTGAAAGGATTGGTTGACTGTATCGGCGACAATTTGAGCGACGAGCAGGCGAAAGTCCGAACTGTTACCAGTCTCGCTATTGCTGCCCTCGCCGAAGCAGCTAATCCATACGGTATCGAGAGCTTTGATGATATTCTGAACCCGCTTTGGACAGGTGCCCGGTCAGTTCTTTCCTCCTTTTCGCAACTTCTCTCTTTTCCTATGTTTGCTTTTGGTGCAAGCACCTTCCCACCATGGGGCGCCCCACTTACTTCCTGGATCTCGAGACTGTCGTCTTTGCTTCAATCTGTCTCTACAAGCTCATCGAAGACTGTTACTACGGACTCAACAAGGACCTTCTTCAGCTCTGCTTCTACAGTCAGTTGTCAGCTTCCTCTTCATCATGGCCGACATTCTCGTCTTTGTGCTGTCTCCCGCCTGGACTATGCTCTCAACGATCTCAGCCAGCTCGAAAAACAGCGTCTTCGATGTCGTGTTTCCTGATGAGGCCGCTCTCAATCAGATGGCTTCGACTATCGCTCTCGTCTTTGCCCCAGGTCTTCTGCAGGTACTTCAGAGTACGGTTCCGCCTACGATCGAGTATTTCAAGACTCTGCCACCTTGCGATCGGCTTGATCGATTTTGGGCTGTCTACCTGCTGGTCTTAGAGAAACCTGGTCATAAGGCCAACCTCCGCAAAGCAAAGCACAATAAAAGCAACCAGGATTCAATTGACAAGCTTCGAACCGCGAAGAAGTACTGGTGTGACCTCTGCAAAGTCTCGAAGGCCTCAAAGTACAAACTTGATCAGCATAACGCTACTCCTTCGCATCTTCGGAAAGTAGCAGATATGGTCGACCCTAAGAAGCCTCACAAATGCGTCCCTTGCAACATGAGCTTCCATAACACGGGCCACTTCTACCGGCACGAGAAGTCGGTGAAGCACAAGGCGACAGTGTCGAAAATCCTTAGGAGAAAATCCTAAGGACCTTCTTTCAGACTGGACTTTTCTTGGTTTCTGCATTGTGCTATTATTTTGTCATCAGATGTATATCTGTTCACTACTAACACATATCTTAGGAAGCAGCGAGGTAAGGGTCTGGCAGGCTTCTTGAAAGCCGTCGGATACATCATCCCCTTGATGGACGAAGAGTACGCCAATTACTACACCAGTCAGATCATGGAAATCCTACTTCGGGAGTTCTCCTCGCCTGACGAGGAAATGAAGAAGGTCGTGCTCAAGGTCGTCTCTCAGTGTGCAAGCACCGATGGTGTCACAGCTGGCTATCTCAAGGAGCATGTACTTACAGAGTTTTTCAAGAGCTTCTGGGTCAGACGAATGGCTATGGACAAGAGAAACTACAGGCAGGTGGTTGAGACTACTGTCGATATCGGTCAGAAGGTCGGCGTTGGCGAGATAGTGGAGAGGATTGTCAACAACCTGAAAGACGAGAGCGAGTCCTACCGGAAGATGACACTGGAAACTGTCGAGAAGGTCATTGCCGGCCTTGGAGCTGCGGACATTGGCGAACGGCTTGAAGAGCGCTTGATCGACGGCGTACTGCACTCGTTCCAGGAGCAAAGTGTTGAAGACATCGTCATGCTCAATGGCTTTGGTACCGTGGTTAACGCCCTCGGAACTCGATGTAAGCCATACCTACCCCAGATCGTCAGCACCATCCTCTGGCGACTCAACAACAAATCCGCAACCGTGCGACAACAAGCCGCCGATCTCATCTCCCGCATCGCCATGGTCATGAAGCAATGCGGCGAAGACGCTCTGATGGGCAAACTCGGCATCGTCCTCTACGAATACCTCGGCGAGGAATACCCCGAAGTCCTGGGCTCCATCCTCGGCGCCCTCCGTTCCATCGTCACCGTCGTCGGCATCAACTCCATGCAACCGCCCATCAAAGACCTCCTCCCGCGCCTCACCCCCATCCTCCGCAACCGCCACGAGAAAGTCCAAGAAAACACCATCGACCTCGTCGGCCGCATCGCCGACCGCGGGCCCGAGAGCGTCAACGCCCGGGAATGGATGCGCATCTGCTTCGAGCTCCTCGACATGCTCAAGGCCCACAAAAAGGGCATCCGCCGCGCCGCCAACAACACCTTCGGCTTCATCGCCAAGGCCATCGGCCCGCAGGACGTGCTGGCCACGCTGCTGAACAACCTGCGCGTGCAGGAGCGGCAGTCCCGCGTCTGCACCGCCGTCGCCATCGGCATCGTCGCCGAGACCTGCGCCCCCTTCACCGTGCTCCCCGCGCTCATGAACGAGTACCGCGTCCCCGAGCTCAACGTCCAGAACGGCGTGCTCAAGTCGCTCTCCTTCCTCTTCGAGTACATTGGCGAAATGGCAAAGGACTACGTCTACGCCGTCACGCCCCTCCTCGAGGACGCCCTCATCGACCGCGACCAGGTGCATCGCCAGACCGCCGCCAGCGTGGTCAAGCACGTTGCCCTCGGCGTGGTGGGCCTGGGCTGCGAGGACGCGATGATGCATCTGCTGAATCTGCTGTACCCGAACTTGTTTGAGACGAGCCCGCATGTGATTGATCGGATCATTGAGGCGATTGATGCGGTGCGTATGGCGGTGGGGACGGGTATGGTGATGAATTATGTGTGGGCGGGACTGTTCCATCCGGCGCGGAAGGTGCGGACACCGTATTTCAGGTGAGCTTTTCCTTAATCTACTTCCCTACCCCCCGTCTTCTTTTCTTCTCAGACTGTCATGATAGGGAGAGCTGATGGAACTTCTACAGGTTGTACAACGACGCCTATGTCCAGGCCGCGGACGCGATGATCCCGTATTATCCCAATATGGATGAGGACAGGCTGAACAGGCATGAACTGTCGATCGTGCTGTGATTCTAGTTGGCTGGCGCAGGAATTGGACAAATACTTGTCATTACTATACGCTTCTTGTACCCTGGTAGGTGCCATGAGACGAGGGATCAGAGCGGTTGAGAAACTCTTTAGCCTTGGCTTCTGGTGGAGGGCGGGCCTGTATGGGGGAAATGGGATGCGACACACTTGCTTCCAGCACTTCTGTTCCTAAGTTCTACAGTCCAAGCAGGTTATCAATAGCAACATCATCACGACCACCATTAATAAGGCTCAAGCGCCAGATTCACGGGCTACGGAGTGCAACTTCATTTGCTCGAATATGTTCGATTACTTTGCTTGACTGAGGTATGTTCGATTTGTTAATTAACCTACTTTACCTGTAACCGTGACGGTTCTCATAGACGTTTTATGGACCCCAGCGGATCCCGGTGTATGCTGTCGCCACGTCCGATTGCGAATTGGGATGCGGCAATTCACCCAGCTCGAAGTAAAAGCATGATTTGTTCCTCAAAATGCGATATATGCGATAATATACAGACCACTGTGACTACTTCTTCGCCCTCTATGTACTAGTAAATTTCTATCCCATAACGCCCACCCAAATGCCGCTTAAACCACCTCCCCTCCCCTCCCTCCCCCCACATCTACAACTCCTCCTTCGTCGGCAGCCTAATCTCCCAGTTCCTTTCCCCAACCTCCATCCCCAACCAAAAGCGCCACAGCCTCCCCACCTCGCCCGCCGCGATCCTCGTCGCCAGGCCCGGGAGCGCGATCCAGGATTTCAGCACGTAGACATAGGCTTTCCACACGAGGCGGGCTTCGCTGCGGATGGCTTCCATGATGGTGTCTTGTTCTTCTTCGTCTTGGGAAGAGGGGTCGGGGTAGTCGGCGGGGAAGTCGTCAAGGTCGTCGAGGGAGGAGGAGGCGAGGGAGGAGGAGGAGGAGGAGGAGGAGGAGGAGGAGGAGGAGGAGGAGGAGGAGGAGGAGGAGGAGGAGGAGGAGGAG
>JAABUQ010001497.1_pt1 | contig 49879 bp, 41 predicted proteins | sample 5560001 | NCBI WGS metagenome assembly JAABUQ01 (sample SAMN10711888, study PRJNA513371) | rock metagenome | isolation source: Antarctica rocks | place: Antarctica: Victoria Land, Finger Mt nord | collected 2015-12-18
ATCTGGACAGCGCCGCAGCCATCCCGCCCCTGACCCGCCGTTTAGGTTGACGCTTGCGTCAGGGAGCCGGACGCCACAGGCACACCGACTTCGATCAATCGAGTTATGCGGGTTGAAGCGCGGGGAGTGGGCTTCTCCTCACCAAGCAGCCACGCCTCCAATTGCCGCCGGGCGCGGAAAACACGGCTCTTGGCGGTTCCAACGGCGCATCCAGTGGCTTCGGCCAAAGCCTCATAGCTCATTCCGTGTATCACAACCATCACCAGCGCCTCGCGTTGATCGGCTGGAAGACGGGTCATCGCCTTACCGAGTTCCTTCAAGGCCAACCTATCCTCGTGCGGCGCCTCAGACGCAAACGCTGACTGAGGCACGTCATCAATGTCGGTCGTGTCCCGCCGCTTGCGCAGATTGGAGATGAACCGGTTGCGCAGGATACGATGCATCCAAGCGGCAAAGTTTGTCCCTGGGATGAAGCTGTTGCTGGCGGACAACGCATTGCAGACGGCGTCCTGCACCAAGTCCTCTGCCGCAGACCGGTTGCGGGTCAAAGCAAGCGCCTGGATGCGCAGCTTGGGGAGGATGTGGATGACCTGGTCATGGAAGGTTGTGCTCATGGTCCCGCCTCGTGTCGTCATACCGGGGCAATGACGCGCCGCCGCCTGCGTTGCATCGCCAGCTTCACGTAATCGCGAGCGCAGCCCGCTAGGGAGATGCGCCTTCCTGCTCAGCCAGGCGGGAGAGCGCAGCGCGCGCACGCGACAACCGGGCCTTCATCGTGCCGACCGGCACCTGACAGATAGCAGCCGCCTCATCGTGGGAAAGTTCCTGCGCCCCCACCAGGATCAGCGCCTCACGCAGCAGCGGCGGCAGGCGCCATATCAGCGCTTGCAGCTCATGCAGTTCGGCACGGGCAAGCTGCTGCGGACTGGCGCCTTCCTCGCCGGTGAAGCGTGCGTCCATCGCAGCGATTTCGCGTTTCCGGCGACGGGCCTGCTCATAGAACTGATTTCGCAGGATCGTGAACAGCCACGCTTTCAGGTTCGTCCCCGGCTCGAACTGGTGCAATGCGCCCAGGGCGCGGACCAAGGTGTCTTGCACTACGTCGTCCGCCATCACCCGGTCGCGCACCAAAAACCGTGCAAAACCGCGCAGGTCGGGCAGCAATGCGATGATCTCGCGCCGCAAGTCGGCGTCGCCCATGCTCGGTATTCTCCTGGTGCGCTCCGCCTGGCGGCACCGTTGCCGCGGCGGACCGGGCATGGCATCCCGATCACAACGCTTGTAATGCGTGCCCCAAAGCCCGACGCGCTCCACCGGCGCACGCCACCTGGGGCCAAGACGATGACTGTGCAAGAAAAGGAAGCTGCATGACCAGCCTGCGCCGCGAAGACCTGATCCGCGCGCTGCCCTACGCCCGGCGATATGCCCGCGCCTTGACCGGCAGCCAGCCCCGGGGCGACGCCATGGTCGCGGACAGCTTGCGCGTCCTGCTGGAGGACAGCACGTCGGACGGAGACGCCCGCATCGTCCTGTATCGCGCCATCACCAGCCGCTACGATGGCCTCACGACGCTAGCCCTGCCCGCGCTGTCCGGCAGCTTGACTACCCTGCAACGCAAGCTGCTGCTGCTGACCTCCCTGGAGGAGCTGTCAGTGGAGGCCGCCGCCACCGTGCTGCAGATACCGGTGCCAGAGGCTGCGGCCCAGGTCGCAGAGGCGCGGGAGCATCTGCGTGCCGGGGCGGCGACGGATGTGCTCATCATCGAGGACGAGCCGATCATCGCCATGGACATCGAGGAGCTGGTCCTGAACTGCGGCCATCGCGTGGTCGGCATGGCCACGACCGAGGCTGAGGCGGTCGAGCTTGCCGAGCGCCACAAGCCCGGCCTGATCCTGGCCGATATCAACCTGGGGATCGGCGGCGACGGCACCGCTGCGGTGTCGCGCATCATGAAGCACCACTATGCCCCGGTGATCTTCGTGACGGCCTATCCCGAACGCCTGCTGACCGGGGAGGACTTGGAGCCCGCCTTCGTCATCACAAAGCCGTTCGAGCCGCTGACCCTGGCCATCGCAACCTACCAGGCCGTCACCGGGGGCGTGCGCCTGGAATAGGCCGCTGTGCCTCCCAGCGTTCCCAGCCATGTTCATCAGGCATATTCATGTTGCACCGGGCAACTTAGCCGCCCAAAAGGCGATCTTACGGGCGGCCCACGGTATGGCCGGGCAGCAGCGGAGGCATCATTGGACCAGAATGTGACCCCGGCAGTTCCAGTCAAAATTGCTGCTCCTTCAAGCCTTTCCATAGCCGAGCTGACCAGGGCCGAGTTGACGCCCGGCAGCATGCGCGCAGCAGCCGCAGCCGGCTTCGGCATGGTGCTTGTTCCCGCCGAGGGCATGATGGCCCTTCAGTCAACGGCTGCTGTGGGCCGGGATGCGGGGGTGGCCGTTCTAGTGGACTTTCCGCTTGATCGGGCTCCTGCCAACCAGGTCGCAGACGCGGGCGCCTTGTTCACCGTGCTGCCTGCGCCGACCCGCGACCCACGGCGCCCGGTCGAACCCGCCGATCACGCAGTTGCCGCCCTGACCGGTGCGGATGACGCTGCCGCTTTCGCCACCTGGGCGGCCAGCGGGATCGCGGCGGCAACGCGGGCCGGAGCGATTGGGGTAAGGCTTACCGGCCTGGACGACCTGCCAGGAACCGCATTGGGACCGGTGCTGGGCGGCATCAGGCGGCTGTGCGGCGACGCCGTCCTGTTTGCCTGGACCCACGGCTTGTCGTGGGACGCCTTGCAGGCCATTCAGCCCGGCACGGTGGACTTGGTCGCGTCCTCCCTGCCCTTCTGGGATGGCGAGAGCGAATGGATTTGGCGTGAGTTGGACCTTCTGCGGCGGATCGCCCCCGTCGTTGTCCCGGCTGGGGCGTCCACTGGTTGTTACGCAGCGGTCGCCGCCCTTCTCGCCGATGGCTGGATGGCGCCCCTGCATGAATCCGCTGGCAGCATCGAGACGACTTCAGATGCTGCGGGCTTGAACCGGTTGCGCTCCACGCCGGGTTTCGGGGCGGGACCGGGTCGCCTCCTGACGGCGCCGGGCAACGCCGTGATGGCCATGTTGCGGACCGATACCCTGGACCCCCGCCGTGCTGCACGGGGGACCTTGCTCCTGCTGAACACGTCGGCGCAGTCCACCGCTGCCAGCTTGTCGCACCTGCTGCCTGAGGCTGGCGCCGCATTCGGCCCGTTCCGGCCCGTGCTGCCTGCGGACGGCCCTGCGCTCGGCGTTGGCGCCGTGGTCTCGCTGGAGCCGGGTGAAGCCAGGCTGTTCCAGGCGGAGGCGCTTCCGTTCCCTGCTGCCCGGCCGCTCGGCGCAGAGTCCGCCATGCAGGCCGCAGGACGGCCGCGGCTGGCGATCGAGGCGCCGACGCCCAGCGTAGAGGGTGGCCGCTTCCCGGCCCGGCGCACGGTGGGTGCCCTGGTCGCGGTGGAGGCCGACATCATCGGCGACGGCCACGACAAGCTGGCTGCCGTCCTGCGTTGGCAGGCACCCGGCGGCGAGTGGCAGGAAGCGCCGATGGCGCTCATCAACAACGACCGCTGGACCGCTTCCTTCCCGCTCGAAAGTCTGGGCGTGCACAAGTATGAGGTTCATGCCTGGCGCGACGCCTTCACGACGTATACCGACGAGCTGTCCAAGAAGCACAAAGCCGGCGTTCCGATCGTGCTGGAGTTGCGTGAGGGTGCCGCCCTGGTTGCCGCCGCTGCGGCGCGGACATCGCCAGCGCAGGCAAAGCTCAAGGCCGCATTAGCCAGTCTCAAGAAGCTCGATGCCGAGGCACAGCGGACCCTGCTGTTGTCGCCCGACCTCGCAGCTCTGATGCAGACGGCGGATGACCGGCCACATCGGGCGGTCATCGGCCCGATCCCGGTGCAGGCGGAGCGCACGGCTGCAGGTTTTGCAAGCTGGTACGAGGTGTTCCCGCGCTCGCTCAGCGACGACCCAAACCGGCACGGCACCTTCCGCGACGTGGAACGCCACCTGCCGCGCGTACAGGCCATGGGCTTCGACGTTCTCTACTTCCCGCCATTCCACCCGATCGGCCGGGTGAACCGCAAGGGCCGCAACAACACGCTGACACCCACCCCTGACGACCCCGGCAGCCCCTATGCCATCGGCTCCAGCGATGGCGGGCACGACGCGATGCATCCGGAATTGGGCACCGTCGAGGATTTCCAGCACCTGCGCGCGGCCTGCGCCGAGCATGGGCTGGAGCTGGCAATGGACTTCGCCATCCAGTGCTCGCCAGACCACCCCTGGCTGAAGCAGCACAAGGATTGGTTCACCTGGCGCCCCGACGGGACCATACGCTACGCCGAGAACCCGCCGAAGAAGTACGAGGACATTGTTAACGTGGACTTCTACGCCCCGGGGGCGGTGCCGGGATTGTGGATCGAGCTATGCAACGTGGTGCTTTATTGGGCGGCACAGGGGATACGGCTGTTCCGGGTGGACAACCCGCACACGAAACCGATGCCATTCTGGGAATGGATGATCGCCGAGGTGCAGGCGCATTATCCCGACGCGGTGTTCCTCGCCGAGGCGTTCACCCGGCCCAAGGTGATGTATCGCCTGGCGAAGTCGGGCTTCTCGCAATCCTACACCTACTTCACCTGGCGCGAGGCGAAGTGGGAGTTTGAGCAATACCTGACGGAGCTGACCGCCGGGCCGCCGCGGGACTTCTTCCGCCCACACTTCTTTGTCAACACGCCGGACATCAACCCCGTTTACCTGCAAGGCGCGGGACGCGGGGCTTACCTGGTCCGCGCTGCCTTGGCGGCCACTCTGTCGGGACTGTGGGGCGTGTATAACGGCTTCGAGTTGTGCGAAGGCACGCCGGTGCCGGGCAAGGAAGAGTATCTCGACAGCGAGAAGTATCAGGTCCGGGCCTGGGATTGGGACCGGCCCGGCAACATCGTGGTGGAGATCACTCAGCTCAACGCCATACGACGCCGCAATCCGGCATTGCACAGTCACCTCGGCATCACGTTCCTGCCCGCCAGCGGGGACCAAGTGCTGTTCTTCGAGAAGGCTTCGGCTGACCGCAGCAACGTCGTTCTGGTCGCGGTCAGCATGGACGCCCGCACGACGCAATACGCGGACCTGACCGTTCCGGGCACAGACGCAGTGGACCTGCTAACGGATCGTCCGGTGCATTGGTCCGACCGCGTCCAGCGCGTCGCGCTTCCTCCGGACCGACCCTATGCCGTCTGGCGCCTGCGCAGTGGCCTGTGACGTTACTCAGATTGGATACCATGAACGACAACCCCGTTGACTTGACCCCTGGTGCGGTGCCTGCAACCGCCTTGCCGCGCGCCGAAGACCCGCTCTGGTATAAAGATGCAGTCATCTATCAGGTACATCTCAAATCCTTTTTCGACGCCAACAACGATGGCGTCGGCGATTTCCAGGGCCTGATTCAGAAGCTCGACTACATATCGGAGCTTGGCGTCACCGCGGTTTGGATGCTGCCGTTCTACCCCTCCCCACGCCGCGACGACGGCTACGACATTGCCGAATACACTGGGGTGCATTCGGATTACGGCACCATAGAGGACGTCCGCCTTTTCATTGAGGCTGCGCACGCCCGCAACCTGCGTGTTATCACCGAGTTGGTCATCAATCACACCTCGGACCAGCATTCCTGGTTCCAGGCCGCGCGCCGTGCACCGCCGGGCAGCCCAGAGCGGGAACGCTACGTGTGGTCCGACACGGACGAGAAATACAACGGCACCCGCATCATCTTCCTCGACACCGAGACCAGCAACTGGACCTGGGACCCCGTCGCCAATGCCTATTACTGGCACCGCTTCTACTCGCACCAGCCGGACCTGAACTTCGACAACCCGGCCGTGCTGGAAGACGTGCTGGCCATCATGCGGTTCTGGCTGGATATGGGCATTGACGGGCTGCGCCTGGATGCCGTGCCTTACCTCGTGGAACGTGAGGGCACCAACAACGAGAACCTCCAGGAAACCCATGATATCCTGAAGCTGATACGTGCCGAGCTGGACCGGCACGCCCCGGGCCGGATGCTGCTGGCCGAGGCGAACCAGTGGCCGGAGGACGCGCAGCAGTATTTCGGCACCGGCGACGAGTGCCACATGTCGTTCCACTTCCCGCTGATGCCGCGCATGTATATGGCCATCGCACGGGAAGACCGCTTTCCGATCACCGACATCATGCGCCAAACGCCGGAAATCCCCGCGAACTGCCAATGGGCGGTGTTCCTCCGCAACCACGACGAGCTGACCCTGGAAATGGTCACCTCCGGCGAGCGCGATTATCTGTGGAACACCTACGCCGCCGACCGCCGCGCCCGCATCAACCTGGGCATACGCCGCCGGCTGGCGCCGCTGCTGGAGCGTGACCGGCGCCGGATCGAGCTGATGAACGGTCTGCTGCTGTCCATGCCGGGCACGCCGGTCATCTATTACGGCGACGAGATCGGCATGGGCGACAACATTTTCCTGGGCGATCGGGATGGCGTACGCACGCCGATGCAGTGGAGCATGGACCGCAACGGCGGCTTTTCCCGGGCCGATCCGGCGCAGATGGTGCTGCCGCCGATCATGGACGCCAACTACGGCTTCCAGGCCGTCAACGTCGAGGCGCAGGCGACCGACCCGCACTCCCTGCTGAACTGGACCCGGCGCATGCTGGCCGTCCGCGGCCGGCACAAGGCATTCGGACGGGGCACGCAGCGCTTCCTGTATCCCGGCAACCGCAAGGTGCTTGCCTTCCTGCGCGAGTTCACGCTGGAGGATGGGCGAGCCGAGACCATCCTATGCGTAAGCAACCTGTCCCGCACGGCGCAGGCTGTGGAGTTGGACCTGTCGGCCTTCGCCGCCCGGGTGCCAGTGGACATCGTCGGCGGCTCGGTGTTCCCGCCAATCGGACAGCTCAGCTACTTGTTGACGCTGCCGGCCTATGGCTTCTTCTGGTTCCTCCTCGCATCCGACGCACAACTGCCAAGCTGGCACTCCCCCCCGCCGGAGCCGTTGCCGGACTACGTGACCCTGGTGATGCGCGCTGGGCTGGCCGACGTGCTGGCGCAGCAGGGCCGCGACGTGCTTGAGCGCGAAGTCTTGCCGGCCTACCTGCCCCTGCGGCGCTGGTACGCCTCCAAAACAGATAAGCTGCAGAAGGTGCGCCTGGCTTACGCCGCGCCCCTGCCGACCACGGGCGGGGCCGTCATGTTTGCCGAGGTCGAGGCGACGCTGCCTGACCGGACCGAGCGCTACGTGCTGCCGCTCGGCGTTGCCTGGGAAGACGAGACTACCGGCGCGCTGCCGCAGCAGTTGGCGCTGACCCGGGTGCGGCGCGGACCGCGTGTGGGATACCTGACCGACGCCTTCGCGGTGGACGCCATGGCCCGTGGCTTGGTCGGCGCGCTGCGGAACAACGCCGTCGTCAAGCTGGACGATGGCGAGCTCCGGTTCATGCCCGGCGCCAACCTGATTGCACTGGAGCTGCCCACCGACGCCAGTATCCGGCGGCTCTCGGCCGAGCAATCCAACTCCTCGTTGATCCTGGGCGATGCCCTCGTACTGAAGCTAGTCCGCCGCGTGCTGGCCGGCGTGCATCCCGAGGCGGAGATGACCGGCTACCTGACCGAACGCGGCTTCACCAACACCGCGCCGCTGTTCGGCGAGGTCGTGCGCATGGGCGCGGATGGCACCCCACATACGGTGGCGCTCGCTCAAGGCTTCGTCCGCAACCAGGGCGACGGCTGGGGCTACACGCTCGACTTCCTGGCGGGCGGGGTAGAGGCGGTGGCGCTGACCGGGCATGAGGAAACCGACACCTTCGCTGCTTACGAGGTGTTTGCCCGTGCCATTGGCACCCGGCTGGCTGAGCTGCACGGCGTGCTGTCGCAGCCGACCGACCGACCGGAGTTTGCACCGGAGCCGGCCGACGCCGCCGTGCTGGACGAGTGGGCATCCGGCGCCATTCAGCAGATTGACCGTGCGCTGACCATGTTGGCTGGCATCACTGCCTGGCCAGACGAGGCGACGGCGGCGCAGGCGCAACAAGTGCTGAGCCATGCGGACGCGCTGCGCGAGGCGGCCCGCAGCTTGGCCCGGCAAGGCGCCGGGTCGCTGCAGACACGGGTGCATGGCGACTTCCACCTCGGCCAGGTGCTGGTTGTCCAGAGCGATGCCTACATCATAGACTTCGAGGGCGAGCCGGCGCGGACCATGGAGCAACGCAGGGCCAAGTCGTGCCCGATACGGGACGTGGCGGGGCTGCTGCGGTCCTTTGACTATGCAGCGGCCGCGGCCGCGCCAGGCCGGGTTGCGACATCCGAGCAGGCATCGGAACGGCGGCAGGGCATTCTACAGGAATTCCGCGCCAAGGCTGGCGCAGCGTTCCTGGAAGCCTACCGCGCCGTGCTGAGTGTTTCGGAGCCGCGCTGGGTGCCGGAAGAGGCGGAGTCGGCATTGCTAGACTTGTTCCTGCTGGAGAAGGCGGCCTACGAAATCATGTACGAAGCCGCAAATCGGCCGACCTGGATCGGCATACCTCTTGGTGGCCTGCACGCAATTGCCGCACGCCTGGTCGGGCTGGAGCAGGCGGGATGACATGCTTTCCCGACCCCGGTGCTGTTGAGGCCATTGTCCATGCCCGGCATGGTGACCCCTTCGCCATTTTGGGGCCGCATGGCTCCGGGCAGGACCGCACGATTCGGGCAATGTTGCCAGGGGCAGAGGCCGTCACGGTGCTGGACCGCGCCGGGCAGGCGCTCGGATCACTGCAACGGCTGCATCCCGATGGGTTCTGGGCCGGGTCGGCTCCAGGCGACGGTCCTTACAAGCTGCAGGCCAGCGGTGCCGGCGGCACCTGGGAGCAGGAGGATGCCTACGCCTTCCCGCCGACTTTAGGGAACCTGGACCTGTATCTCCTGGCGGAGGGGCGCCACCTGGATCTCGGGCATGCCTTGGGCGCGCACATGTCGGTTATGGACGGAGTCGCCGGTGTGCGGTTTGCCGTATGGGCGCCGAATGCCAGCCGGGTTTCGGTCGTAGGAGACTTCAACTTCTGGGATGCGCGGCGTCATCCCATGCGCCGGCATTTCGGTGCCGGGGTATGGGACCTGTTCATCCCCGGCGTTCACGCCGGGGCAGTATACAAATACGACCTGCTCGGCCCGGGCGGTGAAACCCTGCCGCAGAAGGCAGACCCTGTCGCCTGGCAGGCCGAGGTGCCGCCCGCGACAGGCTCAATCGTGGCCGGCAAGGAGGAGTGGCGTTGGACGGATGCGGCGTGGATGGCACGACGCGGCGCCGCGCAGGCGTTGGATGCTCCCATTGCCGCCTACGAGGTCCATGCCGGGTCCTGGCTGCCTGCCGCGGAGGCGGGGAAGTCGGGATGGGAGGCGCTGGCAGACCGGCTGGCGCCGTACTGCGCCGGGATGGGCTTCACCCACGTCGAGCTGCTGCCGATCATGGAGCATCCGTTCGGAGGCTCCTGGGGCTACCAGCCGCTCGGCCAGTTCGCGCCGAGTTCGCGGCTTGGGCCGCCGGAGGGCTTTGCCCACTTCGTGGACCGCTGCCATGCAATGGGCGTGGGCGTGCTGCTGGACTGGGTGCCGGCGCACTTCCCGGCGGACGCACATGGCCTCGCACTGTTCGACGGCACTCCGTTGTATGAGCATGCCGATCCGCGCGAAGGGTTCCACCCCGACTGGAACACCAACATCTACAACCTCGGTCGCAACGAGGTCCGCGGGTTCCTGATCGCCAACGCGCTGTTCTGGCTAAAGCAATACCACGTGGATGGTTTGCGCGTGGATGCCGTCGCGTCCATGCTCTACCGCGACTACAGCCGCAAGGCCGGGGAGTGGGTGCCGAACCAGTATGGCGGGCGGGAGAACCTGGAGTCCGTAGCCTTCCTGCAGGACCTGAGCCGCACCGTAAAGGAGCGCTGTCCCGGCGCGGTGCTGATCGCCGAGGAAAGCACCGCCTGGCCCGGCGTCACCCGCAGCGCCGACGAGGGTGGCCTAGGGTTCCACTACAAGTGGAACATGGGCTGGATGCATGACACGCTGCATTATATGCACGAAGACCCGATCAACCGCCGCTACCACCACGGCGAGATCACCTTCGGACTGGTCTATGCCTTCACTGAACACTTCACCCTGCCGCTGTCCCACGACGAGGTGGTTTACGGCAAGGGTTCACTAATCCGCCGCATGCCTGGGGACCGGTGGCAGAAGTTCGCCAACCTGCGCGCCTATCTCAGCTTCATGTGGACCTACCCCGGCAAGAAGCTTTTGTTCATGGGCGGCGAGTTCGCCCAGGACCGGGAATGGAACCACGATACCGGACTGGATTGGGAACTGCTGGACGTGCCGGAGCACAAGGGCGTGCAAACCCTGCTCCACGACCTCAATGCGGCGTACCGCGGGATTCCGGCGCTGCACCTAGGTGATTGCGACCCTGCGGGTTTCCGGTGGGTGGTGGTGGACGACGCCAGCAGCTCGGTGTTTGCCTACCTCCGCCTTGGCCACGGGACGCCGCCGGTGCTGGTCGTCTGCAACTTCACGCCCATGCCGCAGCATGATTACCGTGTGGGAGTCCCGGCTGCCGGGCATTGGACAGAGGTGTTGAATTCGGATGCCGCCCTATATGGCGGATCCGGGGTCGGAAACTACGGTGGAGTTGTGGCCGATGGGGAACCAGCACACGGCTTGCCGGTTTCGTTAACCCTTACTTTGCCACCGCTGGCGACACTCATTCTGCGTTTGGATTGATATGGCCGATTTCCGGGTTTCAACGCTGCGTCACGCTCATCCGCTTCCGTTCGGTGCGGAGGTGCAGGACGACGGCACCACTCGTTTTCGGCTATGGGCTCCAACGGCGGAACGAATTGTGCTTGAGTTGGACAGCGGCGATCCCCTGCCAATGCAGGCCGAGGAAGGCGGATGGCACAGCCTGACCTGCCGCGCGCCGGCCGGGACACGCTACCGCTACCGTATGCCAGATGGCCTGGCGGTACCCGATCCTGCGTCGCGTCAACAGTCGCCGGATGTGCACGATCCCAGCGTTGTCGTAGACCCACGGTCCTATGAATGGCGGAACACGGGCTGGATGGGCCGGCCGTGGCACGAGGCAGTGGTGTATGAGTTGCACGCCGGCGCGATGGGTGGTTTCTCCGGCATCCGCCATCGCCTGCCTGAACTTCGGGCACTAGGCATCACGGCGATTGAGATCATGCCGATCTCCGATTTTCCTGGCACCCGCAACTGGGGATACGACGGAGTGCTGCCATATGCCCCAGACTCTGCCTACGGCACGCCCGACGAGTTGAAGGCGCTGGTGGATGAGGCGCATGGGCTGGGTCTGATGGTGATGCTCGACGTGGTTTACAATCATTTCGGTCCTGACGGGGCTTACCTTCACGCTTACGCAAAGACGTTCTTCCGCGAGGAGGTCCACACCCCCTGGGGTGCCGCGATAGACTTCCAGCGCCCCGAGGTGTGCGATTACTTCATCCAGAATGCATTGTTCTGGCTGCAGGAATACCGCTTCGACGGGCTTCGCTTCGATGCGGTCCACGCGATCTCCGAGGAGTCGTTCCTACGTGACCTCGCCGCGGCAATACGCTCGGGGGTTGAGCCTGAGCGGCAAGTCCACCTGGTGCTGGAGCATGAGAACAACCGTGCGGCGCTCCTCCGGTCCGCACCGGATGCACCAGGCTTCGACGCGCAATGGGCGGACGATTTCCATCACTGCATGCATGTGCTGTTGACCGGCGAGTCCGAGGGCTACTACGAGGACTTCCAGGACGCGACCAACCTGCTGGCGATCTGCCTGAGGGACGGCTTCGCCTACCAGGGCCAGATCTCGCCGCACCATCAGCGCCCGCGCGGCGAGCCGAGCGGCCATCTGCCGACCACAGACTTTGTCATGTGCCTGCAGAACCACGATCAGATCGGCAACCGGGCGATGGGCGACCGGCTGACGACGCTGGCCGATCCCGGCAAGCTGCGCGCTGCTACCGCGCTGCTGCTGCTGTCTCCGTTCATACCGATGCTGTTCATGGGCGAGGAAAACGGCGCGACCAGCCCGTTCCTGTTCTTCACCAGTCACAACGATGAGTTGGCCGGGCTGGTCCGTGAGGGTCGCCGGGCGGAGTTCAAGCACTTCGCAGCGTTCCAGGATCCGGCACGGCGGGATGCAATCCCCGATCCGAACAGCCCCGCCACCTTCGATGCATCAGTGCCGAACCAGGGTGACACCGGAACCGCCGCCTTCATCCGGGCGCTGCTCGACATTCGGCGGGAACGCATCATTCCAGGCTTGCTGGGTTGCCGGAGCGAGGGCACGGAAGTTCTTGGCACGGGCGCTCTCCGCGCGACATGGCGGCTCGGCAATGGCCAACGGCTGCTGATCGGATTGAACCTCGGTGATGCGCCGGTTGCATCCGGCTTGCCGGATGCAATCCCCTTGGTCACTGTGCCGCCCGAGGCCGCGGGTACCACGTTGCCACCAGGCAGCTTCGTCGCACACCTCCTTCCGGCATGACGGATGAGGCGTTGTCGTCGCTGGCCCTGGCGGCCGGCGTTGCGCCACGCTGGCGGGATGTGCATGGCGGCTGGCATGATGTGGCGCCGGACACTCTGCGCATCGTACTGGGTGCGCTCGGTCTGCCGGCGGATACCGATGCTGCCATTGCAGAGAGCCAGGTACAACTTACCGGCGTAACGGGGAAGCTGCCGCCCCTGATAACCGCGCGGGTTGGGTTGGCCACTCCCATTGCCGTCCATCCCGGACGGTTCGAACTCGTGCTGGAGGATGGCACGACCCGGACCGGCATGCTGACCGAGGCCGGCAGCGGTGCCGTCCTCCCGCCGATTGATGTGCCGGGCTACCATCGGCTGACGGTCGCCAATAGCCAGATCACGGTCGCCGTCGCGCCGGAGCATTGCTACCAGGTGCAGGACGCAGCGCCCGGCCGGCGCCTGTGGGGACTGGCGGCACAGCTTTATTCGCTGCGCCGGCCGGGCGATGGTGGACTGGGCGATTTCGGTGGCCTGCAAGACTTGGTCGGCGCCGCCGCGTCGCATGGGGCTGCTGCAATAGCAATCAGTCCTGCGCACGCCCAATTCTCCGCCGACCCCGACCGTTTCAGCCCATACTCACCATCCAGCCGCATGTTGCTGAACGTGCTGCATACCCGGCTGGACATGCCGGACACTTGCGACACCGGCCTGGTGGACTGGCCGTCAGCCGGCCGCGCACGGCTTGCCGCGTTGCGCGCCCTGTTCGCCGCTGCCGATCCGGATACACTGGCCCAGTTGGACGCATACCGGTTGCGCGAAGGCGACGTGCTGGAAACCCATGCGAGGTTCGAGGCGCTGCACGACCACATCTTCGGCGCCGATCACACGCGATGGCACTGGCGCACCTGGCCCGAGGAATACCGCGACCCCGCCACCCCCGCCGTGGAAGCCTTCGCCCAGCAGCACGCCGAGGCCATACGTCTGCACGCCTTCATGCAGTTCATGGCCGACCGCAGCCTGGGCGACGCGCAGCGCGCCGCCCTGGAGGCCGGCATGCCCATCGGGCTGATCGCCGACCTTGCCGTCGGCGCGGACTCCGGCGGCAGCCATTGCTGGAGCCGGCAGTCGGAAACCCTGCTCGGACTCTCCGTTGGCGCACCGCCGGACCTGCTCAGCATTGAGGGGCAGAACTGGGGCTTGGCCGCCTTCAATCCCCGCGGCCTCGTGCAGAACGGCTTCAGCGCGTATATTGAACTGCTCCGCAGCGCCATGCGCCATGCCGGCGGCGTCCGCATAGACCACGCGCTAGGGCTTGCGCGCCTTTGGGTCGTCCCGGATGGCGCTTCGGCCAAGGAGGGCGCTTATGTCGCCTATCCCACCGCCGACCTGCTCAACCTGATCGCGCTGGAAAGCCATCGGCACAAGGCTGTCGTGCTGGGGGAGGACCTTGGCACAATTCCGGAAGGCTTCCAGGAGCGCATGGAGGCGGCGGGAGTGTTGGGAATGCGCGTGCTATGGTTCGAGCGGGACCAATTGGACCGCTTCACCCCACCCAGCACTTGGGATGCCAATGCTACGGCAATGACCAGTACGCATGACCTAGCCACCGTGGCCGGCTGGTGGACCGGACGGGACCTTCAATGGCGTAGCAATGTTGGGCTGCTCGGCGACGAGGGTAACCGGGCGTGGGAGTGGCAAGCGCGGGAGCGCGACCGTCATTTGCTGTGGCAGGCGATGCAGGAAAGCGGCGCTGCCCAGGGCGACCCACCGGCCGATTGGGACGCACACCCCGTCGTTGACGCCGCGGTATGCCACATCGGCGCGTCGGCCTGCGAGTTCGTCATCCTACCCATCGAGGACGCGCTTGCGCTGCCGGAGCAGCCGAACCTGCCGGGCACGATGGACGAGCACCCGAACTGGCGCCGCCGCCTGCCCGGCAACGCCGCGGATCTGCTGGACGGCCCAGGCGTTGCGCAGCGTCTTGCCGCCCTGAACACCTCAAGGACAACGGCATGAAGCCACTTTCCGCCACCGCGCGGCTGCAGTTCCACATAGACTTCACTATGGACCAGGCGGCGGACCTGGTTCCCTACTTCGACAAGCTGGGCATCAGCCACCTGTATGCTTCCCCGCTGCTGAAGGCCCGCGCCGGATCCACCCACGGCTACGACATCGTGGACCACAACACGATCAACCCCGAGTTGGGCGGCGAGGACGCGCTGCGCCGCATGGTGGCCCGGCTGCGCGAGCACGGCATGGGGCTAATCCTCGACATCGTGCCGAATCACATGGGCGTTGGCGGCAACGACAATGCCTGGTGGCTGGACGTGCTGGAGTGGGGGCGTAGCAGCCCCTATGCCGAGTACTTCGACATAGACTGGGACCCACCCGACGCCTCCCTGCGCGGACGCCTGCTGGCACCATTCCTGGGCAAGTCCTATGGCGAGTGCCTGGACGACGGCGAACTCGTGCTGAAGTTCGACGAATCCGATGGCCGGCTGTTCGTCGCCTATCACGACCATCGCTTCCCGATAAACCCGCGCGACTATGCATCCGTGCTGCTGACCACCGGCGGCCCGCTGGAGACGCCTGCCCGAGCCTTCGCGGACCTGGATGCCGGCGGCGGCGAGGCCGTGCGGCAGGAGGCCGCTGCGGCACGGCAGGAACTCCTGCAGCCGACTTACCGCAAGGCGCTTGCGGAATGCCTGCACGCCTACTCGGTCCATCTGCCGGAGGGCAAGGAGCGGCTGCATCGGCTGCTGGAGCGGCAGAACTACCGCCTGGCCTGGTGGCGCGCCGCAACGGACGAGATCAACTGGCGCCGCTTCTTCGACGTCAACGGCCTCGCCGGCGTACGGGTGGAGTTGCCGGACGTGTTCGAGGCGACGCACCGTACGGTGCTGCGCCTGTATGCAGAGGGGCTGATTGACGGCGTACGCATAGACCACGTGGACGGCCTGGCCTACCCGCGCGAATATTGCCGCAAGCTGCGCCGCCGTCTGATGACCGCCTCGGAGCAGCGGCCGGAGGGCCTACGCGGGCAGAAGCCGATCCTCTGGATCGAGAAAATCCTAGCACCGCACGAACGGCTGGCATCCGACTGGGCGACGGACGGTACTACCGGCTACGACTTTATGAACGACGCCTCTGCGGTGCTGCACGATCCCGCGGGCGAGGCCCCGCTGACTCTGCTGTGGACGACGCTGACCGGCCGCGCCGCTGCATTCGACGACGAGGCGATGCCAGCCCGCCGCAAAATCTTGACCGAGAGCCTGAGCAGCGAGCTGTTCGCCACCGCCAACGCCCTCCACCGGATTGCCCGGCGCAGCCTGACGACCCGTGACTACACGCTAAGCGCGGTGCGGGCGACGCTGGTCGAGCTGCTCGTGCATTTCCACACCTATCGCGTCTATGCCGCGGCGCCGGGCATTTCTGCCGTGGACCAGCGGGTGATGGATTGGGCGATGGCTGGCGCACGGCGCACGGTGCGCTCCGCCGACCGGCCACTGCTGGAGTTGGTCGGAACCTGGCTGGCCGGCGCCGGGCTGCGTGACGTGCCGGCCGGCACCAGGCGGCAGGAATGGCAACGGGCGATGGTGCGCTTTCAGCAGCTTTCCGCCCCGACAGCGGCTAAGTCGGTGGAGGACACCACCTTCTACCGCTATGGCCGCCTCCTGTCCCGCAACGAGGTCGGGTCCGAGCCGTCGCAGTGGTCCATCACTCCGGCCGCCTTCCACGGAGTGATGAAGGAGCGGCAGAAACGCTACCCGAACGCCCTCCTGGCCACGGCTACCCATGACCACAAGCGCGGCGAGGACAATCGGGCGCGCCTAGCAGTGCTGAGCGAAGTGCCCGGCGAGTGGGGGGCGGCCCTGGCGCGCTGGATGCGCCTGAACGCGCCGCTGCGCCGCGACCTGACTGACGGCCCGGCGCCGGACCCGGCTGACGAGGTCATGCTTTATCAAACCCTGGTCGGCGCCTGGCCGCCCGGCCTATTGCCGCAGGACCGCCCCGGCGTGAAGGCGCTGGAGGACCGCGTCGCCGGCTGGTTGGAAAAGGCGTTGCGTGAGGCGAAGCGGCGTACCGGCTGGGCCGCGCCGGACACCGAGTATGAAGGTGCCTGCCGCACGTTCCTGGCCGGCCTGCTCGATCCCGAGCGGTCAGTGGACATGACGGGGGAGTTGGCAGCCTTTGCCTCACGGATCACCCCGGCGGGCCTGGTCAACAGCCTGGCGCAGACGGTGCTGCGGCTGACCTGCCCTGGCATCCCCGATCTGTATCAAGGGACGGAATACTGGGACTTCAGCCTTGTAGACCCGGACAACCGTCGCCCGGTGGACTTCGCCGCGCGTGAAGCGTCGCTGGACGCCGGCAGGGCACCTGCGGAGCTGATGGAGGTGTGGCGCGACGGCCGGATGAAGCAGGCCATCATCGCCCGCACGCTCGCCCTCCGGGCGGAAGGGCCGAAGCTATTCACGGAGGGCGCTTACGTACCGTTGCAGGCAGAGGGGCCGCACGCGGGCTCCGTTCTTGCATATGCCCGGGTGCATGAGGGCCGGGCAGCCGTGGTGGCGGTCAGCCGCCTGCCAATTGCGGTGCAAGCAGAGATGAATTGTCCGTCAATTCAGCCAGACTTCTGGGGAGAAACCAGCCTGATATTGCCACAAAGTATTGCTGATAGGTCCCTAAGTGATATTCTCGGCGGCATGGAGAATGTCACAGGCAAGGACCGGGTTCCGATGACGAAGCTGCTTAGCCAATTGCCCGTGGCGTTGTTGGCACTTCGATGAACCGCCTCGTCGTCGTCAGCAACCGCGTTCCGGCACCGTCTGCCGCTGGGGCGCAGGCCGGTGGCTTGGCTGTTGCATTGGAGTCGCTGATGGAACGCCGTGGCGGCGTCTGGTTTGGTTGGAGCGGCCGCATCGTTGATGCTCCGTCCAGTCAGGCGAAGATGCTGGATTCCGGCCAGGTTCAGTTTGCGACGCTCGACCTCTCTGCTGACGAGCATGACCGCTACTACAACGAGTTCTCAAACAGCACCTTGTGGCCGCTGCTTCACTCGATGCCTGAGCTCATGACCTTCGACCGGCGCAATGCGCTAGCTTACCGTGCGGTGAACGAGCGCTTCGTTGAGGGTTTGCGGCCGATGCTGCGGGCCGATGACCTTATCTGGATACACGACTATCACCTGATGGCGATGCCCGCCCTGCTGCGGGCGAGAGGCGTGCTGGCGCCAATTGGGTTCTTCCTGCACATCCCCTTTCCGTCCGCCGACATGCTGGCCAGCGTGCCGGAGAGCGAGGCGCTGGTGCGGGACCTGCTGGCATGCGACTTGATCGGCTTCCAGACTGCGAACGACGTCGAGAACTTTGCCGAGGCTGCGGCGCGGCATGGAGACGCCGTGCGCCTGGATGCCGGGCGGCTGCAGGTTGGACGGCGTCAGGTGCGGCTGGGCGCGTTCCCGGTCGAGATCGAGGCGCAAGAGTTCGCCGCCATGGCGGAGGATGCCTGGCTCGCCGCCCCGACCGAGCGGTTGCGGCGCAGCCTGTCTGGCCAGCGCCTGATCCTGGGCGTGGACCGGATGGACCCCACCAAGGGGCTGCCGCAGCGCCTGGCCGGTTACCGCCGCCTGCTGGAAACCCGGCCGAAATGGCACCGGCGCACGACGTTTCTGCAGATCGCTGCGGAGTCTCGTAAGGACGTAGTCGCCTACCAAGACTTGCGCAACGCAATGGAGCAGTCGGTCGGCGGCATCAACAGTGCCTACAGCGAGGCCGACTGGGTGCCGGTGCGCCTGGTGGCACGCGCCGGGGCACGCAGCACGATGGCTGGCTACATGCGGGAAGCTCGGGTCGGACTGGTGACGCCACTGCGGGACGGCATGAACCTTGTCGCCAAGGAGTTCATTGCCGCACAGGACCCTCAAGACCCCGGCGTCCTGATACTGTCCCGTTTTGCCGGCGCGGCGCGGCAACTTGGCTCGGCGCTGATCGTGAACCCGCATGACGCCGACCAGTTGGCGGACGCCCTGGACACGGCGCTGCATATGAGCCTGGCAGAGCGCCAAAAGCGTTGGCAGGAAAGCTGGGATGAGTTGCGTGGTACCTCGGCGCTTGCTTGGGGCCGGTCCTTCGTCGCCGCTTTGCTGCGGGCAGCGGCAGGTGGCCCGGGCAGGATCCGTCGTACGGCAGTCGGTGGTAGTGTCGCCGGTGTCCAGTCCCTCCTGTTGGGAACCGACACAGCGGGCGCACGGTTGAACTGAGCGGAGTTTTGCAGCAGGTGGCAATCAGCGGTTGGTACCTGAAGCTGTTGGGGCCAATTGGTTCGTTGTGTGAACAGCGAGTGCTGTACTAACCCTTGGTGTTCTGACCCGTCCACAAACGAGCCGTCAACGGAAGCCGCTTGCGGCGGGGAAATCCAGGTTTCCGCATGATGGCGTTAGGGACCCCTGGGTTGCCGTGGCGCTCCGCAATGACGAGAATGGTCAAGACGGGTGATGCCGACCTGAAAATCAGCGTCGCCGTGGGTCCAAAGCGTCACGCAGGCCGTCGCCGACCAGGTTGAAGGCCAGCACTGCCAAGAAGATGGCAGCCCCAGGAAACACAGCGAGCCACGGCGCCTGATCGAGAAATCTCTGGGCCGAATTCAACATGCTGCCCCAGCTCGGGGCCGGCGGCTGCTGGCCCTGACCCAAGAAAGAAAGGCTGGCCTCGGCAATGATGGCGGCGGCGATGGCCAGCGTCGCCTGCACGAGCACGGGTGGCACGATGTTCGGCAGCACGTGGCGCATCGCAACGCGCCAAGGCGGGTTGCCGGTGGCGCGGGCGGCCTCGACGTACTCATGCGTCGCTGCATCCATCGTCGCGCCGCGGGAAACGCGTACAAAAATCGGCGCGGCAGTGATGCCGATCGCGATCATGGCATTCGTCAGCGACGGGCCGAGGAACGCCGCCAAGGCGATGGCCAGGATCAGGAACGGGCAAGCCAGCATGGCATCCACCACCCGCCCGATCACGCCGTCCACCCACCCGCCGGTAAAGCCGGCCAGCAATCCCAGGGGCACGCCAACCCCGGCCGCGATCAGCACCGACACCACCCCGGCCAGCAGCGAAGCCCGCGCGCCGAATACCACACGGGACAGCACGTCGCGCCCGTTCTCGTCCGTGCCCATCCAATGCTGCACGGAAGGCGCCTTGCGTATGGCCGTCCAGCTCGTGGCGACGGGGTCGTAGGGCGCCACCAGCGGCGCCGCGACCGCAACCAACACAAACACCGCCACCACGATGAAGCCGAACACCGCCGCAGGCCTGGCGCGGAAGCGGTCAAGCGCGATGATCGCCGGGCTGCGAGCCCCGGATCCGTCGGCGCTGCTCATGCCGTGCGCAGCCGCGGGTTGATGACGACATACAGCACGTCCGCCAGCAGGTTCAGCAGGATGAACAGCCCGGCGGTCACCAGCACCACACCTTGCACCACCGGGTAGTCCCGGTTGAACACGGCATCCACGACCAGCTTGCCGAAGCCGGGGATGCTGAACACCTGCTCCGTCAGCACTGCGCCGGACAGCAGCGTGCCCAACTCCAGCGCGCCCAGCGTCACCACGGGAACTAAGGCGTTGCGGAAGGCGTGGCGCAGCACCACCCGCCATTCCCGCAGGCCCTTGGCCCTGGCCGTTCGTATGTAGTCCTGGTCCAGTGCTCCCAGCATGGCGCTGCGGGTATGGCGCATGAGGATCGCCGCGATGCTGTTGCCCAGCACGAAGGCCGGCATGATGGTGGTGGCCAGCGACTGCCGCCAGTCCTCGCTAAGCGGCACATAGCCGGACGGCGGCAGCCAGCCCAGCTTCACCGAGACGAGCAGGATCAGCATGATACCCAGCCAGAAGTTCGGCGTGCTCAGCCCGGCCAGCCCGACAAGGTTGGCGATATAGTCCAGCGGGCGGTTGCGCTGGGCGGCGGACAAGATGCCCATGGGCACGCCAATCAGCAGCGCAAACACGAATGCCATGAAGCCCAGTTGCAGCGTCACCGGCAGCTTCTCCGCGACCAGCGCCGCCACCGGCTGCCGTATCCGCCAGGAGAAGCCGAGGTCGCCGTGCAGCACGCCGCCGATCCAGTGCAGGTACTGCACGGGGATGGAGCGGTCCAGCCACAGCTCGGAGCGTATCTGTGCCAGCACCACAGGGTCCCCCCGCTCCTCCCCGGCCAGCACCACGGCGGGGTCGCCGGGCATGAGTTGCTGCAATGCGAACACGAGCATGCTGACGAGCACGATGGTGGGGATTACCTGCAGCAGGCGTCCGGCGAGGTGTCCGCGCATGTGCCGCCTACTTCGCCAGGCTCACGCCCTGCAGGCGTATGATGCCGTCCGGCAGCGGCTTGAAGCCTTCCACCTTAGCGGACAGCCCGGCGATGTTCTTCGGCGTCCACAAGTAAAGGACTGGCAGGTCCTGCCGCTCGGCGGCCCACATGGCAGTGTAGTCCTCGCGTCGCTTGGCTAGGTCGGCGTTCAGGCGGGCGTCGTCCAGCGCCTTGTCCACGGTAGGGTTGCCGTAGCCCATCGTGTTCAGCGCGCCGCCAGTGTGCAGGAAGCTGTACAGGTTGCCGTCCGGATCCACCCGCCCCGACCAGCCCACCAGGAAGGCCACGTAGTCCCCACGGGTTTCTGCCTGCAACGCGGAGGCGAACTCCGTCGCGGTGATCCGCACGTCGAAGCCGGCCTCCGCCGCCATGCTCTGGATGACCTCCGCCGCCTGGCGCAGGTCGGGGTTGTTCGGCACCATGAAATCCACCGGGACCGGCAGGGTCGCGCCGGCCTCCTTCAGCAGCGCCTTAGCCCGCGCCACGTCGCGGGCCGGCGGTTTCACGCCGGCGATGAAGTAGGGGCTGCTGGGCGGCACCGCCTGAGCCGTCGGGGTGTAAAGCCCGGCATAAACCACCTGCACCAGCGCATCCCGGTCCAGCGACAGCTCGAATGCCCGGCGCACACGTGCATCCCCGCTGATAACCGCTTTGGACCGCGGACCGTTGGCGATGTTGAAGTTTATGCCTTGGTAGCCGAGGTAGTCGGTGATCGCGACGCGCAGCCGGGAATTTTTGCGTAAGGCGTCAACGTCCGTCGGAAGGATGGACGCCACCAGGTCCAAGCTGCCGGCCTGCAGGTTGGCCAGGCGGATGCTGCTGTCGGGAATGGGCTGATAGACCACGCGCTCCAGCTTGATCGCATCCTTGTTCCAGTAGCCGGGAAACCGCTCCAGCACGATCCGGTCCTGCGGCACGCGCTCCTTGAACGTGAAGGGGCCAGCGCAAACCGGATGCAGGCCGAAGTCCTTGCCCGCCGCCTCAGCCGCCTTGGGCGAGACGACCATGCCGGAGCGGTCGGTCAACTGGGACAGGAACGGCGAGGACGGCGACTTCAGCACGATCCTGACCGTCAGCGGATCCACGACCTCAACCCGATCCATCGCGCTCAACTCGCTGCGGCGGAAGCTACCCTGCATGGAGACATGGCGTTCCAGCGAGTACTTGACCGCGGCTGCGTCCAAGTCGGTGTCGTCATGGAACTTCACGCCCTGGCGCAGGTGGATCACCAGCGTGGTCGGGTCCGTCCACTCGTAGCCCGTGGCAAGCTGGGGCACGATCTCCAGTTTTTCGTTGATGTCGAACAGCTTGTCGCACAGCCCGGCGAACACGATGCGCCCGACATAGGTCCGTGACAGCGTGGGGTCCAGAATGTCCGGATCGTCCCCAAGGGCCACGCGCAGGGTCTGTGCCGCAGCAGCCTGGCCCAGCAGGGCGGCGCAGGCGGTCGCAAGGAGGAGTCGTCGCATCGGGGTGCCCCAGTCCGTCAAACGCCAGCAACACTGACCGGCTTGGCTTGCACGCGCAAGCCGGTGGTGGCACCCCGGGGGCCACACCGGACAGGGATGCCGCCAGATGCGCCAATACACCATCGCCTCGATCCCCGCAGACGGCATCGGGCCGGAGGTCGTGGCGGCCGGGCTGGAGGTGCTGGATGCCGTCGCGGCGCGGGACGGCGGGTTCCGGCTGCAGGTAGAGCACCTGGACTGGGGATCGGACCGCTACCGCCGCACCGGGGCGCTGATGCCGGCGGACGGGCTGGACCAGCTGCGCGGGATGGACGCCATCCTGTTCGGCGCGGTGGGGGCGCCGGACATTCCGGACCACGTGACGCTGTGGGGCCTGCGGCTGCCGATCTGCCAGGGCTTCGACCAGTATGCCAACATCCGCCCCACCCGCATCCTGCCCGGCGTGCAGTCGCCGTTGCGCGGCGTCGGGCCGGGCGACCTGGACTGGCTGATCGTGCGGGAGAACAGCGAGGGCGAATACGCCGGGCACGGCGGGCGAGCGCATCGCGGCTTCCCGGAGGAGGTCGCAACCGAGACCGCCATCTTCACCCGGCGCGGGGTCGAGCGGATCATGCGCTTCGCCTTCGACGCCGCACAAAAGCGTCCGCGCAAGCTGCTGACCGTCGTCACCAAGTCCAATGCGCAGCGGCACGGCATGGTGTTCTGGGACGAAATCGCGGCGCTGGTGGCGCAGGACTACCCGGACGTGACCTGGGACAAGGAGCTGGTGGACGCCATGACCACCCGCATGGTCCGCAAGCCCGGCAGCATAGACACCGTGGTCGCCACCAACCTGCACGCCGACATCCTGTCCGACCTGGCGGCGGCGCTGGCCGGGTCGCTCGGGATCGCGCCGACCGGCAACGTGGACCCGGAGCGCCGCTTCCCCTCCATGTTCGAGCCGATCCACGGCAGCGCGTTCGATATCACCGGCAAGGGGATCGCCAACCCGGTGGCGACATTCTGGACGGCGTCGCTGATGCTGGAGCACCTGGGGGAACCTGGGGCTGCGGCTGCCCTGATGCGGGCGGTGGAGGGGGTGTGCGCGTCTGGAATGGTGACGCCGGACCTGGGCGGGACGGCAACGACGGCGGAGGTCACGCGGGCGGTTTGCGACGCGGTGCGCGGGACAAACTGAGCTGCAGCTTCAACCTGGCGGAGAGCTGACGCGCGCCGCGTGACCTGCCATGCCGGCGCGTGTCCCGGCAGAAGCAGCAGCGCGTTTATGCGGCCGATATGCCGCGGCCCCTACAACCATGTCGAACCTTAACGGCTCCTGCCGCCAAATTGGTGGTGGATCAGCAGGGTGCGCTGCGCCGCTCCAGGCCGGCTTGTCCAAGGCATGAACGTCCGTCCAGCGACGGCAGCCCTTGTGTGATCCGACGCTGCACAGGAGCTGCCTTTTGGAACATAGACCCGGCCTGGCCGCTACGGCCGTCGCAACGATGGGCATATTCGGCCACGGATTAGCGGAGTTGGACGGCCCAGAGGCCGCCCTCATCCGGGTGGCCGACGCCGCCCTGGACAGCCGCATCGTCGTCCTCGTGCCCGGCGCGCTGGAGCTGACTTGCACGTTGATGCGGCAGGGCTACAGCAATGTTGCAATGGCCCGGCTGACCGACCGTCCGCGGGCGGAGCAGGCCGACGTCCTGATCGTCCCCGACGTGGCAGATGGGCTGCTCGACCGGGTGATATCGTATGCCCGCCGTGTGCTGGCCCCGCTTGGAACAGTCGTCCTGTCGTTGGATGCCGGACTGCCGGTCGAGGCGGCGCAGCAGGCCCGCTGCCGGCTCCGGACCCTCGGCTTTGCCGCTATTCACGCCGAGGCCGCATGCGGCAGCACCCTGGTCCGCGCCGACCTGCCGCTAATCGGGCGGCTGTCATGATGCACCTAATCCGACGCCCCGTATCGGACAACGGCGTAGCATTCTGGGCGACGGCGCATGGCCTGGCCGGGCTGAAGGGCTCGATGGTCGCGCTCATCACGCCCATGCATGGCGGAAAGGTGGACGAGGACGCGCTGGCCACCCTATGCGACCGGCAGGTGCAGCGCGGCAGCGCGGCCCTGGTGGTATGCGGAAGCACAGGCGAGGCCGCCTCCCTGCGGCCGTCCGAGCACATGCGCGTCATCCGGATCGCCGTCGAGGCGGCTGCCAGCCGCGTGCCAGTCATCGCCGGCTGCGGTGCGCAGGCGACCGATGCGGCAACCGCGCTGGCCGGCATCGCCGTGCGGAGTGGTACCGCCGCCCTGCTCTGCGCCCCGCCGCCTTACGTCAGGCCGACCCAGGACGGGATTGCGGCGCACGTCCGGGCGGTGGCCTATGCGTCCTCCTGCCCGGTGATCCTGTATGATGTGCCCGCCCGGACCGGCATCGCCATAACCGACGAAACGGTAGCACAGCTGTTCGAGCAAGGCCTGATCGCTGGCATCAAGGACGCCACCGGCGACCTGTCCCGCCCGGTCCGGCTGCGGCAGCTCTGCGGCGAGGAGCTGCGCCAATACTCCGGCGACGACGCGACCGCCCCGGCCCACCTGGCAATGGGTGGGCACGGCTGCGTATCGGTCACGGCCAACGTGGTCCCGGCGCTGTGCGCCCGGCTGCACCGGAGCTGGATCGTTGGGGACATGGGCGAGTTCGCTCGGCTAAGGGACCAATTGGCCCCGCTGCACCAGGCGCTGTTCAGCGAAAGCAATCCCATCCCTGTCAAGGCGGCGCTGTCCCTGGCCGGGCTGTGCCATGGCGACCTGCGCCTGCCGCTGACCCGTGCCGGCGCGGCCACGCTGGACCGCCTGGGGCTGATGCTGCCCAACCTGATCGCAGCCGAGGAAGAAGCCGCCAGCCTATCCCGGCTGAGCCTGGTGCGATGAATGCAGGACAGCCTCGACAGCACCGGGCATGCATTGGCGACCGCGGCGGCTGCGCTGATCGCGGCGATGCTGATTGCGCCGATCGTGCATCGGATCAACGTCGGGCTGACCTGCCACCTCGGTACCGCCGCCCCCATTGCTATCGGCCGCCTGCATGCCCCGCCAGCGCCGGAGTGCGACGAGGCCGGGCACTGGGAGGCCGGCACGTCCCGGCGGGCCGGACCCTGAGCGCGGGAACAGCATCATGAGCATGCCCGGCGAGTTCCCCCGCCCCCGGCAGCCCGCGGCTGAACCAGCGCCAACAGCACGGGCGCCGCATCGGCCAGGGTTAGCCTTGATTGCGGACGTGTTTGCCCGGGAGGCCCTTGTCGGCGCGGTGCTATGGGCAGGACGAGGCTGGGGGCAGCAGAACAGCGCGTTGCTGACCGGGGCCGTGTTTGCCCTGGTCATCATGGGCACGCGGTGGTTCGGGCTGGCGCAACGCCGCGGATGGGGGCTGACCCTCCGTGAAGCCTTGCTGGTGTTTACCGGGGGCATCTGCCTGGCCAACATCATCGCCTTTGCCGCGGGTCAGCCGCACTAGCAAGTCGCGCGAGTTGCTGGGAGGAAGGTCAGCGCCAGGCCAGCAGCCACCGCTCCAGCCGTCCCAGCACCCAGGCCACCACCAGGCCAAGCAGGGACAGCACCACGATCCCAGCCAGCAGGTTGTCGGTGTCATACAGGTTGCCCGCTTGCAGCACGAAAGCGCCGATTCCGCGCTCCGCCCCGATCATCTCTGCCGCCACCAGCAGGATGATGGCGATGCCGGTCGTCACGCGGAACCCGCCCAAGATGGCTGGCAACGCGCCGGGCAGCACGATCTTGCGCAGGATCGCGCCGCGCCCCAGCCCGAACGCCTGCCCCATGCGGATCAGGTTGCGCGGCACCCCGTCCACCCCGGCCGCCGTGTTCAGCACGGTGGGGAAGAACACGCCCAGGGCCAGGGTGGCGATCTTCGAACCCTCGCCGATGCCGAACCAGATGATGAACAGCGGCACCAGCGCGATCTTCGGGATCGGATACAGCGCCGACACCACCGCCATGCCCGGCGAGCGCAGCAGGGTAAACAGCCCGACCCCGAACCCCAGCACGATCCCGCACACGGTCCCAAGCGTCCAGCCGATGGCCAGCCGCTGCAACGACGCGCCCAGGTGCAGCCACAGCTCTCCCGAGGAGATCAGCGCACCCAGCGCCCGCACGATGTTGAGCGGCGGCGGCAGGAACAAGGTCGGGATCACGCCGGCGCTGGCGCCCACCTGCCACAGCACGACCAGCCCCAGCAGCGTGCCGGCAGCCGCGAGCGGCACCAGCCGGGGCGCAAACCCCCCAGCGCGGAACGGCACGGCACCGGACAGCCTACGCAAGCACCCGCTCCCGCTCCGCCGCCGCGGCATCGTCGCGGATCATGTCCCACAGCCGGGCCTCGATCCCTAGCAGGTCCGGGTCGGCCTGGTTGCGCCCGCTGATCGGCCGGTCAATCTCCAGCACCGCCCGTACCCGGCCGGGCCGGCGGGACAGCACGGCGACGAGATGGCCCAGGCGCACGGCCTCCCCCAAATTATGCGTCACATAGACGGTCGTGGTCCCTGCCCGCTCGATCAGCGCAGCGAACTCATCCAGCAGCAGCGAGCGTGTCTGGGCGTCCAGGGCGGACAGCGGCTCGTCCATTAGCAGGCACGCCGGACGGACCGCCAGGGCGCGGGCGATGCCGACGCGCTGCCGCATCCCGCCGGACAACTGCCGCGGCCAGGCCCCGGCGAAGTCGGTCAGCCCGGTCATCGCCAGCACCTCCGCCACGCGGGCGTCCCGCTCGGGCCGGGGCAGCCGGCCCTCCAGCACCAGGTACACGTTCCCAGCCACGCTGCGCCAGGGCAACAGTGAAAAATCCTGGAACACGGGGGTCAGCGGGTTCAGGCAGTCATCGGCCACGGTGCCCTCCATCAGCACGGCGCCGCGATCCGGCAGCAGCAGGCCGCCGATGATGCCCAGCAGGGTGCTCTTGCCGCAGCCGGAGGGTCCGACTAGCACCAGGACCCGCCCCGGCTCCGCCACCAGGTTGATCCCGTCCAGCACCGGCAGGCTGCCGTAGCTGTGCCCGACGCCCTGGACCGTCAGGCGGACCGACGACCCCTGCATCAGCCCGGCAGGGCGCCGATGAAGCTGGTGTCCATGATGTCAGCCGCATCCGGCGCGTTCTTAACCAACCCCTGGTCCGCAAACCACCGCAACTGCGCCGCCACGTCCCGCACGTCCAGGCGCCCGCCCTCGTCATAGTAGCCGACACCCTCGCTGATTTTGCGAGGGCCATCCGGGTCGCCGGTGTAAACGTATTTCTGGATCAGCGGCACCAGCGCATCCGCCTTGGCATCCCGCACCGGCTGCCCGGCTGCGTCCAGCCGCAGGAAGGCGTCCCGGTAATCGGCGACGCCGCGCTGGTACGCTCGCGCGAACCGATGCAGCGCCTCCGGACGGTCCCTGATCATCCGCACCGGCGCGAACACGGCGGTGATCTGGTAGGGCACAAGGTCCCCGGCCCAGCCGATGATACGCGCCTCACCGGATGCCTCCAGCGGCCGGGCCATACTGGCAACGGCCATCGTCGCGTCCACCTGCCCGGTCCGCACCGCGGCCACCATGTTGCCGATGCCCTGCAACGGCCGCAGCGTCATGGTTTTCAGGTCGAAACCCTCGGTCTCCGCGATGCGCCCAACCATGTAGTGGAACGACGAGCCGAACTGGGTAATGCCGAAGCTGTGGCCGCCCAGCTTCGCCGGGCTGGTCAGGCCGGCGTCATACGCCTTGCGCGACGCCAGGATCGCCGTGCCCTCATAGCCCTTCTGCTCGTGCAGCGCCCCGCCCATCACCTTCAACGTCCCGCGCCCGGCCAGGCTGAAGAAGCCGCCGGTCAGCGCCGTGATCCCCACGTCTATGTCGCCCGACACCGCCGCCGCGGCGATGGGCTGCGCGGCCTCAAAGAAGCGGAACTCGTCGGCCAAGCCCTCGTCTGCGAAGTAGCCGCGCTCCATCGCGACATACAGTGGCGCCGGCGACAAGGTGTGCAGCAGGCCGATCCGCAGCGGTTCGACGGCGCGGGCCGGGCGGGCCAGCAGCAAGGCAGGTATCGCAAGGGCAGCGCGCCGGGTCAGGGCTGGGGTGGGCAAGGCGGCTCCTCCGATCATCGGCCCCCATGTGCCATAGGTCAGCCGGGTTGCACAGGAAGCGCCGGCGACCCATACCCCGCTGCATGGCCCCACCCCTTCTTTTGCTGCAAGACATCCGCCTCAGCCTTGGCTCCGCCCCCTTGCTGGACGGCGCGGAGCTGGGCGTCGGCGCCGGGGAGCGCATCTGCCTGGTGGGCCGCAACGGGTCGGGCAAGAGCACGCTGCTGAAGGTCGCCGCCGGTCTGCTGCAGGCCGATGGCGGCAAGCGGTTCCTGCAGCCCGGCACCACCGTCCGCTATTTGCCGCAGGAGCCGGACCTGTCCGGCTACAAGTCCACCCTCGCCTATGTCGAGGACGGCATGGGGCCGGGTGACGACCTGCACCGGGCGCGCTCCCTGCTGGACCAGCTCGGCCTCACGGGAGAGGAGGACCCGGCGCACCTGTCCGGCGGCCAGATACGCCGCTGCGCCCTGGCCCGCACCCTGGCCCCCTCCCCCGACCTGCTGCTGCTGGACGAGCCAACCAACCACCTCGACCTGCCCGCCATCGAGTGGCTGGAGGCCGAGCTGAACAGCCTGCGCGCCGGCCTCGTGCTCATCAGCCACGACCGGCGGCTGCTGGAAACCCTGTCCCGCAGCATCGTCTGGCTCGACGGCGGGGTGACCCGGCGCATTGACCGCGGCTTCGCCCACTTCGAGGCCTGGCGCGACGAGGTCGAGGAGCAGGCGGAGCGCGACCAGCACAAGCTGGGCCGCCAGATCGCGAGGGAAGAGGACTGGCTGCGCTACGGCGTCACCGCCCGGCGCAAGCGCAACGTCCGCCGCCTCGGCGAGCTGGGCGCGCTGCGGCAGAAGCGCCGCGAGGCGCGCGGCAGCGACGGCCCGCTGCGTCTGGTCGCCAGCGAGGCCGACCTGTCCGGCAAGCTGGTCGCCGTCGCCGAGCACGTCAGCCGCGCCTTCGACGGCAAGGAGGTCGTGCACGACCTGACGATGCGCGTCCTGCGCGGCGACCGGCTCGGCATCGTCGGCCCGAACGGCGCCGGCAAGACCACTCTGCTGCGGCTGCTGACCGGCGTGGACCAGCCGGACAGCGGCACGGTCAAGCTGGGCGCCAGCCTGTCCGAGGTCACGCTGGACCAGCAGCGCGCGACGCTCGACCCCAATGCCACCCTGGCCGACACCCTGACCAACGGCGGCGGCGACACCGTGCTGGTCGGGACGGAGCGCCGGCACGTCATCAGCTACATGAAGGACTTCCTGTTCAAGCCGGAGCAGGCCCGCACCCCGGTCGGCGTGCTGTCCGGCGGTGAGCGCGGACGCCTGATGCTCGCCTGCGCCATGGCCCGGCCCAGCAACCTGCTGGTGCTGGACGAGCCGACCAACGACCTGGACCTGGAAACCCTGGATTTGCTGCAGGAGATGCTCGCGGACTATCCCGGCACCGTCCTGCTCGTCAGCCATGACCGCGACTTCCTGGACCGGGTGGTGACCAGCACCCTGGCCGCCGAGGGCGCCGGCCGCTGGGTGGAGTATGCCGGCGGCTACAGCGACATGCTGATCCAGCGCGGCGTGCCGGCCACCGTCGTTGCCGGGCGGGTCCGGCCGGGGTCACAGAAGGCCGCGACGGGCCGCACCTCCGGGCGCAAGATGACGTTCAAGGACAAGCATGCCTTGGAGACCCTGCCGAAGCAGATGGAGGCGACGTCGGCCGAAATCGCCCGCCTGCAGCGCCGCCTGTCCGACCCGAACCTGTATCGCAAGGACCCCAACGGCTTCCGCACGCTCACGGAGTCGCTGACCAAGGCGCAGGCCGACCTGGCCGCAGCCGAGGAGCGTTGGCTGGAGCTGGAGATGATGCGGGAAGAGCTGGGCGTATGATGTGCCGGATCCAGCCGGCGGAACGGGGAAAGCCGGCCATGCCATTCCGGACCCTAGCCGCCCCGGGCCTGGCAGCCCTGCTCGTGCTTTTGCCCGCACGACAGGCCTATGCCCAGCCGGCGCTGCGCATCACCGGCTATGGCGAATTCACCGTCAGCCGTGAGCTGGGCGTCCGTGATCCCAGCACCGTCGAGGGCGATACGGAGCCGGTCAGGACCGTGGACGGAGTGCAGATCGTCCAGCAGACCCAACACATCGAGGCCCGGCTGTGCCGCCGCTTCGGGATCAGCTTCATGCTGGAGGGCCTGGAAACCGGCAGCATCCTGGACGTCACGATCCAAACGCGGCATCCCGCCATCACCCGTCCCGATGGGCGCGTCACCACGGGAGTGCGCTATCCGTCCTCCGTCAGCGCGGGACGGCCGGGTTGGGTCGGCTACACGTTCGACTACGCGTATGAGCTGGTGCCGGGCACCTGGAGCTTTGCCATCCTGTCCGGCGGCGATGTGCTGGCGAAACAGCAGTTCGAGGTGACGGTGCCGCCGGATTTAGACCAGCAGGCGCCAGGCAGGTGCGCCGCGCTAGTTTCCTGACTCCGTTCGGGACGCTAGTCTGCCGCAACCACATGCCGGGATGGCCGTGTCCCAGCCCGGCAAGGTCAACGGAGGCCGGTTCATGCGCGTGCGCTTAGCAATCCCCCTGCTTATGCTGACGCTGCTGGCGACTACGGCCGCCGCCCAGGAGGCGCCCCCGGCTGCGCCGCCCAGCGAGGCCGCGCCGGCGTTGCACATCACGGGCTCGGGCGAGTTCACAGCCACGCGGGACCTGGGGCCGCGCGATCCCGTCGGCAGGGATGGCGACGCCGTGGTCATGGTGGAGGAACCGCGCATTACCCGCCGCACCAGCCGGATCGCTGCGCAGCTTTGCCGCCGGTTCGGCTTCATGTTTACGGTGGAAAACCTGCCACCGGGCGAAACCCTGGACGTGACGGTGACTTCAGTGCATCCGCCCATCCTAAATCCAAGCGGCCGCATCAGCACGAGCGTCATCTATAACATGACCGTCAGCGTCGAGCAGCCCGGCCTGGTCGGCTTCTCTTTCGACGACCCCTGGGAGCTGGTCCCGGGAACCTGGACCTTCACCGTGCGCCGAGGCGACCAGGTCTTGGCGGAGCAGGCCTATGACGTGACCGCCTCCCCCGGCCCGGCGCCGATAAGCCGGATTGATTGCAGCGCCGCGGTGTCCTGACGCGGCCTAAGCGGACTTACTTAGCCTGCCACACAGATGGCCTGCGGCCGTGGTAGGCTACGCAAGCCTGCTTAGCTTTTTGTCTATACGCAAACCTCCAGAGGTTGGCTTATCGCCGCAGGCGGAGGGTCAGGCCCTTGGCGATCCATCCTGCCTCGATCGTGTCCAAATCCGTGACCCCCGACGGGTGCGCCCGCGATGGCCTGGTGGCCAGCATCGGCGCGGCATCCCGCCGCCAGAGGCCGACCAGCCGCGCCAGCTCAGGCAACGGATCGGCATGGTCATCCACCCGCAGGTTCAAGTCGGCGAAATCCTCGGTCGTCGTCAGCAGCATGGCCGCGGACTGCCGGCCCCGACGGTCGCCGCCAGCCCGTTCCCCGGCCAGCATCGCGGCAGCCAGGCGCTCCGGCAGAGGGACGTTGCCGGACAGCACCGCGAGGGTCGCGCCGACCACGTCCGGGCCGGCCAGCATGTTGCCCGCTACGCTGACACCTGGCGCCGACGTGCTGCCGCACCACTCGACGCAGTGATCCCCGGTCCATGCGGCAGAGCGTCCGAGCCGGTCCACCGCGTGAACCTGCCGCAGGTGACGGCCGTCGTCGCCCGCCAAGGCGCCCTGAATGGCGGCGTCCGGCGCCAGGCCGCGCGCCAGCCCATCCAGGATCGCCGGACCCAGGTAGCGGTTGGTCATGGACTGCGTGGACACCGCCCCCACGCCTGACCGCACGAAGGGGCAGCTTGCACCCACGGCGAAGGCGCAGGTTGCGACCGCTACGGCAAAGGCTCCGGTGTCCGCGTCATGCAGCACGACGGACCAAGTCATGGCACCAGCCACTCCGCCTGCAAGCCGTCCGCCGTCCAGGTGAAGGCGGCCCGGCGATGGCCGTCCCGGGCCAGGTGCAGCCACTCCATCCCATCAACATCCACGGCGATCACCGCGAAATTGGCGAAGGCCGCATCCTCATCCACCCGGTCCGTGTCGGCAACGGCCGGATCGGCCAGCGCGGTCCCTGGGGTCGGTCGGACACGGTACGTTTCGCGAGAGCCGGCGTGCAGCCGGTCCCACTCCGACCGAGCTACGTCCTCGGGCTGCAAGGCAGCGGCGCCATCCAGGCAGACCTGGACCTGGCTGCCGTCGTCCCAAACATGGAGGGCGACACGCGGGTCGGCGCCGATCTCCGCCACCTTCGCCGCCCTCCGGTCGGTATGGATCACCAGCCGCCGCGTTGCTGGGTCGAAGCCGCGCAGCACCACGGTGCGCAGGCCTGGGCGCCTGTCAGCACCCATTGTCGCCAGCGTCGGTGTACGGAATGGGGATCGGCGATTCGCCACGCCTTCGGATATCTGGCGGAACGCGTCGGCGCAGATGTCTTGCAAAGCGGTTGGAGCTGTCATGCACACCTTATCACCCGGCTGTGCTGCACTGCCCAGGCCCTTCGCGACAGGTCCCTCTCGACAGTTCGCCCCGGCATCGTCAAACACCAGCCAGCATTCAAGGGATCAGGCTAGATGGACAGAGTTGACGCTGCCGGCCTTCACGTCGCCCCGGAACTTCACGCCTTCATCACCGAGGCGGCGGAGGGCACCGGCATCGCCCCGGATGCCTTCTGGGCCGGGTTCGCCGCCCTGGTTCGCGACCTGGTGCCGCGCAACGCCGCCCTGCTGGCGCGGCGCGACGATCTGCAGGCGCAGATAGACGCCTGGCACTCCAGCCAGGGCGCCGGACCGCACGACGCAACGGCCTATGCCGATTTCCTGCGCGGCATCGGCTACTTGCTGCCGGAGCCGGCGCAGTTCGAGGTGAACACCACCGGGGTGGATGCGGAAATCGCAAGCATTGCCGGGCCGCAGCTTGTCGTGCCGGTGATGAATGCGCGCTATGCCCTTAATGCCGCCAACGCGCGCTGGGGCAGCCTGTATGACGCGCTGTATGGCACCGATGCACTGCCGGAGAATGATGGAGCAACGCGCGGCCGCGGCTTCAATCCGGTGCGCGGCGCCGCCGTGGTGACGCGCGCGAAGCAGGTGCTGGACGAAGCGGCGCCGCTCGCGGAGGGCTCGCACGCCGATGCCAAGGAATATGCGGTCCAGGGCGGCAAGCTGGTCGTGACGACCGCGGCCGGAACCACTGGCCTGCGCGCTCCGGCTAAGTTCGTGGGCTATCGCGGCGAGGCCGCAGCGCCGACCGCCGTGCTGCTCCGCAACAATGGGCTGCATCTGGAAATCAAGCTCGACCGCGCGCATCCCATTGGCAGCACGGACCCGGCGGGCGTCGCCGACGTCGTGCTGGAATCCGCGATCACCACCATCCAGGACCTGGAGGACAGCGTCGCCGCCGTGGACGCCACCGACAAGGTGGATGTTTACCGCAACTGGCTCGGCCTGATGCGGGGCACGCTGACGGCGGACTTGGAAAAGGACGGCAAGACCATCGTGCGCCGGCTGAACGGCGACCGCGAATATACGGCGCCAGACGGCTCGACGCTGACGCTGCCGGGCCGCAGCACGATGCTGGTCCGCAACGTCGGCCACCACATGTATACCGATGCGGTGCTGCTGGACGGGCAGGAGATCCCCGAGGGGTTGCTGGATGCGGCGGTTACCTCGCTGATCGCCATGCACGACCTGCAAGCCACCGGGCCGATCCGGAACAGCCGGGCCGGGTCGGTCTACATCGTAAAGCCGAAGATGCATGGGCCGGAGGAGGTCGCCTTCGCGGTCGAGATCTTCACCCGTGTCGAAGGCATCCTGGGCTTGGCGCCGAACACCCTCAAGATGGGCATCATGGACGAGGAACGGCGCACCAGCGCCAACCTGGCCGCCTGCATCCATGCCGCCCGCGACCGGGTGGTGTTCATCAACACCGGCTTCCTGGACCGCACTGGGGACGAGATACACACTTCGATGGAAGCCGGCGCAATGATCCGCAAGGCCGAGATGAAGGGAACCGCCTGGATACGCTCCTACGAGGACCGCAACGTGGACATCAGCCTGGCCTGCGGCCTGCGCGGACGGGCGCAGATCGGCAAGGGCATGTGGGCGGCGCCGGACCGGATGGCGGAGATGCTGCAGCAGAAGATCGGCCATCCCCGCGCCGGCGCCAACACCGCCTGGGTGCCGTCTCCTACTGCCGCCACCCTGCATGCGCTGCACTACCATCAGGTGGATGTGGCGGCGCGGCAGGCGGAGTTGGCCGGGCATCCCCGCGGGACGCTTGCCGACCTGCTCACCATTCCCGTCGCCGACCGGCCGAACTGGGCGCCGGACGATGTGCAGCAGGAGCTGGACAACAACGTCCAAGGTATCCTGGGCTATGTCGTCCGCTGGATTGACCAGGGCGTCGGCTGCTCCAAGGTGCCGGACATCCATGATGTCGGGCTGATGGAGGACCGGGCGACGCTGCGGATCAGCAGCCAGCACATCGCCAACTGGCTGCACCACGGCGTGGTGACGGAAGCCCAGGTGCAGGAAACTATGCATCGGATGGCCGCCGTCGTAGACCGGCAGAATGCTGGGGACCCGGAGTATCGGCCGGTGGCCGGCAATCCGGAAGGCCCGGCGTTTAAGGCAGCCTGCGACCTTGTGTTCAAGGGCCGGGTGCAGCCGAACGGCTACACCGAGTTCATCCTTCATGCCCGGCGACGGGAGGCGAAGGCAGCCTGACGGCAGGTCGCCAGCGACCCCTCTGTATTTTGGCCGGAACCGTACGTGGTTCCGGTCGTTTACGCCTTGCAACGTGAATGCGCCGTGAGGAGCAACCTATGAGCCTGATCGTAATCGTGATTGTCCTGGTCGTGCTGTTTGGCGGCGGTGGGTTCTATGGATACAACCGCGGCTATTATGGCGGACGCGGCTATGGCGGCGGCCTGGGGCTATTGCTGCTGCTGTTGATCCTGTTCCTGATCTTCGGCAACGGACGGGGCTTTTAGCCTTTACGGGACTGTCCCGTCTGTACGATCGTTCTGGAGGCGCAGTGGCTGGCAATTTCTATCGGCCGGAGTGGCCGTTTGAAAACGTTCTTACGCTTCCCGATGGACGCGGCTACCCTGTGCTCCCGCTCGAAAACCTTTGGCAGCCCAATAGACGTAGTTCAGTTTTCAACGGGTGCTGTTAGCGGCTTTTAAGCTATCTCGACGTCCCGGTTCGAGAAGGCCACAATCAGATTGCTTCGCTCCGCGCTCCGCAGGACGCTTTCGGTGGCAGCATGGTCGAGCGGCCTGCCAAAAAAGTAGCCCTGCCCGCAGTTGCAGCCCCATGCACCGAGGAGGCCAGCCTGCGCCTCCGTCTCAATCCCTTCGCCGATCACTGTCAAGGCAAGTGATTTTGCGAGCGAGATGATCGTCTGGACAATTGCCGAGTCTTCCGGTTTCTGGCCAAGGCCCGAGATGAACGAACGGTCTATCTTAAGCACATCAAGCGGGAGCTGCTTCAGATACGACAGTGACGAATATCCCGTGCCGAAATCGTCTATCGCCAGCTTGACCCCGAGGTCCTTGAGCCGCCTCAGCGTTGCGGCCGTCGTTTCGACGTTCAGCATCAGCACGCCCTCGGTGATCTCAAGCTTTAGGCAACTCGGCGCCAGACCCGTTTCCCGCAACGTCCGGGCGACGTCGTCGGCCAGGTGCGGAAGCTGAAACTGACGCGGCGACAAGTTCACGCTCAGCATCAAGGGAGGCCCGGCTGCGAACTCGTTGTGCCACACCGCAACCTGCCGGCATGCTACATCCAACACCCATTGGCCCAGCGGCACGATCAGACCGGTTTCCTCAGCGACCGGAATGAACTCGTCGGGTGCGATCAGCCCCCGCTGCGGATGCTGCCAGCGGACCAGCGCCTCCACCTCCTCGACGCGGCCGGACGGCATTGACACGATCGGCTGGTAGTGGACGCGCAACTCTCCCTCCGCGATAGCGCGGCGGAGGTCGTTCTCAAGCTCCAGCCGGGCCAGGCTGTCGGTACGCATGCTGTCGTCGAACATGACATAGCGGGACTTGCCGTCGCTTTTGGCCCGATACATCGCCACGTCGGCGTTCCGCAAAAGGTTCTCCGCCTGCTTTTCCCCAGCAGCGCCAAAAGCGACGCCGATGCTTGCCGTAACCGTCACGTCGCGCCGTCGAGGACGAACTTGCGGCTGAACTGCTTGGCGATGGCCTCAGCCACCGGGACCGCATCGGCCTCGCCCAGCAGATGCTCCAGCACAACGACGAACTCGTCCCCGCCGAGCCGGGCAACCGTGTCTTCGCTTCGGATGCAGCATTGCAGGCAGGCCGCAGTCTGCATGAGAAGCTCGTCGCCCACATGGTGGCCAAGGCTGTCGTTGATCAGCTTGAAGTTGTCGAGGTCCAGGAACAACAGGCCGACCTGGCTGCCGCGCCGGCCCGCGCGGACGAGTGCCTGATCCAGCCGGTCGTGGAACAGCAGCCGGTTGGGCAGCCCGGTCAGCGCGTCGTAGAACGCCTGCTTCGTCAGTTGCTGCTCGAACGCCTTCCGCTCCTGAATGTCGCGGATGGTGGCGACCATACCGGCCACGGCAGGTTCGTGCAGGAGATTAGTCAAAATCAGTTGGACCCAGCGCCATTGCTTGTTCCCGTCCTGAATTTGAAGTTCGATGCTCCGGGTCGCATCAACGGACGGGAACGATCCCGATCTCTCATGCAGTTGCTCCAGCAGCTTCGTCAGCGCCGGACCGGCATTAGGATGCGCCAGCGTTTCAAGCGTGCGACCCAGCAACGCGGAGCCGGCGTATCCCCAACCCGTCTCGGCGGCTGGGCTTTGGTAGGTGATAGTGCCCGACGCGTCGCAGATCAGGATCACGTCGGACGCGTTCTGAACCAGGGACCGGAACCTCTGTTCCCGCAGGCGGGCGGTATCGGCCTCCCGCAAGGTCGCGTCCTGCGCCTGGCGCTGGTAGGTGCGCAGGACGCGCCAGAACATGGCGACAAGGCCGAAGCCGAACGAGATCACCACCGGCGCCGCAATCAGCACCCTGGCCTGAGTACGGCCTAATGTGTCGAGCTGGCGTATCGCATCGGCACGACTTGCATCAGCCGCCGCCGAAACCTGCTTCTCGATGCTTTCAAAGGTGGGATCTATTTCCCCTCCATCTATTGCATTGGCCCTGGCGATGTCACCTGCGTCAGCTGCGTCGAACATCCGGGCAATGGCGCCCAGGTATTGAGCGTGCACGGCAATAACATCATCAAGGTGCTCGTCCCCACCACTTAACCGCTTTACTTTCCGCAACGCGGCCTCCATTTCGGAGGCTGCCCGGGCGTGCAAGTCCCGAACCTCCTTGCTAGGCTCAAGGCGGTATTTGCGCTCCAGAGACTCCTCCTCGCCAACGGCGAAGCGTGCCTTCTCGAAGGTTCCGCTGAGTTGGATCGCGGACTTCGCCGCCGATCCCTCGTAGTAGGTGACGATGGCTGCCCACAGGGCGAGGCTGGGCAGGACGACCAAGACGCCGACAAGGCCAAGCGATGCCAGGCGCCGTACGCCGGACGCACGGAGCAGCCCTTGTCCGCCCGCAACCCGGTCCGGCGCAACCCATCGCAGCCATGCTAGTCGCGAGGCAATCGGAGCAGCCCAGGACGCCAATGTCTTTCTCCCAACAAGGCCAATACCTGGAGCGCGGCGTCCTGGTTGAGCGGAAGCATAGGGGACAGCCTATTAAGAAATGCCGAACGGCCGGCCGTCGGCACACCCGGAAGTCCGGGGACACAGGCCGGGACGCACCTTGTCTGCGAATGAACCGTCCAGTCCGGTCAACCGCGGCCGGCAATAAGGCGGGCGCAGGACTGCCTCAAGGAACGGCAGGCCGATGCGCCTTCGAGCCGCGTCACATGCCGCCGCAGCAAGATGCAGAACTACCCCTCCGCTGCCGGCTCCGCCTGCGCGCTTACGCGGGATACCCGGCGGCCGTCCATCTCCACGACCTCGAACCGCCAGCCGCCGAACACGATCCGGTCCCCGGTGCGCGGCAGGCGGCGCAGCAGCGCCAGCAGCAGCCCGGCAAGGGTGTGATAGCTGCCCTCCGCCGGCAGGTCCGGCAGGAACAGCCGCGCCTTGATCTCGTCCACCGGCGAGGCGCCGTCCAGCAGCAAGGGCGCGGCGGTGCCGTCCGGTCCAGGGGGCGCGGCTGGTGTCGTGTCGGCAGGCTCGCCCACGATGGCCTGCAGCACGTCGGCGGCAGTCACGACGCCCTCGAAGCTGCCGTATTCGTCCATTACCAGCGCAAGGCCCAGCGGATCGCCCTTCAGCCGCTCCAGCGCGTCCAGCGCCGTCACGGTGTCAGGGATCACCATCGGCGTCTTCAATGCCGCCGCCACGGACAGGTCGCCGCCGCCCAGGATGCGGTCCAGGATATCCTTGGCCTGCACGACGCCCACCACGTTGTCCACCACCCCCTCGCACACCACGAAACGGCTGTGCGGCGTCGCCTTGAGAGTCGCCGCGATGTCCGCCCGCGGATCGGTGCGGTCTATCCAGGCCAGCTCGTTGCGCGGGGTCATGATGGCACGGACCGGCTTGTCCGCCAGGCGGAGCAGGCGCTCGATCATGTCGCGCTCCTCGGTTTCCAGCACGCCTCCCTCCGTGCCTTCGGCCAGGACCGCGCTCAGCTCCTCCTCCGTGATGCCCTGGCGCTCGTCGGCATGGGCGCCGAACAGGCGCAGGACTAGGCCGGACGACTTGCCCAGCAGCCAGACGATTGGGGCGCCGATGCGGGACAGCCTGCTCAGCGCCGGGGCGACGACGGCTGCGACGCCCTCCGGCCGGCGGAGCGCAAGCTGCTTCGGCACCAGCTCGCCTACTACGAGGGTCAGATAGGTCGTGAGCACGACGACGATGGCCAGGGACAGGGACTCCGCGAAGGGCTCCAGCGCGGGGATCGTCGCCAGCCAGGTTTGCAGCCGGGCCGAGATCCGTGCGCCACCGAACACGCCGGCGAGCACGCTGACCAGCGTGATGCCGACCTGCACGGTGGGCAGGAACCGTTCCGGTTCCTCCGACAGCAGGCGGGCCGTGGCGGCGCCGGGAGTGCCCTTGCGCTCCAGCACCACCAGCCGCGCCCGGCGGACAGAAACGAGCGCCAGCTCGCTCATCGCGAACACGCCGTTGAGGACGATGAGCAGGAGGATGGTGATGAGTTCGATGGTGAGGCCCATGGCCCTTCTTAGCGCCCACGGCCCAAAATGGGCAGGGCAGGGCCGGACGGCGCAGCCGTGCCGGCGGCCCCGGAGGTTGCATGGGCCGGGGCTGCCGATTAACCACCTGGCCCAACCCGATGCGAGGCTTCTGATGACCCGCCCCCTGCCGACCTTCGCCATCCTATTGGGCCTCGGCGGCCTTGTGCCCTTCGCCGGGTGCGGGCTGGGCGCGCTCAGCCCGGACCCAGAACTGGCAGAGCGGTCCTTACTGGCGCTGGTAGCCTATGGCGCGGTGATCCTGGCGTTCCTGGGCGGGGTCCACTGGGGCTTTGCGTTGGAGGACAGCGGGACGCCCACGGTGCGGGTGCAGCGGCTGCGGTTCGGGCTTGGGGTGCTGCCATCGCTGCTGGGCTGGGCGGCGCTGCTGGTGACCTTCCTGGGGTTTCCGTTGCTGGCGCTGCTACTGCTGATGGCGGGGGTAATCGGGACCACCCTCACCGAAGCGCGGGCGGCGCGGAGCGGGCTTATGCCGCAATCCTACATGCGGCTGCGCTGGGCATTGTCGGCGGCGATGCTGGTGTGCCTGGCGGGAGTGTGCCTGGTGCGGGCGCTCGGCGGGCGGATCGTGCTGTGACCGGCTTGGACGCCGCTGGCGCCGCGAGTCGCCGCGGACCTGCGAGGAGGCGCCGGTGAAGGTATTCTGGGACGAGGCGCAACTGCGGCACGCGCCGAAGTTCTTCCTGCAGCGCGGCGTCGTGCGGCAGAACTTCGAGGTGCCGGCCCGCGCCCTGGCGCTACTGGAGGGCTGCGCGACGCTAGGCCTCAAGACCGTCGTGCCGGCGCCCGCCCCGGCGGCCATGGCAGCCGTCCATGACCCGGCTTACCTCCAATTCCTCCGGGACGGCCCGGCGGCCTGGGCGGCGCAGCCCGGCGCCGGGGCGGAGATGGTGCCGAACATCCATCCTTCGCCCGAGATGCTGGCGCAGGGAGCACAGCGCGGCACGGGCGTCGTTGGGCAGCTCGGCTGGTTCACGGCGGACACGTCCTGCCCGGTCAGCGCGGAAACCTGGCCCGCGGCGGCGGCCGCGGCGGCGGGGGCGGCTGCTGCGGCGGATGAGGCGCTGGCAGGCCGCACGGCCTATGCGCTGGCGCGTCCGCCGGGGCACCATGCCTATGCCGCACGGGCGGGCGGGCACTGCTACATCAACAACGCCGCTATTGCCGCTCAGCGGCTGCGGGATGGGGGTGCCGCGAGGGTAGCGGTGCTGGACGTTGACAGCCACCACGGCAACGGCTCCCAGGGCATCTTCTGGGACCGTGGCGACGTGCTGTTCGTGTCCGTGCACGGCGATCCCTCGGGCTACTATCCCTGGTATGTCGGCCATGCCGGGGAACGGGGGACCGGCGCCGGCGAGGGCTGCAACTTGAACCTTCCCTTGGCGCAGGGAACCGGGGATGACGGCTGGCTCGCGGCAGTCGGCACCGGGCTGGACACGATCCGGCGCTTCCGGGCAGATGCGCTGGTGGTCAGCCTGGGCTTCGACGCCTTGGTGGACGAGCCGCTGACCTTCCTGCGCGTCACGGCCGACGGGTTCGCGCGGGCGGCGGAGGGTGTGGCCGGGCTGCGGCTGCCGGCGGCCATCGTGCAGGAGGGCGGCTACAACACCGACGTGATCGGCGGGCTGCTGGCGCGCTTTCTCGGCGCCTGCGCCGGGTAGGGGACGGCCGGCTCCGGGGCTGGGCCGGCCCCGTCATGGCTGCTCCGGGCTGGCCGGCGCCTTCGCGGACAGATGAATGAACAGCCGTTCGGATTCGCGCAGCCCTTCTTCAGTGAGCCCGACGGACTTTGTCTTGCCCAAGGGATCGTAGATCATGCCTTTCGCGTGCAGCCGGCCCAACACGTCCCAGTCATGACCCTTCCAGGCGCGGTGACCGTCGTGCAACGTGAGTTGCAGGAGCGCCAGCACGGCCTTGTCCTAGCCGATCCTCGTCCCACTCCATCGCCAGTGTTCCGTGGTTCGCTTAAGGCCTGTAAAATTTGGCTATTTTGTGTCAGATGCGGTCTGCTGACTCCTTGACGGACAGACCTTCCGTAGGCGTGATGCCGCCTTTAAGCCGTCCGGCGTGCTCGCCGCCGGGCCGGGCCCAGACGGCAGCAATTACAGGACGGGACGCACGACGCTGGACGACATGACAGGCATCGCGGGACCAAGGGCGTCCGGGGCAGGCACAGCGCCCAACCGCACGCACACAAGGGCATGAGCCTCGCGCGTATCCGCAGCTTCGCCTTCTCCGGCATCGAGGCGGTGCCGGTTGAGGTTCAGGTGCAGATCAGCAGCGGGCTGCCTGCCTTCCTGATCGTCGGCCTGCCCGACAAGGCCGTCGGCGAGGCACGGGAACGGGTGCGCGCGGCGCTGACCGCGATGGGCCTGTCGCTGCCGCCCAAGCGCATCCTGATCAACCTGGCGCCAGCCGACCTGCTCAAGGAGGGCAGCCACTTCGACCTGCCCATCGCCTTGGCGGTGCTGGCCGCGATGGACGTGCTGCCGCGGGACGAAGTCGCGGGCTACGCCGCCCTGGGCGAGCTGTCCCTGGACGGCGCCATCAACCCTGTCGCGGGCGTGCTGCCGGCGGCCATGTCCGCCTCGGCGCGCGACCTCGGCCTGATCTGCCCGGCGGCGCAAGGGGGAGAGGCCGCCTGGGCCGGGCGGATCGAGGTGCTGGCGGCACCGGACCTGCTGTCCCTCATCAACCACTTCCGCGGCACCCAGGTCCTGACCCCGCCGGAGCCAGCCGGCGTGCGCCCTGCCGTGCCCGGCCCCGACCTGGCCGAGGTGCGCGGGATGGAAACGGCCCGGCGCGCGCTGGAGATCGCCGCCGCCGGCGGGCACAACCTGATGCTCATCGGCCCGCCCGGCGCCGGCAAGTCCATGCTGGCGGCCTGCCTGCCGGGCCTGCTGCCGGACCTGACGCCGGCGGCGGCGCTGGAGGTGAGCATGATCCACAGCGTCGCTGGAATGCTGGACGGCGGGCGGCTGGTGATGCGCCCGCCAGACCGCTCCCCGGCGTCGGGCACGTCGCAGGCGGCGCTGGTCGGCGGCGGCCAGCGTGCCAGGCCCGGCGAGGTCAGCCTGGCCCACCGCGGCACCCTGTTCCTGGACGAACTGCCGGAGTTCCCGCGGATTGCGCTGGAGGCGCTGCGCCAACCGCTCGAAAGCGGCCGCACCACCGTCGCCCGCGCCGCCGCGCACGTGACCTACCCCGCACGGTTCCAGCTTATCGCCGCGATGAACCCGTGCCGTTGCGGCTACCTGGGCGACGCCGGGCGGGAATGCGGCAAGGCGCCGCGCTGCGGGGAGGACTACCTGGCCCGGATCAGCGGCCCGCTCATGGACCGCATTGACCTGACGGTGCAGGTGCAGCCGGTGCCCCCTGCCGAACTGTCCCGCGCCCCGCGGGGGGAGCCGAGCATCAAGGTGGCGGCGCGCGTCGCCCAAGCCCGCGCGGTGCAGCGCGCCCGGTATGGCGAGGCCGCGCCGACCAACGCGGAGGCGGAGATGGGCGCGATCGAGATGCAGCCGGATGCCCGGACGCTGGCGGAGCAGGCCGCGGGCAAGCTGCGCCTTTCCGCCCGCGGCTTCACCCGGGTGCTGCGGGTGGCGCGGACGATCGCCGACCTGGCTGGGGCGCCTCTGGTGCGGCGCGCCGATGTGGCGGAGGCGCTCGCGTATCGCCACCGGGTTCCGGGCCGGGGACCGTAACGCCTGCTTCCTTTTCCGGAGGGAGAGAGAGCAGGACCCAACAGCCGGTTCAGCCCTCCTGCCGGAACGCATCGGTGATGCGCCGCACCTGCCCTCCCTTATCCACCAACAGCACATCGAACCGTACCCCGGTTCTGCCCCACTCGGGATGCTCGCCCAACACGAATGCCGCCGCGGCCAACAACCGAGCTTGCTGCCGTAGGCCGAGCGCAACGGCAGCACCCGCCAAGGTTGGGCGGTGCTTCACCTCAATGAAGGCCAACAGCCCTGCATGTTCCGCAACGAGGTCAATCTCCCCGGCTGGGGTCCGCATCCGCCGGGCCAAGACCTGCCAGCCATCGGCAGCCAGCGCCGCTTCCGCCGCAGCCTCCGCGTCCACGCCGCTGCGCTGCGCCGCCCGACCCCGGGCAGCCCGCGTGCCGGTCAGGGCGGAACCAGGCGGTAGCAGCCGCCGCGTAGCTCGATCAGCATCTGGCTGCCCGGCTCGGCCCCACTGTGGTCGGAGGGGGACAGGCTGAACACCCCCTCCGCCCCGGCCGACCCATGCACCCGCTCCATTGCGTTGCGTAACGCCGTATGGAACTCGGGGGTGCCAGGGCGGGCCGTGGCCAGCGCCGGGCCGGCAGCGCGATCCAGCACCAGGACAGAGTCCCACAACATCGCGTCAAACAGGTTGCGGCTGCCGATGCCGTACTTGGCCTCATAAGCGCCGACAAAGGCCAGCGCGGCTGGCTTGGCCGGGCTGGCGTCGTCCAATGCCTCCACGACCAGCACCGGCACGCCGGACAGCAGAACGCCGCCCGGCGCCCGCCCGCCGACCCGGATCACGTCCGGCCCGGCGACGGAGGCCGGGGACGTGCTCGGGCCGAGGATCGCGTCCACCCACTCTTCCTCGACCAGCTTGCGGACAGCGTGGACGGCGGCGGTGGGGTCGCTGCCGTCGTCCAGCACCACCCAGCGCACGGGGTCACCCGCCATCGTCTTGGGCAGCAACTCGATGGTGTTGCGGGCGGGAATGCCAAGCCCGGCGCCGGGTCCGGTCAGCGACAGCACCGCGCCGAGCGTAAAATCCGCCTGCGCGGGAGATGCCTGCAACAGCGCGAGCAGCAGGAGGCGCTTCACGCCGCCTGCACCAGGCTGCGCTTGCCGCCCAGGGTGTCCCGCCCTTCCTCGACCGCATGGCACGCCGCCAGCACGTCGCCGCTCCGCGTGTAGTCCGGACGCTCCGCGCTGCAGCGCTCGTTGGCCAGGGGGCAGCGGGGATGGAACGGGCAGCCGGACGGCGGATTGATCGGGCTGGGAACCTCGCCGCCCACGGCGATCCGGGCGCGTCCGGACATGGACAGGTCCGGGATCGCCTCCAGCAGCAGGCGCGTATAGGGGTGGCGCGGCGCGGCGAAGATGCTCTCGCCCGGGCCATACTCGACGATACGGCCGAGATACATGACGCCCAGCTGGTCCGACATGTGGCGCACGACGGACAGGTTGTGGCTGATGAAAAGGTAAGTGAGCTGCAACCGCTGCTGCAAGTCGCGCATCAGGTTCAGGATCTGCGCCTGCACCGACACGTCCAGTGCGCTGGTCGGCTCGTCGCACACCAGGAACTCCGGCTCGCTGCTAAGCGCGCGGGCGATGCTGACGCGCTGGCGCTGGCCGCCGCTGAACTCGTGCGGGAACTTCTCGCCGTCGCGCGGCGACAGGCCGACCTGGGTCAGCAGTTGCGCCACCCGGTCCGCTACGTCCCGGCCCCGCAGCAACCGGAAGGCGCGGATCGGCTCGGCCACGATGTCCCGCACGCGCCAGCGCGGGTTCAGCGAGGCATACGGGTCTTGGAAGATCATGTTCATCCGCCGCCGCAGCGCCGGCTGGGCGCGGGCGGCGGACAGGTCCGTGCCCTCGAACAGGATTTGGCCCGAGGTCGGCGCATACAGGCCGACCGCCAGCCGGGCTACAGTGCTCTTGCCGCAGCCGCTTTCGCCGACCAGGGACAGAGTGGTGCCGAGGGGGATGCTGAACGACACCTCATCCACCGCGCGCAGCGTTTGCCGCCCTTCCCGCGCGAGCGTCCGGGCCAGCCAGGGGCGGGACACGTCGAAGTGGCGGCTGACCCTGATCGCCTCCATCACGATCCGGCTGGGGCCGCTTCCGTCACGCATGGGCGGCCTCCGCATAGGCGGGATCATACAGCCAGCAGGCGGCCTGCGTGCCCCGTGCCGGCATCAAGCCGGGCCGGTCCCGCAGGCAGCGGTCGAACACCTTGGGGCAGCGCGGGTTGTAGGGGCAGCCCGGCGGGATCGCGGTCAGGCGCGGCATGGCTCCATCAATCTGCCGCAGCCGGTCCACACGCACGTCCAGCGACGGGATGCTGGCCATCAGGCCCTCCGTGTAGGGATGCGACGGGTGCTGGATCACGTCGCGCACGGGCCCGATCTCCACGATGCGCCCGGCATACATCACCGCCACACGGTCCGCCGTTTCGGCGATCACGCCCATGTCGTGGGTAATCAACATGACCGCGGTTCCATGCTCCCGCGTCAGGTTCTTCAGCAGCGCAATCACCTGCGCCTGGATGGACACGTCCAGCGCCGTGGTCGGCTCGTCGGCAATCACCAGCCGCGGCTCGGCGCACAGCGCCAGCGCGATCACCACGCGCTGCCGCATCCCGCCGGAGAACTCGTGTGGGTAGGCGTCCACCCGGCGGTCCGCAGCCGGGATTCCCACGTCCTGCAACCAGCGCACCGCCCGCGCCCGGGCCTCGGCGTCGGACAGGCGCAGGTGGGCCTGCATGGTTTCCACAAGCTGCTGGCCCACGGTATAAAGCGGGTTCAGCGTCGTCAGCGGGTCCTGGAACACGGCGCCGATCTGCTTGCCGCGGATGCGGCGCATCTGCTCGTAGGGCAGGTTGTCAATGCGATGGCCGTCCAGCAGCACCTGGCCGCCGCCGATACGACCGGGCGGCTCCAACAGCCCGATGATGGCGGCGCCGGTGAGCGACTTGCCGGCGCCGCTTTCGCCCACCACGCCCAGCACCTGCCCGGGCTCGATGCTGAACGACACGCCGTCCAGCGCCCGCAGGATGCCGCGGCGCCCTGGGAACTCGACCACCAGGTCCTGCACGTCCAGCAGTGCCATCAGCGCAGCCTCGGGTTCAGGGCGTCGCGCAGCCAGTCGCCCAGCAGGTTGATGGACAACACCATCAGCACCAGGGCAATGCCGGGGAAGATCGTGACCCACCATTCCCCGCTGAACAGGAAATCCTGGCCGACCCGGATCAAGGTGCCGATGGACAGCTTGTTGGCCGGCAGCCCCACGCCGAGGAAGGACAGCGTCGCCTCCGTCACCACAGCCAGGCCGAGGGTAAGCGTGCCAACCACCAGCACGGGGCCGAGCACGTTGGGCAGGATATGCGTCAGCATGATGCGCGGGCCTGACAGGCCGATCACCTTTGCGGCCATGACATACTCCTTGCCGCGCTCGACCAGGGTGCTGCCGCGCACGGTACGGGCGAATTGCGGCCAGAAGCTGATGCCGATGGAGAAGATGACGACGTAGATCTGCAGGGCTTCATGCATGTTGCGCGGCAGCGCCGCCGTCACCACGCCGTCCACCAGCAGCGCGATCAGGATGGCCGGAAAGGACAGTTGCACGTCCGCCAGCCGCATCAGCGCCGCATCGGCGGCACCGCCGGCATAGCCCGCCAGCAGCCCGACCATGATCCCGACTGCCACCGCGAACAGCACGGACGCGAAGCTGACGACGAAGCTGATGCGGGTGCCGTGCATGATGGCCGACAGCAGGTCGCGCCCCTGGTTGTCCGTGCCTAGCACGTGCTCGCGCGTGCCGTCCGCCGCCCAGGCCGGCGGCTGCAGGCTGTCCATCAGGTTCAGGCTGGCTAGGTCAAATGGGTCATAAGGCGCGATCCAGGGCGACAGCATGGCTCCCATCAGCAGCACCAGCAGCACCAGTGCCGACGCAATCGCGATGGGCGAGCGGCGGAAGCCGTAGGCGACGTCCCCATCCCAGAACCGCGCAACGGCCGCGATCACCGCGCCGCCCCTGCCGCCACCCGGCCGATCCGCAGCCGGGGGTCAACGGCGTAGTAAAGCAGGTCCACCACCAGGTTGATGAGCACGAACAGCACGGAGATCAGCATCAGGTAGGCGCCCATGATCGGGATGTCGGCATTCTGCACGGCCTGGATGAACAGCAGTCCCATCCCAGGCCATTGGAACACGGTCTCGGTCACGATGGAAAAGGCGATGATGCCGCCGATCTGCAGCCCGGCGATCGTGATGACGGGCACCAGCGTGTTCTTCAACGCATGGCCGAAGTTGATCGCCCGGGTGCCCAGGCCGCGTGCCCGGGCGAACTTGACATAGTCGGACCGCAGCACCTCCAGCATCTCCGCCCGGACCAGGCGCATGATGAGCGTCATCTGGAACAGGCCTAGGGTGATCGCGGGCAGTACAAGCGCCTTAAGACCCTTTGCGGTCAGGAAGCCGGTCGTCCAATGGCCCAGATCCACCACCTCGCCCCGGCCAAACGAGGGAAGCCAGCCCAGGAAAACGCTGAACACCAGGATCAGCAGGATGCCGATCAGGAAGGTAGGCAGCGACACGCCGATCAGGCTGAAAATCATGAACAGCCGGGAGCTGAGGGCGGTGCGCCGGATGCCGGTGTAAACGCCCATCGGAACGCCGACCGCGATCGCAAATACGGCGGCGGTCGCGGCCAATTCGAGCGTCGCCGGCAGACGCTCGCCGATCAGGTCTATCACCGGCCGGGCCAGGCGATAGCTGACGCCGAAGTTGCCGTGCAGCGCATTCCACATGAATTTGCCATACTGCACCAGGAATGGCTGATCGAGGCCGAGCTGCTGCACCAGCGCCACCCGCTGCGCCTCGGTGTAGTCCTGGCCCAGCATGATGGTCACAGGGTCGCCGACGAAGGCGAACATGGCGTAGGCGATCAGCCCGACCACGAGCAGCACCGGCACGGCCTGCAAAAGGCGGCTGATGATGAAGGCGAACATCGGCGGGTCGAGCGCTCCCTAGTGGTCAGCCGTCGCGTGCGCCCTGTCTTTCGCCGGCTTCGCAGAGGGGTCAAGCAATTCCGATGCCACCTCTCCCGCACCTGCGAACTCCGCAACCAGCGTGAAGCCCACACCGAGCAGGACCGGCCCCAGAAAGATGCCGAGCAGCCCGAACGCCAGGGCGCCCCCCAGCACGCCCAGGATAGTCAGCAGGAACGGCAGCTTGGCGCCAAGGGCGATGAAGTAGGGCTGGATCAGGCTGTAGGCGCCAGTGATGAAGAATACCCCGTAGCAGGCCAGGAAGATGCCCCAGCCCATGTGCCCCGTACTAATCAGCCATAGCGCCGCAGGTATCCAAACGACCGGCGCTCCGACCGGCAGCACCGACAGAAGTCCGGCCACGGCCCCCAGCAGCAGGGACCTTGGCACGCCCGACAGCCACAGCCCGAAGCTGGTCAGCAGCCATTGCACCAGCGCAGTGCCTAGGATGCCATAAACTGTCCCGCGCACCGTCGCCCCCGTGACCGCCACCAGCCGCGCGGCATGAACACCGGCGATCCGGTGCATGATCCGCAACAGATGCCCGGCGAGCTGGTCGCCCGAGGTCCAGAAGAAGAACGCGATCATCAAGGCGATCAGGAACTGCAGCAGCCCACCGGCGATGCCCAGCAGCACGTTCAGCCCCTGCTCCGCCATCATTCCGAAGTAGGGCTGGAAGAAGCTGACCATCGCGCTGAGGTCCGCCGCCCACTCGTTCCAGTAATCGGCGAAGGTGTGTCCAAAAACAGGGAGCGACTGGAGCCATGCCGGGGCGCCCGGCAGGCCAGCAGTCAGCGCCGCTTCGATGGAGGCCCGAAGCTCGGCCACGTCCTGCGCGCCGGCAGGCGCCGCAAGCGCCAGCGGCACAACGATCAGCACCGTCGTCAGCAGCACCATGACTCCGGCAGCCCAGCCCCGGCGCATCCGCCCGTGCACCCGCACCCAGGTGAACACCGGCCAGGTGCTATAGGCCAGGATCGCCGCCCACAGGATCGCCGACAGGAAGGGATGCAGCACCAGGAAGCAGCCGACCGCGATGCCGACCAGCAGCAGGCCCATCAGCATTCGTTCGGCGATAGTCGCGTTCGGTGTCATGCAGCATCTGCCAGTGGGGTCTGCCCATCCTACCCTGGCCACGCCGGGCCGGCAAAGCTAGTACAGCTCGCCGGAATTCGCCACTCCGTTCCATGTGACGTCGGGGGCTGAGTCTGGGCGGCCACACGCTGGCAATAATCGTCACTGCCGGGCAGCACCGAGGCACGGCGTCCCGAGTCAGG
>JAABUQ010001498.1_pt1 | contig 49835 bp, 53 predicted proteins | sample 5560001 | NCBI WGS metagenome assembly JAABUQ01 (sample SAMN10711888, study PRJNA513371) | rock metagenome | isolation source: Antarctica rocks | place: Antarctica: Victoria Land, Finger Mt nord | collected 2015-12-18
GGCGTTACGAAGGGGAAGGTGAGGGAGATTGATGGGGGAGTGGGTGGGAGCGAGGGAAAGGAAAGCTTGGATAATGTTGGGGAGGAAGAGAAGGTTAAGGAGGGGGCTAAGGGTGGGAGGGAGGGCAAGGGGAGAGATCTGGGTGTTGATGAGGATGAGGATGAGGCGAGGGAGTTGGGAGGGGAGACGAAGGGTGGGGATCATATATCTAGGAGTCCGGGGAAGAGGAAGAGGAATCAGGCGACGTTGGATGGGGTGGTTGAGAGAGGGGCGAAGAGGGGGAGGAGATGAGGGTTTTTTGGAGTTGGAGTGTGGATGTTGGAAATGGGCTATTTGGATAGCGGAATGTATAGTAATCCACATCGTGAGATCTTGGATTGTTTTCGAGCTGTCCGAACCTTTTGATATCGGCTCCCTCCGCTTTTCATACCTGTGCGTAAATGTTTTCCAGGCTTTTCAAAGCGGTCAATTGGGCAACTCGATATTCCAGTTGCAACGAGACACCAAAACGTCAGTTAGATCAAGGCCTCTATGCTCGGTGCTTGCAACCCATCACGTGGCACACGAAGCGGCCAAGAGCGAGTAATTTGTTAGGGCGTATAGCTGTCAGTAAGTATGTCCACCTTGCGGCCAAGAGCGATACAACCAGTAGGGCGTATAGCATCCGGTAAGTAAGTATGTACATCTCTGCAGAAGCAAGCAGTGGGCCTCATGATTTATCCTCAGGGCTGTATCCCAAACACATATTTCTGGCACGCCTACATTTGCAACATACAGAGAATCAGCACAGAGGCACATGACCACAATTGACAAGGGAGGGAGGCTCACCGCTCTCAGAACCGCCACCTGCTGCTGGGTCCGTACAAACACCCCCTTGTACTGCTCCAACGTCTCCTGCACGAAGTCGTTCCGGCTCTTCGTCCCCGCACATATCTCCTTCATCTTGAGCTCCATCTCCTTCCGCAGGAACGGTTTCCCGAGACTCGTTTCCAGCCCGATGTTGTCATAGCCCTCGATCAACGCCACGCCCAGGGTCGTCGGTATGAACTGCTGCACCGCGTTGCCGCCACCGCCTCGACCGCTGCCGCCGCCTCCTCCGCGGGCCTGCGTAAGGACGTACTCTCGCTCTTTGATCTTGGCGATGTGCTCGGCCATTGTGGCGTCTGTGCCGATGCCGTTGGCGTCCATCAGAGCGATGAGTTCTGGCTCGGTGAGATATCCGGGAGGGGTGGTTTCGCCGTCCGTGATGTTGGCTTCTGTGGGCTCGAAGATCTCGTGGAGGATGAAGTTCGGGAGCTGTTGGCTGCTCTCCCATTTCTCGTAGGGGTATACGTCGAGGTAGTTCCGTTGCAGGACGATCAGTCCGGTGGTGAAGAAGACTTCGTCGCCGTACTCGATCTCGACTGTGGTGGTTTCGCCTTTGGCGTCTTCGGAACAGCAGGCGAGGAAGCGGCGGACTAGGAACTCGTAGACTTTGCGTTCATCGTCTTTTAGGGTGGTTGGTGTTACGTAGTTGACTGGATGGATGGGCGGATGGGCTTGATCGCTATTCCTGCCGTTTCGCGGCTGTTGGAAGCCTCCATTAAGTAGACTGTAGGTGTACTTAGCAGCTTGGCAACCACTGCTACGTGTACGCTACATCTACTCACCCTTGAGCGTAAGGTCCCCAAGCGCCGTCTTGGGCCTGCTTCTCGACGAGACCTCGTAGATTAATGCCTTTATCGAATTGATCCGTTTCCGTGCGGGGATAGCTAATCCAGCCTTTGTTGTAGAGGTCTTCTGCGATCTAAGAAGGCTAAGTCATTTGGTAGAGTCGAATGGTGATGCTCCGAACCTTCATGACTTTCTGACTGTCCATCCGAAGATACATACTTCCAAGCTTCTGCAGTTCAACGGTAGTGAGTGGCAACGGGCGCCATTTGCTCGTGGCTTTCCTTTGCATTTTCGACACCTTCGCAACTCTTGCTGCTAGACATCTCTCGAAGAGGACGATAACCGAGCCTCTGTCGAAGAGACGATTGCGGCGCCAAGAGAATTGCACTTTAATATCGTCGCGAAGCTGCATAACCTTGATGCTCCAGAACTTCTCCGGCACGAACCTTTGGACTCGAAAGTACCTATCAACCACGAATCCCAAAGTCGGAAATTGGCAAGATCCTGCGTTACATGAGGAGCTGAGATATACATTTTTAGGCTTCATGCAACCCCAGACTCACCATAACTGATGACCTTATCCGCTAGGTCTCCACCAAGTGCCTGGAGAGTAAGCGTCTGATAACGGGTGAACGCCGCACCAAGACGTAAATCGAGCTCTATCCTGGCGCTCACGGCATTGGCTTGACGGTCGTCGAGATCAATGGCATTCTGAGCAGCGTGAATCACATGGCTAGGGAGTGTGTTAACATAAGTAGTTGTGATCATATGACTGGGCATTGGCCTCACGCTCTCTCTGTATTGCTGAACCTAGCTCGTTTGACTTGGATTCTCTGGTTGCCCTCCCAAGCGGCCTGACGAACTTCAGAGCCGATGTGCTCTCCTTCGCGGTCACAGTCCGTCCAGATAAACAAGGCTTTGGCATATCGAGCCTGTTTTCTTATGTTTTCCGCAATGGCTTTCTTGTCCTGCGGTGAGGTTGGCATGCTTTCTGCGGACAATCGCCGATCATACCTACTTGAGGCACTTCTATAATGACTTCTGCATCGAAAAGCTGACCCGGAGCGCATGAGTGCCATTTGCGGTATTGCTGGGCGAAATCTGACCCTGTAAGATGTCCTAGGACGCTGGTCATGGTAACAGAGCAATTCCCCCATGGCGGGCCAAACGTGAAGTCGAATTCGTAATTTTTGACATATTGATTGCCGTTAATGTTCCTCTACTGGGAGATCAGCGTCAGAATAGAGACTAATACTGACTTGACCCACAGTATTGATGTTGCCTCCGGCAAGATGTTGGGCAACGGACTTCGCAATTGACGGCTTTTCGGCAACGCATAAGATCTTGTTGGGAGCCATTATATGTAGTAATGGATCTTTAGTCTGCCTTTATTTGCTATTTCAAGCTGGAAAAAGGTCCATCATTTAGGAATAGAAAACCCCGTTCCCCCCTGCGCCTCTCCCTCAGTGGTGAGTATGCCTTCACACATCATCAGTGGGCTCAGGACCCAACTGATACACGGCATGTATACAACTGACGTGTACGAGTCGCTGCCATTGAGTTTGCCTCACTGTACGTGGATGGACACCATGTGTTCTTTACGGTGATCGAGTAAAATAAGTAGGAAAACAACAACAGCCCGAGTCACATGTAGAGGAGATATGGCAGGTCTAGCCGAGGCGGAAAATCAACGGGGATTGCCGGCAGCACACAACGCCATGAGCTTCACGAAGGTAAGCGCTGTACGTGAATGAGTGTTTTACTTCGGTAGATGGGTCATGGTTCAATTCGTAATACTTAGTGTATATGTAGCAAACCATTACATGTAGTTTGTCTGCAAAAGTCATTCGCATACCTGAACATATGACGTCGAGATTGCCCCTCATGACATTACCTTAATTCAGCCTCTCTCCGAACCTTGCCCTATTCCTACTAAATCTTAGGCAGCTCCTCACCCTCCAGAAAAGGAGACACCCACTCCACCATTGGACCAGCGCCATTAGGAATAGAAGCTAATACAAGACATCAACCCTCTTGACACCTCCTAGTGTGGCGATAGCAATGAATCAGCCGCTTACTATCGCGTAAGAATCTGGAACCCTTATTAGCAGACATATGTGCACACAAATACTAAACCACTGGATGTTGTAGCCACTTACGAGCCGCTGCAGTGTCCAGGCCTTTCAGTTTCTCAATGAAGAATACTGGCTAGCGTCATCGCGTTATCTGGCGTGTGATTACTGATTAGTGATCGCATGTAGCGGTCCTATCCTTGGGAACCATGGATGCTCTAGCTGTGCAAAAACAGAGCTCGATAGTGACTCGAGCGAGGATTGAAGTCATGGAGAATGTGTATTGCATTGCTGATCATTTCTGCCTGCGTTGACACCTGGAAGCACGATCTACCGTGTACAACATTCTGTACATCCCTCAGTTTCCGCAGAACCCCCAGCTTGCCGTAGCTACCTGTCTTTTTCTTACCGAGTCTGATCTATATGCTGAGTTGGTCGAGACTAATGCTCCGTCTCGTCAACCGTCATGCGCTTTCTGAGAAGGAAAGCCATTCGGGGATGAGGAATTCTTATCACACCCAACGCGAAGGCGATAGGTACGCTCTCGTCAGCAAGTTTGAAGTCGTAATTCATGATGAATTTGGATACGATCATCTTACTCATATCGGTAACGTAAAATCTTGCTGGACTATACATTACGATCATCTGTCAGTATCTCTCACTGATGGGCTTTTTACCGAGAATAGATGTAAGTTTTCAAGGACGGGACTGACCAGGCTTGCTTCACTGAGCCCCAGAACGGAAAGCGCCAGCTGGGATGGGAGAGTCGAGACTCGGATGCTGCATCTTCCGAACAATGCTTGACGAAGCGAAACCCATCGAAGGTCTCAGGATTGGCATAATTGGCGGGGTCTTTCATCTGTACTAGCTGGGGGACTACAACCCAGTTCTTTGCCGGAACGTGAGTGCCGTCCGAGAATGTGAGAGGGCTCGTAATCTTCCTGGGCATGCCAACTGTAGAATGTCAGATTAGTCAAGCGCGTCTGGAAACCCAATACTGTGGCGCTCCAGGTTTTGGGGAATCATACAGATAGTGACCGGATTTAGTCGTGCTGTCTCCTTGAGGAAGCTATCCAGCATTGGCAGTTCATTATTCTGATGATTGAGCAGCACCCCACCTGAACGCAAGATTTCTGCACGAAGAGGTTGCAGGTATTCGGGATGCTTGCTCAAATTATACAGAGCAAAAGTGATAAGCTGGGAACCAATCAGGCCAGCTTCTCCAAATATGTACTTGGGAAGACGTACCATAGGCATCTGATAAGCGGACGCGAAGATATACGCTAGTGTCTGTTAAGCGACTTCCTGTGCCGTGACATTCTTGCGAGAGTCGATTAGCCACTGGACTGTATCTTTCCAGAGGACCATGTCAGCCTACAGTAACGCACTATCATTCTGACTGCTCACCGGCTCTTGCTCCTGGGTTCTCTTGCCATCAAGCCGTTGCGCGGCTAAGGGGACCAAGTGTTTATTGACGTTCTGTATCACTTTGGACAGCTTCATGATGATCCAGCCTACAATACTGGAATTGTACGTTTAGCTTCTGCTATATCTACCAAGCTGGGAGACTCACGGAAACAGGAATTGAGGAGTGAATTGCAGTATCTCCTCACAAGCACCAGCATAGTAAATATACCTCATCACGGCCTCGAAAAACTCTGATTTCCTCGCTGTAGTTTGTAAGCTCCATGCCATTCTCGAATGACGATTCACTGTGCTAGACTATGGTCTTACCTAGTTCGTCGCCCACCAGGATCACATTATTGATCTTCGTTGTGAGTCTGTTGATTGCCGAGCTCGCATGTATACGTATCCACCCTGTATCACGAAGTTGAGAAAAATAAATTCGTACCAGCGTACGCACTTTAAGGCAGGAGTAATTCACCATCTTTCCTGTTGTGGCTGTCAACCTCTATAGCGAAAGCTTCTTCTAATCTTCCTTCAAGAAGTGGCTGCATATTTGGAAGCTGTATCCTCGCGTGATGTCGAAAGACCTTTTGTGATAGACTTTCATTTTGGTCGATGTTGTCAAGCTGCAGGCCATCTATCGTCTGTTCCGGGAACGCTCTCTGACTTGTGTCAACCAGGATTAGGTTCAAGCAAATGTTCAAGCAGACACTGACCTCCCATAGAGCTCCTCTAAGAGAAACTTGGTGGATGGAAGCATTGGTTGCTTCGTCGATCAACTTCTCGGAGGAGACACAAACGTGATATCGGCTTCGGGAGGGTATAGCGTATGGCTTTCCACAGCCCTATGACAGTTGTGAGCTTGCTATGTTGCAAATAAGCTGGGTCTCACATCGATATATGCTTTCTGGTGTACACTTTGAGCAGCGTAGATATAACGAATGCTCGTAATCCATTTCTCGAGCAATTCTAACGTTTTGCTTCGCCAACATTAGTCAAGTAGCTCCTTCCTCGAGTCCAAGGAGACAAATGCAATCAAAGGAAGATCTTACAGGGCAGCGGTTTCGGAAGATGACCATCATTCTCCTTACCTCCCAAACCACAACGATACCGAACAAGATATACAAAAGGAGCCAGCGCTCCGAGTAAAGCTTGAGAAAGCCCACATGCTGTACAGACTCCATACGCATATGGAAATAGCCATTGAAATCGAAACCTCCATCGGAATACATTGTGAATAACAGAGGGAGTGGGCGACGTCAATAGCACTGCGGATTTGAGTCGAAAGCGAACACCAGCCCGGCAGAAGATTTTATACCGACACTCGATCGAAGTTGTGCATTGTGCAGGACTACTGATCTTGCCTCAAATTACAGGTATTACCATGAGATCTTTTAGACCACTAAGGAGCCAGTCCTCCGATAGGACATGGTTATGAATAGCTATCGAGCTCTCTCTCTGATCCTGCTGGAGCCTACTGCATGTCGCGGGGTTTCGAAACCAAGGATCTGGATATGACTTCCTATGTTCTCTAGCGTCTCAAGAGGGCGCGTACAAGGACGGGCATAGCCACCCTCACACCCTCATGGGAACAAGTGATGAGCTGACGTCAAGGAATACTGGCGGACTGATTAACTGGTTGTTGAACTGCCTTAGCCTGGTGAAGGGACAGTCGGCAAAGGCTGTCAGCACAAACCCTCCCATACCTGTCTTCTGGAGCTAGCTGTTCGTAGGCAAGGATGCCCGTTGAACTAAGGATTCTGATTGCGCAACCACGCCTCGTACTTGCAAGTCGTCGAACAGCCCAGAACCGACAAAGGGTCCCAGTCCCGCGACCAACGCCATAATTTAGTACATTTGTGAGCTCCGGCACTTAGAACAACTGCATACTGGGCGCAATTGAGCTGAAAGGTGCCGACGAGACGCGGCTGAGCGTTCCTAAACCGGACTGTAGAGATGTTGGCTTGCATATTGCTGCTAGCTACGCCGCGAATAATGTCAGACTTTCATCTTTCAGTCTTAAAATTAGGCTTGTTCGTTGCTATTGTGGACCGAGACTGGCAGCACATGTGTCCACTTATTCAGGTCAAAAGACGGCTACGCCTTGGCTTGTACTTATCGAAGAGTCTGAAGATGGATTCTAGATGTCTGGGAACACCTCTTTTAGGATGAAACTGACATAGAGAAGACACTATGTCAGTAAATGAGTCGATCCGCGGGAGATCAGTGTGACGGACACAAAGCGGAAAATTGAGGAGGTGTGAGTATAGGATCCACAGCATCTTTTGGGCAATATCCCCGAGGCAACATGCGGCCCAGCTCCACCATTAGCATTTGACAGCTGTCCATGTGCTACACACCATCTCATATCGACAAAGGATGTCGTAGAAGAGGGTGGGCTGCGATGGTGCCAGCCAATGAGATCGACGTATCGTGGAGACGTTTGCCGGGCACAGCTGTCGATCCCCACCGCACAAGCACAGTGCCCATTGCTATTTGAAGTAGGATTCTGTGAGGGGTGGTCCAACGCTATCCTTCCACCGACCTTCGCACATCAGGCAGCATGATTTGTTTCCGGTTCTCGTAGCACGCTGCATTAGCGGGCACGGCCCGCTCTGCCGTACGCAGCCGCGATCAACTATGCGCGCGAATGAATTTCGTAGCCTTCCAAAAGGAAGACCCTGGCTGCCTAAACGCGCGCCTACAAGGAGCATCCTTCCCAGAACAGAGGGTGAGTGCTATTTTATGATTGGCAGTCCGAAAATCTTAACTAAGTCAGTGAGGCTTGCTGCGTGCAACTGCATCATGCAGGATGAGACCCTGGTGAAACGAGGTGAGATCGGACAGTTTGGCTTCGCCGCAGGGTGACTTACCTTAGCATGTCCAATACAAGACACCACCATGATCGAAATCAATCGTGCGAGCCTCACAATGGCATTAACTCTAAACCAGGCCCAGCGAGGCGTAGCACATCGATACACAAGAGATCTAGTACCTGGAGTGTCGTGTATAATCATCTCACGTTGTCAAACCATCCATCTTTGCGTTTGTAGCAGATATATCCAGGCCTCAGGACGTCCTTCAAGCTATGTCGTCTCTAGAGAACGTGCCCGCCGCGGTATTAGCGGAGATGCCCGTTGGCACACCTCCACCTGGGAAGGTTCCTAACTTTGTTGATCCACCTAACTCTGGGACGAATTTCATTATCTGGAATGGAATTCTGCTATGGATAATGCTTGGTTTTTTTGCCATTAGGATATACTCTAGGCTGCGCATCATTCGGCATCTTTACATGGACGACCGTAGGTATGTCCTAATATTACAACCGAGAATAGATTGCTCACACGGTTGCAGTGACTTGCTCTATCGCGACGGTAAGAAAGATCAAGAATTGCAGGTCCAGCAGGGCGAAGAGGACAATATTCTTGCAGCTGATATCCCCTAGATCGGCACAGCCTTATACTATGTTACTGAAGTTCTGGGTAAACGATCTTATATCTGTTCTGAAAGACTGTGCTAATATGGCGATTAGCCATCACTAGAGGGCACGCTGGAAAACACAACTGGGATACGACTGTTCTGGAAGCAATAAACCCAAAATTCCAAGTGGTATGTTGGTCAATAGGTTACAACATGGGTTATTGGGCTAACCTTAGCATTACATGTAGCCAGTGTATATAACCCAATGGCTTAGCACGTTGGTTCTACCCTTCGTTAAAGTAACATTCTTCATATTCTATCTTCAAATCTTCCGGCCGTTCAGGTGGATACGAATTCTATGCTATATCGGGATGGTCTTCACGATCACTTCGTTCTTGAGTTTTCTCATAGCACAAATGGCTTTGGGAACACCTCATCCGGGAGAGTCATGGGCCCGGTTGATAGCAGACCCGCGCAGTACCGAAGATCTCCGTTACCTATCAATCCCAATCACAGCAACGAGCTTCGCTATTGACATATACATTTTTGTGCTTCCGATAATGGGTGTCGCGAAGCTGCAACTATCGGCCCGTCGCAGGTTTGGAGTTGTGATGGTCTTCCTCACTGGCTCTACGTTCGATGCCCAATGACCCACACGGTAGTATTGTTAGAGCTGACACTTCAGGCAGGGCGTGCATTGCCTCGTTCCTCTGTCTGTACTATAAAATTCGCCTGAACCAGAATACGGCAGATAGCTTATGGGCTAGTATGCCTGTCAACATCACGATGTTCGTTAGGCCCAGTATGTTTTCTGCTTCTTATAGTCTGACACATCTGTAGTCTCACCGAAATGAGCGTCGGTATTATCGTCTCCTGCATGCCCTCTCTCGCATGCTTCGTCCGGCACTACTTTCCGAAGTTCAGTGTGATCGATACTTTAACTTCGCTCAGGGCTAAGCTACTAGCTACTCGCTCCGCACCTAATGGGGCGCCTTCAGCTTCTAGCTCCTACAACCAAATGGTCCAAGATGCCAACCTCGAAGAGCATGACGAAAATTCCAAGAAGTCAGGAGCCTCCTTCAATACGCAGCATGCAGAAATGGGAAACGTTGCTCAAATAACAACACGCGCTGATGGCGATGCCATTATAGAAATGAACCGTCTGGATGGGATTCGTGTTCAGCATGCCTGGGAACAGACCTCGCAAAGTAAGGATTGGGGTTCCAAAGTCTAGAATCCGGTCTGATGATTATACTCCGAGACTGTGACAGACTTGGGTTCTTTTGCGCCAATTATATTGAAGAGGAGGGTTTGTAGGTAGAATACATTCGGAAAAGGAATCTACTCCATATGAGATCCACTAAGTGATTACGCATTTGTTCTCGAAATCATGCCGGACAGCCAAGCGTCAGTGCGCCAAATGTCCCTTACATACCTCCTCTCACACATAGATCGCTACCATAAAATCGTCTAATGCAGACCGCACCTCTCCAAGAATCGTCCAACGGATGGTGCGAGCAACTCAAGCGCTGTTGTGGTTTGCGTCAGATTGCTACAAGGTTTCATTGCAGCATGGGCATTAATCATGCCTTATCTCGAATAGCTCGGCTGACCATCCTTACCATTTACATTGTGTGCCACAGCTTTGGCCGTAAAGGGGCTCAGTCCCGCCACTTTCCCAGTGAAAAGAGCTCCCACGTGCCAAAAAAATATTTTCGATAGATACCGTTTAATAGAGACCACAAGTTCTGGGGAGTCAATAACGTAGGCTCTCCCACCAGGCATACCAGGACAATCAAGGCCATTGATCGGTAGGGCGAGTCTTTTTGCTAACAACACGGAAAGGGCAGTCGTAAGTAAGCCAAGGACATCGCGCTGACCGACTAACAAGAGATCGACATAAGAGTAGGATCTGTACTGGAGCAGTCCAATCACATGCCCAACAATTGGTAATCTTGATTTTACGTATGGTGGCTCATTTGTATAATACTTGATCTTCGACGGCCTTATGAACAGCCACAAGACACATGTACAAAATAACCAAGGTATTAGGGAGGATCCATACCTAGGCTCTACTGGCTTCCATGGCTCCAGACTAGTCGATCATTGATGCATACGATCTGGGGGCAAATATCAGGATACAACTTTGAAGCGTGAATCGTCTTCCATGCCAAGCACTCCCATTAGCTTGGGCTCCGCGGAGATCACAGATTCTGCCTTACATGGAGGTGGTGACTATCGCTGCGATTCTCTCCCTAGCCATCTGCGATGCGCCTCCAGCGCGCATTGCTCGCCCCATCACGACAGGGATACGTGCATGCGTCCGAGCAAGGCTGCGATACAGCGCAGCAAAATATCTTATTGGTGTTCGTGTATGTTTGCGGCTGTGTATGCGGATTATCGGAGTTTGCTCTTTGAATCCTACCTCCAAATTTGTTACGCTTGGACAGGTAAGGAAGCCCTTGGAGTTCTCTCATTCGTGCGCTTGTAATCTAGCGTCTTTTACACGCGCGGTTGCCTAATTTCCGGAGACTCCATCCAAACATGCATGTGCTCCACTCTTCCAGACTTGCAGGTGCCATCACCCATGAGGGTGGCCACTCCGCCGGGGATTCAATTTTGAGTATGGAAGGATGGAGGTCAAAACACACAAAGTAAGCTGGCCCTAGCAGAGCTTAGCCGGTCTTCTGAAAAGGGCCGGTGGCAGGGCACATCACCACGCGCCCCTTGTGTTTGGTTCATTCTTCGTTCTGCTCTTGTCTTTGCTGACTGTGGTATAATGATGATACACCGAAGCCTCTTTATACATGACAATCAAGACAATTTTCACACCTTCATGAATCTGCTGTAATTCCTTTCCATGAAACTGCTCGACGTTAATGGGCTGAGATCTATTGCGTCTCTCTCTAGGCACAATGTGGTGGCCCTTCAACCGTAGATACCCTGAGCGTCGCGCAGAGGAAGTTGACAACCATGCGTATGATTACATCGTGGTTGGTGGTAAGTCTACTTCGTGATCGACGGCCTATCACCCGCTACTGACTTCACTATGGCGCAGGAGGTACCGCGGGGTGTGTCTTAGCTTCGCGTTTGAGTGAAGACCCGAATACTTCTGTGCTTCTCCTCGAGCGCGGCATTGCCAACGATACATGGATGTCCCGAATACCGCTCGTATCGGCTAATACCCTGGATACCAAAATGGGTTCCATAAGGTGGCATAGTGAACCGATGAAGCAGTGCAATGACCGGCGAGACCTGCTAATAACGGGAGAAGTTCTCGGTGGTTCCTCACGCATCAATGGTATGGTGTATACGCGAGGCAGTGCTGCCGACTACGATGCATGGGGGTCTATGGGACATCCTGAATGGAGATACGAAAAGGTACTGCCCTATTTTATGAAAACGGAAACCACTCTTAGCCGGCCGAAGTCGAATTACCGTGGAGACTCAGGTGTGTGGCAAGCGTGTACTTGAGTAAATCGAATAAGCTGACATTTGCACAGGCCCGTGGACCAATCGGGTAATTCCTGAACATAGCTGGCCGTACAGTGTTTATCACGTGTAGGATCTGCTCCATCCTGTTGCCTAGAAAATTAAGTCGTTGACGAAGATTCTCAGGGTACAGCACAGCGCCTTAGCCATGGGATTCAGATCTATCGAGAATACAAATTCGCCAGACGCGTTCTGCGATGGCATCTCGACGCTTGATTTGACAGTCGACCAGAACAATCAACGGGTGTCGGTCTTGGAAGCATATCTTCCCAAGGCGACTGTGCTTAAACGGGAGAGCAATCTCACGATTTGCACTAGAGCACTGGTATCGAGCGTCGACTTCTCGGTTGATCAGACAGAGACTCGTGCCCAAAGAGTGAATTTTCAGTATGCAAAGCCGACGACAACAAAGGAAACGTTCTCTGTCACGGTGAACAGAGAAGTAATCATCAGTTCGGGTGCCCTTGGTTCGCCACAGATCTTGATGCTGAGGTCCGTCATCTCTTCCTCCTTGGAATAAAAAAGCTAATTCGCATTTGTAGCGGCATTGGGCCTCGAGAGCACCTAAAGCAGCAGGGTGTCAACGTAGTACGTGACTTACCTGGAGTCGGATCCGACCTAGTACGTTTGGCTTTCGTTCCTTCTGTGGCTCTAAATTTATAGCACTAATTTCGTCAAGTGCGACCACGTAGCCATCCCAGTCGCATGGCAGGTGCCTCAAAACGCGTCTCTACACCGCCTGGCGGCATCCCCTCTCCGAGGAGCCTTCGAATTCTTAAAATACATATTGTTTCGAAGCGGCATCTTAAGCGTTCCAATTCAATTGCTTTCGCTCTTCGTCGGTGGTTCTTCGCTCGACGATGACACTTCGAGATTTATCGGAGACAGCTCCCCCAAATTTGCCGAGAAAGGCAATGATATAACCGTCCAAAAGGCCGGGGTCGGTCTCCCCGATATCGAGATCATGTCTATAGCCACCAGTGCTATAGACGACTTAGAAGAACACAAACGTAGCTTTGCCAAGATAGGCATATTCACCTTATTGGCTTGTCTTCTACAGCCCAAGTCTCGAGGCACCGTTCGACTCGCATCATCGAATCCTCATGACCGACCAAGAGTCGATCTGGGGCTCCTCCATGACCCTGCCGACTTTGCAATGGCCAGGAAAGCTGTTCGCCTGGCGCTGAGACTTGGTGACGCCATTAGGGCCAGAGGCTTCCCGCTCTTGCGTGGGGTTGCGGTCCCCGTGTCCGAACAGGAAAGTGAAGGATTGGATGACTTCATCCGCCAACGAACGAGAACAACATACCATTATTCAAGTACATGCAGGATGGCTTCTGAATTCGATGCTCGAGCGCCTGGGGTAGTGGACGACACATTACGTGTTCATGGGATATCAAATCTGCGGGTCTGCGATGCGAGCGTCTTCCCACAAATAATTGCTTCTCACTTGCAGGCGCCAGTAGCTATGGTAGCGGAAAAGTGCGCAAGTATGATTCAAGCGACCAGAGGGAAAGAATGATACTATATCGCCTCTCGTCGAGGAGTTCACAAGCCTAAGCATAGCGAATCGGACGACTTCTTTCGTGCACCTCACACAAACAATCCGCATCGCTTTGATAGGATACGAGGCAAGTATAGCCGAGAGGGACATCAGCCAGGATTTACTTGTGCCTAACGGACCGCTGCCAGCTTAGGGTTTTCCCCACTTTGGCTACGTGAAAGAGTTTTTGTAAGTAGGTGGATGATGATGCAATTCTTGATACGCAGTGTGCTGAAGTATGTGAAATATCATGACTTCTGCAACCTTGATGTGTATGCCTCAACATGTAACATCGAAATTTCCCCCCTTGTACTCCCTCAGGAAAAGTCGGAGTCTCTCTGCTGCAACATGGAGCATGCCGAATGTCCTATGGATCCAAGCTTTACATCTACCATCCCCCTTTTCAATGACAAGGGGTACATAACGAGTACTGGCCTGTTGTATCGACCGGTGAGCAGAACTCGAATGGGACCAATGCCGCTCCACATAAGTACTTGCAGCAAGATGTGGCGGGCGTTGGACATGCATTAGCACTATTTGCAGGTCCATCGGGACAAGACGTCGTCGATGAGGCTGGAGGAGTGGGCGTAGACGTCATCGTCTTCGTGGTGGAGGTCAGGCAGCTGCAAGCGCTGGAAATACGAGAGTTGCCGCAAGTAGCGACGGGACTCGGTGCTTGCTTGGTGCTGTTTGATGGGCTGTTCAGTAGCTGAAGGTTAGGGCATAGACTTGGTAGAGCTTACGATGTCGCGAGGAACTCGCTGCAGAACTGTGAGCTTGTCTGGCTCTCGTATTGGATCAACGCGCGGAAGCAGTTGTCGCGATTACATTTGTTTGCACCAGCAACTGCTCCTAGAAGGGTGACCGATGTGACAAGGCTGATGAAATGCATCTTTGGGGATATGCGGTAGAGAGAACGGACTGGCTTGGAAATTGGTGCAAAGAGAATGGGAGAAGCGAAGACCTTGCTGAGGAGATGGAGAGTCTACATCTATATCTTACTCGAAACGATAAACACGAGTTCTCCAGAACCTGATGGTGTATTGGTTTTCTGCACGATGCTGCAGACTATGCCAGCCTTTCGCTTCTGGAGAGCCTGAAGGCCACACGTTCTGACAGGTGTACCACACTGCTCCAAGTGATCACGGGTTAAAACTAAGTTTCGTCCCTCCACGGCTCAGAGTCCGCGATTAACACGAGGTGAATGAAGCTTGCCATTAGTTGTGATCCCAAAGGAGCGAGAACAGTGAGCTAGAAACTTCCGTGGCTTGTGAGATGGTCGCACTGGTGCCTTTCGTTGCTCCGAATCTGCAAGTTTAAAGGAAACACCAAGCCGTTAGAGGTACAAATAGACGAAATCACGTGAGCGCCATGGCGCTAAACACAATGCCGACTTCACGAGTCCACCAGGACCGGTACCTGCCGTACCTAAGTGCGGTACTCTTCGGGTTCATTGAGAGAATCATAGAGCAACTTACGCTATGTCGAAGCTATCCCAATCGACCGTGTGAGACTGCCAGGCGCCAGATCTCAATCTAGAAGTACTTATGCCGAGAAGCCAAGTCCGGCCATCCCAATCTTCCAGGCTTCATGGGCAGCGATGCTTCAACCCCGAGAAAACCTGGTAGTAAAAAGGACCTATATCGGGTAGGAGATGGAGAATTATCTCCTTCTTCTGATGAACCGGTGGTCGCAAGCTTTGATAGCGAACACCTGACCATCGGTGCTGGTGTTGCCATCTTTCACCTTGCTTCTGAGAGAGTCGTGGTATGCTATCATCCGGAGCAGGACTATTTCTTTCTGCCAAAAGGTCGTCGAGATGCAAATGAGGAGACTGGATTCGCCGCGGAGAGGGAAGGATTCGAGGAGGTACGCCGCTGTTTGTTCTCTGAGACATTGACTGTAATTAGCTGATAGGCACAAGTCGGGATACCGCAATCGTCGTAAGTCTCATTTCGGTTCAGTTTTCTTGCTTCAACCCTTCAGCGGATGCTCCGGTCTCTGGCAGCCAAAGTGCTGACGACTCGATTCCCGGCAGTCCTACCTACCTCCCAGCGCCATCGCCAGCCAAGAGCGCACAACCCCTCCAATCGATCGTCTACCGTCCTCAGTACCGAGCCAGTCTGGATGCAACTAGTGCCGGTCTCACGTTCAGCGCAGTATACTCTCTTCTGGTATATAGCTGAGACCGTCCCTCCAGCTGATGATGCTCTATTGCAAAGTCAAGCCGAAGCAGAAAGGATGGCTTACCAAGTGCCTTCTCGATACCCTGCAGAGATGCCCCTGGCAGCTCGTATAGCACAAGAACCCAAAGGCTACGAGCCCATCCGCCATGAGAATACGGGCGTGGATGCTGAAGAGGCATTGTACGCATCGTACTTGCTACCCATACCAGAAGCGATGGAGAAGCTGAAGGGGACCATCATGGCTGACGTGATTCGCAAAGGTTGGAACGGTATTCAGAAGAGGCGAGAGACCGAGGAGAAGGCAGCGACGAGCGCCAATGCATAGAACTAGGCTAGACGCAGTAACGTCAAAGCATGCTAGACAACAGAGGCTGACGCCAAGTCACCCAAACTAAAACACCGTAAAGTCAACGCAGAAATACAAGAAACCAGCACAGAAGTACAAGAAAGCCAACGCAGAAAACCAATCGCTAACGCCACGCGAAACCTGCAAATCGCTAAAACTGACATTCATCGAGATTGTGTCCACCACTAGCTCCTGCCGTCATTGCATCCCCGAACACGCAAAGACCACAAAATTGTCCCATCTCCACGTGAATCTAGCTAATGCCCCATGAACCTTGGGTCGACTTGCGGCCCCCGAAAGCCGGGTTGGTAGTGCGGAGGCGGGGGGGTAAAAGTAGCAGGCCGGGGGATGAACTGAGCAGCGCCTGGGTTGAAAGGCGGGCCATTGTTGCGGAATGGAGGAGCTGGAATGCGGGATGATGGAGGCCCAGGAGGAGGAGCAAGCGGTCGAAGGCCAGACGGGGTCATCTTCCATCCGTCCTTCGCCAGATGCTGATCGTAGGTGTTGATCTGAGTCTGGATGCGTCTATTGCTGGCCTCCAGGTCGTAAATCTTCTTGGATTTGTCGCTTGTCTCCCTCAGCATCTCACTGCAGTTCTCTTTGTGCTTCTCGATGGTCTTGAGGTGTTCTTCGAGGAGCCCATCAGTCTCCGCCACCTGTATTGCGTGGCCGATCATTGCTCGAGTCTTGTCTTGCATTTCCTCTTGCATTTTCGTCTCCTTTTCGGCGTTGATAGCGAAGAATTGCCAAGCCTTGAGCGCATCTTTGTCCTGAAGTTGCTTCCGAAGGCTTTGAAGCTCGGTGTCTTTGGCCTCGGTGACCAGTTGATGCTCATCGTGAACGCGTTGAATCGTTCTTTCATGCTTAGTGGTAAGGCGCTTTTCCAGTTCATCGACGATTGCTGTATATTTGCTCCAAGACAAAACAGGCGCCAGCGCCAACAGCAGGTCCAAATATCTCATCATTCGAGCTTTCAACTCACCTTCCCACACCCAAGTCGGGGCGAAAAGGCACAGTTGCTGGTCCCAAAGGGCGAAAATCCAGAGCTCCACATTGAGGAACCAATAAAGCAGGAAGGTCAGGATTTCCTCCAGGATCTCGACGAAAAGACGGAAAGGCGAGATGACGTTGGGCTCGGCGACCAACGACTCTGGTTGTGCAAAAGGGCAAGACGTCTTTTCGTCCGTCGTGGTGTTGTTGAGCCGGTCGACGAGGGCGATTACCGGGCTTTCGAAGGCCACCTCCGGAAAGCCAAGAGCACTCTCGTTGGTGGTGCCGTGGCCGTTTTGGCTGAGATCCGGGGCGGTATTCGAGATGTTTAGGGCGATGATCGGGCTATCCGAGACGCCATCTCCAGCTATGAATTGCTTGACCTTGGCCAAATTGGGGGCGGCGAGCGCGGTGGAATAACGAGATGCCGGTTTGACGACGTCTTGGTAGATGGACAGGCCATACTGAACCTGGAACAAGCCGGAGATGGTGCCAAGGACAAGACAGACCAGCTGAATGACTTGACCGGCGTTGAGAGGCATGCTGGCTAAACCGCATCAGCGCCAATGCGTCAAAGCGTCAATTGACAGATGTCCTTACCTTGGTGACGGCGGAGAAGTGTGGTGAAGAGGGCGTCAAAGAGGTCAGAGGCAGGAGCAGTAAAGGGGCAGTTGTCAGAACCGGACCGACGCCGATGCGTCAAACAGTCAAAGAGCTTTGAACAGGAGTTGGTAGTGAGAAAGGAAGAGTACAAATGGTGCTACAACAGCCAGCAAGCAGCGAAGACGATCGATGAGGAGACGGACGAGGAGAGAAGTTGTGAAGAGCTGAGAGGAAGACTTGAGCGCAACGAAACCAATGATACAGCGCTAGAGGAGACGCACAATAGCATTGACGAGTTTCCTATTGTAGTTCAGTGGGATATATTACACAATAGGTGGAAGCAGGCAATTGCTATTGTGGTGGTGGTTGTGAATTGTGGGAAAGGGACCTTAGCCTCCTTTCTCGGCTATTGTGTGTTGAAGTGAATTTCTCCCTCAAAGTTTGGCATACGGTATCACGTGCAACCGGCAAATCGCCCTTCGGACATCACGGGCAAAAGGGAGGCACATATCAATAATCGTGTCAAGATAAGTAATACACGTAATTAAGATTTTCATTGAGTCGCCCCTATCTAATGTGATATCTCCCACTATTTCGTATCTAGATACACCTGATAGAACCCCAGTTTCCACCCGCCATCCGCCTTCACCAGCTCCGCGCGCGCAGCCCAGTCCTTGCTCGCTTGGCCGCCTTCCTTGAAAACGAATTCGACCGTGCCGTAGATCATGACCTCGGTACTGTTGGGGCCGAAAGGGAAGATCTTGGTGGGGCTGTGGGAGCGTGAGGAGATGGCGGCCCACATTCCGTGTCGAAGGGACAGGATCTCTGGAGCCGAGGGTAAGCAGGAGCGCAGGGCATGGTGGCGGAAGGGTGAGAAGAGGGCAAAGGTGGAGGAAGGGGATGGTGTATTGGAGGACGGTGTATTGGAGGACGGTGTATTGGAGGACGGTGTATTGGAGGACGGTGTATTGGAGGACGGTGTATTGGAGGACGGTGTATTGGAGGACGGTGTATGGAGTTGACCGGCCAGGATGGCAGTATGGAGATTGAGCAAGAATACGATGAGCGTACCAAGAGAAGGAGAATACTGGGAAGCGAGTTGCGGAGGAAGGAGTTCCATATGTCTTGTAGAACAGACGAGTACGAAAGATAGAGAAAGCGGGACAAACCTTCCCTGCCAACCGCCTTCTTGCTCGCCAGGATCATCGTAGCGTCGTTCGTAAAGGAGTCCACATATCGATCGTGAGCATGCGGTGTGTCGGATATGTGATAGAAGTTCTCGAAGAACTTTGGGATCGAGGGATCGATAGGGATGGAGGGCAGCTCGGAGGTGTACTGTGACGCCATCAGGAAAGATCCAGCCAGGAGGTTCAGTGTCAGTAGATCTAATGATTTGCGACACTGCAAGCATATAGTAGGAAACAATTATAGGAGGGAGTAGAGTAGAGACAAGAGACCCAGATCACAACAACCCTCCTACCACAAAGTCCATTATTAATCTTAGTAATGACGTCCAAATCCTCTCGGCTACAGACAGCGGCAATCGAAACACCACCAACCTTCTTCCTCTTCAGCGCCCTCCTGATCGTAGTAGCGCTGACATCAATCCCAAACTCCTCCTTTACCAAAAGCTTCATCTCGGCAGGGTGCATGCCGGGATTGTACTGCAGGTGCTCGAGCAAACGTTCTTCAACGGCTGGGCCCGTCTTCAACGGTGGGCCTCGCCGCTTGCCCTCTGTTGGCTCTTTGGAGGAGCCATATCTTTTAAGATTGTACTTCATGCGCGAGACTTGGCGCTCTGAGATCCTGAGGGTAGTTGATATGGAGGGGGTAGACTGGCCGCGGACGATGGCGTTAACAGCGGCGGCGCGGGTTGCGTCGCTCAGAGGGAAGGGCATGGTGGCGATGCAAACATACAAGATACTACGATACGGATACAACGAAGAGCGTGAATTTATGAAGATTGACAGCGGAATTCTGTCGTGGTTTGGAGTTTCTATGTTTCTTGAATTGATCGTGAGGGTAAAGATTGGGCCGCCAAGCAATTTGCAACTAAGCACCATTGTGGCTACGTAGGCTAGGAGGTAGACTAGGTGTGCCTTCGAAACCCAGCACGAAATATTTTCCTCGCGATTTCTCCCCGATGCTCTAGCCACCATCCTGAGAATTGAGAGGCTCTTCCTCTACCGTACTCATTCGCCCCGCTGCTGTTATAAGGTCCGATGCAAGGCGGATTCGATCCAGTCTCAGTTCTGCCGCTTTCGATATGCTGGGTTGCTGGTCTCCAGGCTTTCCACCTCCTTCATGAGCTGGCTCTACCGTACTCATGGACGCGGCTGCTGAAGTAAGGGTGGATGCCATCTGGAGTCGGTCCACCCGCAATACTGCTGCTCCCTGTATGCTTTCTTCCTTTTCCTCACCAGTCTTTCCATCTCCTTTGCCTGTAATCCAGTTGTTGTAAGAACCGGGGGGGAGCTTGACATAGCCGGACTGATATCGTCCGATCCCCTTGATTGGGTGCTGCCAAATCGACAACCGGCTGAAGTGGATAGTACGGGGTTGAAGAGATTTCTTCGGAAATGGGTGCCAACCTGGCTTGTTCGGGTCTGACTTCTGCAAGACGAGGCTTCCCCCGCCCAATTTCTGCCAGCTGGATGACTACCTCTTCTCTGAACGCCGACGGTAAATCGTGCCCATCGCCGAATCGATTGGAAAGCACATCTAATTTAATGAAGGGCGAGCTCATCATGTCGACGTAGTCTGGAAAGGGTATCACCGGGGAGGGCGTCTGTGCCTCTGAAGAGACCAGACCTGTGGCTCTGGCTTGCTCGAGGACCAGTTCCGGCGACGGAGCCATTCTGAAGTCGGTCATCTTTGTGCTTGTGGTAATTGCACTTGCCTAGACCATAAGAAGTTGAGCCCAGGATTGCAGAAGGAGAAGAGCTTACGCTTCGGTGCTCAGTAGGGGAATTGTTACTAGAAAATCGTGGACTATAGCCCAGAATCAAGGCATCAAAGAACGATTTCAGCTCCTAGCCAAGCTGAAGATCTTGAATGAGAGAATGCAATGAACCAAGATCAGCTACTCACTTGCATGAAGATGCTGTGAAGGAATGTCAAACCACAGGCATGACACAATCAAGCGCCGCGAAACAACAAGCGGTAGTAGCTACCAACGTGAACATGCCGGGACACGTACTATGCAGCTCCCTGATGCATATTACAGTATGGCAGAACAAATACTTGCGTGAACATTTCCTACATAATCCAGAGCTCTTTACACATGCTTAATTGCTACCCAAATACAAGAGTATCCAGGGGATGTCCGCTCGACGCTCGAGAACGATCTCCACTTTAACCTCATGGCTTAGCCGCCACTCTTCGGTGCTGAAAATCGCCTGCGGAGACAGATCCACCATGCATCCGCTTTTCACAGACGAGGAAGACAAGGAAATAACAGATACGTCCAATTTTGGGGGACATCTACCTGTTCCGCATTACTGCCATATCAATGATATGACAGATCAGTATATGACCTCGTCTCGGCCAAACATCAGTTCGTCCTCATCATCATCTTTGGATCGAGGTGCAACTTGATCACCATGGTCCTCGTCCACCACAGCATTGTCGGTATTTCTTTCCTTCATGAGCGGGCCACGCTCGTTGGAAACGCGTTGAGTGGAGGACGGAAGCATAGTCAATGCAGGTTGCGTTGAACTTGTAAGGTTCCCAGATAGCCTGTTGACGTTTTTGCCGACATACCGAGCGGGAAGCGGAGGAACAGGAGGAATGTCTGAGGGGAGGTGTACAGCTCCGCTTTGGGGTGTTCCAAAGCTACACAGTGACTCCACAGCCGCCGCGAGTCCGGCTTCCTCTTCATCGCCGCCAAGATTTCGTGGCACACCGGCACCTGAGGTGGACGGCCTCCTCTGATTGGAGAAGCTGTGGTAACTTCCAAATGCTGGCCCCATGGACGGAGCGCTCCCCACCGGCATTGACAATGCCGATTGGTAGGATCTCGAAAACGAGGAGCTGTTACCGCTGTGTCTTTTCTCCCTTATGGTACCGTAATTGTCGGGGGCATAGAAGTGATCACTGGTCGGCGGTGGTGTCGTTTCAGCTGAGCTCAAATAGTCGTCTTGGACCTCCGAAGTCCCTGAAGCAGGAGGAGAGGCCGATGAGTGATCGCTGTCATTGAGCTTAGCTGACTCTGGTGCTTCAGATGCATCCTGGTTCATGCCAACAAGGACCGAAGCCGCTTCAAGCAATTGCACCTGTTGATGCTTGGAGATGAGCAGCTTTGAAGTATAAGACCACTCTGGTGTATGCTCCCACCTAAAGAGAAAACTCGTCAGTAAAAGCGAGACGTTTCCGTTGGTCAAGGTAGTCCACTTAGGGGAAGGGGCGAGAATAAGCAGGCTTCATAGGGGGCACTCAAGGCTCGGAACCCCGAATGAAGGGAAAAACGATACTGACAGATGCTTGGTCAAACAGCTGCTGTGCTTGTATCCCTTCCCGCACTGCTCGCATCTCAATTCGCCGCTTGCTCTTTTGCCTTCACCTTTACCGTGGTGCGCACCTTCGCTGGCACGCCTGACTCGTGCTTTAGATGCCTGGACTTCATAGCCGGGTGGTAGGAGACTGGCGGCGGCAGCAGAGCCTTCTTTTACCGGGCCATGCTCGCATGCAGTAGTGTCATCGGTAGAGGTGTCCATCAAAATAGCATCGCTAGGCCCTTGTCCACGGAAATCCGAGGAAATTGAATGTGCGGCACGCGTACTTCCAACATGCTTCACAGGCAAGCTTTGCCGGTTCAACTGACCCAGACTCACTGGCAGGTGATCCCCACTGCCATTTAAGGCAGCTAACAGAACAGCCGCGGTGTTGGAAGCTCCAGAAGTCATACTTTTCCGCCGTGTCACTCGGTGCGAGGAACTGTTCGTTCCAAGCGAAAGAGTGTGAGAATGCTGTCGAGACCCCGAGTGACGGATAGCGATACTCGAAGAGGGTATCGTGCCCACTGACGTGCGGTGCTGGCTCGGGGGGCGGGACATAAGCGTGTCCTGTGGTTTCGAAGTCAGTAGGTAAGATGGAAGCTTTAAGCATTGACCACGCACCTTGAAGCTTGACATGTTCTCAGACTTGGCTCTCTGGATCTTGTGGCTCTCAGAAGCCCGATACAGAGAGCCTAGGACTTCAAGACTAACAACGCGAGTCGATGCTGCTGTGTCGAGTCGTGGTGGTGAAAAGTTACGGAGGACGGGACAATGCAACGAGAGGAAGAGCTTGTACAGATGCTACAAACGTCCAATTGTACACATTCCGAGCCTGGAAATATAGTGGACGTGTATATGGCGATCCCAGTTCCAAATTAGGGCGTTTTGCACGTCGAGGCTGATGAGGCGTAGCAGCCAAGGAACCAATGCGGACAATTGGGCCTTTCTTATGGGTTGCAGACGGGCTCTGCGGCCGGAGATTGACAGCGTCCAAGTGGTTCGTAATCTACTTAACGATAAAAATGATGGAGCTGGGTGACAGAAGAATCTAAAAAAAAGTGGTTGTAGGTTGGAAGTTGTGAGTAGCGGGCAAAGGCTGGGCAAGCTGTTGCGGGGATTGGTATGGTATGCTTCGGGAGGGGAAGCTGCACGAGCTGCTTGATGCGAGGCTAACGTAACCAAGAATCCTCCCCAGTGGCCAGTGACCACTGACCAGGCACCTGCCCTCGAACAGCAATTCCACTCGACTGACTGATCATGCGTTCCACTCTCATCCTAGCCACAACCCCATTGCACTCCGAACACTCTGCCAACACGTCCCATCAATTGGACCATGGGTCACATGCTTTCCAAGCTTTGATCATCTGCATCCACCTATCCCACGACCGCCGTCCTGACGCCATCCTCCAAACCAGGTATCATCCCACCAGCATACGTTCGCCGTACCTGAGCAAGTGCTTCCTCGAGCTGCAGGTTGGGGTCTGTATTTCTTTGGTCCAGGCACAGTCCACCCCCGCGCGCCATCGCCATGCGCCAACCACAAATTCCCCTAAGCGGAGCCACACGGTAAACGCGGGTTATCGGCCTGTCAAATCAGCTCCGATCTGGTCGAATCCACCCAGCCCTCTTGGCAGAGTGGCGATGGATGAGACTCGGGGGTAGGTCACGCCCAGCTCCTTTGGGCTGACGAGCTCCAAAAATGTCTGGAACAATCGAACAGAACAGGTCATGGTGGAGGTCTTCTGACCCCCTGGTGAGAGTCAATCAACCGACGATCGAGATCATCATGGCGGATATGGCATGATTGATTGCGCCTTCCCCATGCAAGACATACGCCAATCCAAGCCACGGTCAATTATAACCTCCAATTGGCCCGTCTTGAGCCCTCTATTTATGCCTGCTTGGGAAAGGGCCGCGCCTCGGTTCGCGGTCTTGTTCGCTGATCTGCGTTCTATGGTCCGAGGTGTCCAGCATCAATTCGAGTGGTTTGAATTTTGATGCGAGATCGGGTTCTAGCTGCGCAATCTTGCAAATATACTTTGATCAAGAAAGATTATTCAAATACATCTGCTCCCACAGCTTGGAGCCTTCGCCGTTACCGACCGATCCTGAAGCGCGACCAAATATGTCTCGGTCAAGACTCGGAGTTGATGGGTCAGGATAGTCCGACGACTTCGAGCATTGTGAATGTCGCACTTAAAGGTAGCAATCCTCCAGGAAGTATCTCCCGGCGAATTGTCTCCAAAGCAACCTAAATGTAATCAATCAACGTTCGCCTCGAATACGCATCTCCGATGTGCCGCCTCCTTGTTTGAATCATTTTCCAGCTATTCTTGAGAGAGTACTCGTAGCTATCGAGCTATTCTCTTGAGTATTCGCTGTCCATAACCAGAGCATTATTGATCCACTGTCGGACCAGCGTCGGTAGGAAATAGATTTATCATTATTGAATCCTCTCAACGACCATGATCACGAATTGACCAGCTGTTCCAGCCCATAGTATACAAAATTTTAATCAACCACTCAGCGATAGGGTTGCAGTAGGTTAATTTTCGAGGGCCTTCACGCTAAGCGCGACTAGTGAATGTCGAGCTGCCGGCGCCCTTTTGTACCATCCTACAGTTTCAGCAATGACTAAACCACAAACCCACCATGGCGTCCGAACAATACCGCAAAGTCGGCCGAGGCGGCGCTGGAAACTACTACAGCCCTCAAGACGTTGGAGATGTGACAAGGCACATCGATCAGGTACACAACATCGAAGCTGCCTTGAAGTCTCAAACTAACATTCGGCTCCAGGACGTTGAAGCCCAGGCTGCCACCCGCGACACTCCTATAGAGGACCCCGAGGCCAAACCATCAGATTATGCACACTCGGGCCGAGGGGGCGCGGGCAATTACAAGCCTACAGCCAATTCTACCGCGCCCGGCATTGCGAGCGATCTCTCTACATCCATAAAGCAAACCCCGATACCCGAGGGTGGCCACGGAGGAAGGGGCGGAGCGGGGAATTACCGAGGGAGTGTCTCGTTGGAGGGAAGGCAGTCGGAGGTAGAGAGGGCGAACAAGCTGCAGCAGGAAGCATATGCGAAGACGGTGGAGGACGTGGAAAAGGGAATGAAGCCACCGGAGAAGGCACATTTGGTGAACGAGAAGCTAGATGAGCCATAGAAGAGAGTCGCAAAAGTTTACACGAACACTTGATCTAATCAATTTGTTTCGGTATTCCCATGATGTTTTCAACCCAGACGCCTCGCTCATGCAGACAACTGTTATCAATACGACATTCAATCAACATCCATCTCCTCCACCCCACCACCCACCAACAACCTCTGCCTCTTCTTCGCCTTAACCTTCTGCACCGGCTGTTCCAGCCTCACCTCCTCCGCCAACGGCTCCTCCACCACATCCTGCATCCGCTCCGACGCTCTCACCCTCGGCAGCAGATGCTCATTCTCAGCCACCAGTTTCCGGTCCGCTGCCTTCGCCTTCTCCTTATTGCCAGCCATGCGCTTCTTGTAGAAGACCCTCTCCCTCTTCGCTCGGATCTCGGAGACGCGCTCCATCGCTTTGAGCGTCTGCGCGACGTGGTCGCGGTTGTAGCGGACGGGCACGTTGCGCCGCGCGGCGAAAGTGAGGGTGCTGTCGACGAGCATCTCTTTGCCGGCGGACTTGCGGAAGGCTTTGGTCCATTTAAGCTACGTCCGGCTGTCAGCCCGAGGATATCTTTGCTGGATACGTAGTGCGGAATGGTATACCTTTCGCGGGTTGCGCTTCATTTTGAACTGCAGATCATGTGAGTAGGATGTCTTGAATTTGCGAACGAGCAATCAGGGCTCACGTTCTTGTGGCACTTGCTCCTACAGAACTTGAAGACTTTGGCATCGTTTCTCACAAAGGTGATACCTATCCAACATCAACGGGTTTTCGCATGGCGGTTTGTCCGGAGCAGACCTTTGGAGGGGTAGCATGGTTGCGAGCAGAAGTAGCAAGTCTCGATCCTGGGGAGGTCAGCTAATCCTTGATACGCATCAATCTAGAATATACCTCATCTTGTTCGCGAATCGCAATGCTCTCGACTTCGATCCCACACAATAATAATCGCAAAAGTTGAGTGAGTCGGACTTTGTAGACGCTAGTGAGAGTTAAGCGAGGGACAGGGGTCCTGCGGAGTTTTTGGACTTCGCCGCCGCTGGATCGAAGGATTGTCTACATACGTCTACTATCTACACCAAGCGACGCACATTCTCGACGATAGTTCAGAGCTCGCTTACCACGCTGGAGTCCACACCTACAGAAAGTCAGAGACGAACCGGATCTTCGGCGTTGAACATGACGGCCGTGCTCGCCGTCGGGGTAGGAGTGGCCGCCGCAGCCTTCTTTGTAGGCGCTTGTTTCCCCTCTGACTCTTACTGCGCGTACTAATAGTTACAAACTAGGGTCGAGCTGGGCTGGTGGCTCTCAGAAAATACCGCGGAGGAGCAGCAGGCGCAACGGCTCTTGGGAAGGCATACTACAAGGGGGGATTTGAGCCGAAGATTAATCGCAGAGAGGCTGCGCTTATCCTCCAGCTGAGGTATTGAATCAGGGCTGTTTACCAGGGAAAGTTTTACTGATCTCGGCATCACAGCGAGCGGACGTTGACGAAGGAGAAGATTCGAAAGAACCACAGGCAGTTGATGTTGTTAAACCATCCAGACCGAGGGGGAAGTCCGTATTTGGCTACAAAAGTCAATGAAGCAAAGGAATTCTTGGAGAAGACTTGAATCGCATGAAGCATTGGTCTCCGTGTTTGGGGGCCGAAGGGTGTCAATATTAGCGAGGCGTTGGTGGTGTCATACCGTAATTTCAGGATTTACGATCCGTTCTAGGAATCGAAAGAAAACTCTCCGCTTAATGGTGTTGACTTACCTTACCGACTACACACGTCAAGCGCGATACGCGACCTCAAACTAGGGTTTGGGGGGTGTTCATCACTTCATGCATCAGCTGCTTGTAAGTTCGGCAAACGACAGGGTAATAAAGTACAGGCTCATTACCTGCTATGGCCATGATTTTGCTCTAAAACAGGAGTCCTTTAACTTGACAAAATACTTGGTCATTTTCCTAACAACCAGAGCCAAAGTTGGCTTTCCATATAAGGAAGCATGTTTGGAGCAGACGCGAAACTCAGCCCCGCGGGGTATGTTGGAACCGTACCTCGTATGCATTCTTCAGAGCTTGCTGATCAATTGTAGGTATCTGAGCGGCGGAGTTGTCAAGATCTTGGTCGGACCAGAGGCAGTGGAATTTGATGTCCATCGTGTGCTTCTTTGTGCTCGCTTCACATATTTCAGCAAAGCTCTGTCGGGACCTTGGCAAGAATCAAGTGGCAGCATAAAGTTACCTGAAGACAATGCTGATCTCTTCCGCTTTCTTCTGCAATGGCTCTACAAGGAAGGCTTAGATCACACCAAGCTACCTCCGCCTTCTGATGGCATCAAAGCAAGCATACGCCTCTATGTACTTGCTGACAAGCTTCAAATACGTCCGCCGACGGCACGATTTGGCATTTATTCATGCCCTGCATTTCTTAATGTTGTCCAGCGCGAGCTGCGAGATAGCAACTCGACCTTGACCTGCGACGAAGTGGATTTTATCTATGAGAATACTTTGGCTTCATCGCCTCTAAGACAATTTGCGGTCCATCTAAGCGCATATTCGTTCCACAAGCTGGGAATTCAAGTCGAGAATTGTCGTCAGAGCTTCGAGAATACACCTGACTTCGCGATGGATCTCTGCAGGAGGATGATAAACCCATGGACACCCTTGGAGCGGATCCAGGACCCGCGGGGCCTCCCTGATGTTTGCTCCTTCGACTACAAACCATTGGGCCGAAGTATTGAGGCTTCCTCATTCTTCCAAAATTCTCGTTTACCCTCCGACCCAGCTGCATCGGTGGCATTGGGAGGTGTATGGTCGACAACAACACCTTTTAGAGGTTTAATTCCCAATCCCGCCACGAGTGCCGCGCAGAATGAGGTATTTCAGAACATTTTTACCTTACCAGAATACAAGCGCTCTTCCCCCGAGGTAAGCAGATGTAAATACGGTATTGGCCTTGCTGCCACTGATTTGCCGTAGGAGCTGAGGCTGGCCCACTATAAGTCCTCAAAGCTGCGACATCGTTCAGTATGGCTCTGAACAGGGCGTTTTCGGCTTGAAGTAGTCCATAATCGAAGCTTTTCTTACTTCTCTACAAATCATAGTTCACCGTGTCCGGCTTGGGGTCATCAGGGATTGCCCCATTGCATCAAGGTCGATCATAGCGAACGAATGGTTCTTCGCCTACATCTCAGGTACTTTTCAAGCGAATTGAAACCCTGTTGGGGTGTCATGGGGGCGAGCGGAGTCTTCCCACCCTTTATGACCAGTCAGTGACTATGATTGATGTAAGTGTTGCCAGAAAGCATCACTTCTTTGATTCAGTAGTCAAGGGAAGACTAATTATAGGTCATAGATGTGGTGCGTCGGTCACTCAGAGACTATCGCCATGTATCAGAGAACATCGGTTAGGTCAATGCAAGATCGCCCTGGAGGGTAATCACGCTTCTGATAGCCTCTTCATGCTATTCTTACATCTTTTCTGTTTTATCTATCAGAGCACTAATCGATCTTCTGAAATCTTCCCTCTCTTCCCACATCAAAACATGGCCCCGTCCCTGAAAGATCCGCTTCGTGACCCCACCTTCTTCTCCAAGCTCCTTGGCCAGAACCTCAGCGTGAGGCACAGTAAGCATTTGGTCGACAGTGCCGTGCATAACCTGTATTCTCTCCCTTCCAACGACATTGCCCAAGGCTTTCAGTTGCTCTGGGCTCTTGTGGTGCCAACCTGCAGCCAGTGCCTGACATAGGAAGCCTTTTCTCGTGAAGCCTTCCGTGTCTTGCCTTTTGTTTAACTCCTGAGCAGCAAATCGATCGCCATTGGTTGGGAAACCGCCTTCAGCGTCGGCTTCTTCAAGCCAAGGCTTGCTGAAGAGACGAATTTTGATGTCAGTCAGCTGGACATCGATTTCTCGCGGTATACTAGTGCTATTAGGCCTGGCTTCTGGTACCCCGACCATGACTACTTACAACATGTTTATTCTATTCCTTAGATTCTCGAAATAACCCTTCAAGCGATCAGCATCAGTTGACTTTCTAGTCCTGCCTTCACACTGAGCCTTACCACTGTGTTCACTATACGTGCTGCGGTCGAGACAAGAGATAGTGATGCTATCCTATTGGGAATCATGAGCGCCTGGCGGAGCTGTCAGCTGGCGTAGTGTCTTTTTTGATTCCAAAGAAAACCATACAAGCTCCTGCGCAATCATGCCACCCATACTGACACCGATAACGTGAAGTTCTCTCTTGCCACTCCAGTCTAAGTGATTGAGAAGCTCTAGAGTATCTTCGGCTATCTGAGTGGTCGTATACCGCCCAAGAGGCTTGTCAGACTCGCCCATCCCTCGGTTGTCGAACACCAGGCATGAGTATTTCGAGCCTTGATCATGCCCGAAGTCTTTGGTCTGCCGTTGCCATCCCGTTTTGAAGGTGCCAAGGCCCATAATCCACTAAAAGCAAGATCAATGTACGGCTTGCATCATGGCGAAGAATTGGAGCGTGCTAGTAGCTTGAACAATAGAAATTAGAATGAGGAATAATGGAGATGCCAACAGAAAGTACTCTTGGTACTTTATTAAGAGAGATTTATTGCTTGGGTCTCACGAGTAGGAGATGTCAAGAAATGGCCGTACCACAAGATGCAAGGGCCCGCTGCCATGGACCTCGTACGCAATCTGACATGGACTCCTTCTTCCTTCTCCTACCAACACCTTACCTTTCTTTGCCGGCTTTAAGTCCCATATCACGGTTTTGAACTCGGGATGCTGAAGTATCTCGGCAGCCGTAAGGGGTGCCCTGGGCCTCGTCAATCTTCCATCACTTACGTTCTTCAGCGCTTCACTGACATGCTACGAATTGAAATATGGGTCACCATTAAACATGGAACGATTTTCATAAGCAAAGGCGTTCGAGGCGTTGTCACTGGGGCTCATGGCGCAGGACTAGCCAGGGTTAGGTGAAGCTTAACCGCGGCAGGCGCATTCGAAATATCTTGATGCCTACATCATAACCTACCAAGCCGTGATTACCAATTGACCACTACGCCTGCAGGTTGGACTTCCTCCACAGCTTTTGTTTCGAGCTCGCAGATGACTCACAGTCTCAGAGCTATAACGCGAATGAGTGTGCGGGATAGACTGACTGACTCGCTTGCGAATCCGTATATCCTAGCAACACATAAGCCCTAGGTATTAGCTTCAGGACCACCAACGCAAGTTTGTCTGAGGGAGTCTGGGGGACATTATATTTAAGATGGAGTCCTTCCAATCCCAGCAGAACAACAACGCGTTTGCGGCGCCCCAAATCACCAACCCTCCCTTCCATCAATACTTCGGCAACAATGACCAGGATACCTCGCCCATGATGGAGAACTTCCCCATGGGCCCGTTCTATGGTGACGAGAACGATGCTGGAAACATGGATGAGAGCAATGATGCCAAGAGGAGGAGGATCGCTCGAGTAAGGAGGCTTGTTCCTGGCTAGAGCGAGGTTCTAACACGGGTGTCGCAGGCATGTGATATGTGCCGGAAGAAGAAGATCAAGTGCGACGGGAAGATGCCAGCATGCTCACATTGCATCAATTACAAGACCGAGTGCATCTTTACACAGGTAGAGAAGAAGCGAGCGCAGCCCAAAGGGTACGAGTTCGTGAAGCTCGAGTTGGAAGCCTCAGCAGTACTAATACTCAACGTAGAGCGAAGTACATTGAGGGCTTGGAAAACCGTCTTGGGAGGATGGAATCCCTCTTGAAGCAGTCGGGACTGGTGAATGAGGAAGATTGGGGGAGGACAGATTTGGGCACGATAGAGAAGAGGCTCGCAGAGCAAAATCGTAGACAGAGCAGTCCAGGGACGCCTTCAAAGTCTCCGACCGACTCAACTAGTACAAACACTATCCCCCGTCCATCCTCAGAGTCTCAGCGTACTACCCCACAAGTACGACAGTCTACCACACCGAACATTTCTGCACCGTCGCCGAACCCCGTCAAGGATAAGGAGCAGGACAAGGAGGATGCCAAAAAGAAAGAAAAGGCGAGAGAAGAGGAGGTCGAAGCGCTCTCGGATATGATGTGCTCGCTTGTGACGAATAATTGTGGCGAAACTAGATATATTGGTGAGTTGGGCTGGGATAAACGCCGTATAAATGCTAAGCTTGTTTAGGCTCCTCTTCCGGGTTCTCTATTTTCTCGCCGAAGGGTATACAATGGGTAAACGAGAAAACTGGTGACAGCTCGTTCCAAGAGATGATCTCCTCAGCAGCCGTGGACGACAACAAGTGGGTCTACTGGAAGCCGGAGATATTTAGCGACATGTTTGTGAGGCGCACATACATGCCATTACCCCCGAGAGACGAGGCTTTGTCATTGCTGAAGGATTTTTTCGAGAATTTCAATTGCATGTTTCCGCTTTTCCATGAGCCAACCTTCATGCACCTCGTCAACAAGCATTACACGAAGGATCCGTATGAGGGCTCAGGGTGGTGGGCCAGCTTGAATGTAGCGCTCGCCATTGCGCACAGATTACGGGTCATGAGCAACATAGTACCGCAAGAAGATGACAATAAGGCTTGGGCGTTTCTGAAAAACGCAATGGGTGTCTTGACGGAGCTGACAATGCGAAATACGGATCTTCTCAGTGTCCAAGCTTTGCTAGGAATGGTAAGGTTTCAATCCCTTGTATATGCTTTGGCCATTGCTGAACGTTCATTGAAAGGCCATGTTCCTACTTGGCACGCCAAACCCTCAGCCGTCTTTCTTCCTCGTTTCTGCAGCGCTCCGGCTCTCGCATAGTATAGGCCTTCACAAGCGGGGATCCGGTTTCAACCTCAACCCGATAGAGCTCGAACAACGGAAGCGTGTCTTCTGGATTGCCTATATCTTAGACAAAGAGTAAGTGTAGGGCACTAGGTGGGTATCACGGTCACTAAAGCATCATAGCATTTGTCTTCGTTCAGGACGACCTCCCGCGCAAGACGACGACGATATGAATGTCGAGCTACCCACTGAAGATCCAAGTGACAACATTGGCAGTATCCCTCTTGCCGATGGTAAAGGCAAAGCCAATTTGTTCAGGCTTATGTGCACCTTCGCGATCATAGAAAGCAAGGTTTACAAGCAGCTATACTCCACGAAAGCTTCGAAGCAGTCTGATGGGGCTCTACTCAATACGATCGGGGAGCTTGATAAGGAGCTTGAAGACTGGAAAGACTCGATACCTCTTGACTTCCGACCAGAGAACGAGATCAAGGCGTCACATACGCCCTTGATTCTGCATATTGTAGTATTACACTTTGCGTACTACAACTGCTTGACCACTATACATCGGATGTCGGTTCATCACGGATACTGGTCGGATCGACTCTCAAATTATGCCATTCAAGGACTGAATGCAAGACCTTTAAATCCGAGGGTCTTTATGTCGGCAGCCTTGTGTGTTACAGCTGCTCGGGCTTCGATACATCTTATCAAGTACATCCCACAGGGCGACTACTCTTGCGTCTGGTCAGTCTATACTAAGCGGGCATAAGAATTTGTGTTACTAACTCATCATAGGTTGATCCTCTATTTTCCCGTGTCCTCTCTCGTCACACTTTTTGCCAACATTCTCCAGAACCCGCAAGATGCTCGCGCTCGCTCGGACGTAAGGTTAATGAACCAAGTCGTCAACTTCCTATCTATTCTCAGTGTGGTCGACGAGCAAGGTGGTAGTGGAGGCGTCAAGCGCATGTTAGGAGTATGTGCGGAATTCGAGCGCATAGCCAAAGTCGTCCTTGAAAAAAGCGACAAGGAGAACTTGCGACGGAAAAGGAAGAGCACTACTAAGGACTCGATCTCTGACACTACGGATCCGCAGATACCGCAGAAAAGAGCCGCGCCCCAAACACCAAGCCAGAGCAACATGTCTGCCCCAACCACCAATGTCTTCACACCAAACTTCTCAGGCAGCGATCTCAGCTCCCAACCCTTCAACCCCTCTCTCAACGGCTTCTCTCCTGCCCCCCTTCCCGTCAGCAGCAACGAGATGCCGCTCCCCCTCGATTTCTCGACACCTTCCGGCAGCGACTTCGCCAACATGCTCAACCCTGGCGCCGGTATCCCTCAGGATTTCGGAGAGAACGGCGACATGGAGCCGCAGTTTGGAGCCTCGATGGGTTCGCCCTTCAATACGGGAAGCTTCCAGCAACCCTTCGTCCCGCAGGACTTGTGGCAGATGCCCATGACCTTGGAATGGGACTGGGCGGATATGACGAGTATGGGCTATCCGTCGTATGATGCCAGCGGGCAGCAGCAGCAGCAGATGCCTGATGGACAAGGCTAGGCACATGAATTCGGACTGGTGACGTTGGGATGTCGATACTGTATTTTTCCACCACTCTTTAGAATTACGGTACAGTGGGTGTCCCCTGCTGCGATGCACACGGTCAGGGTGGCGTCGTATCGACATTCGGGAGCGCAATTCTGTAATGAAAACGACTTGTTAGGGCTGAAGACCCTGGATCCTTTCTTAGTCGGAGAATTTATCTGCAGCTTTCATAATCCACGGATGTATATGGTAACGATGGGTAAGGGAGCTGGGAATTCGGGCGTTTCTGTATCATAAAAGAAAGAGGCCTCGCCCCTCGTCCGTAAATACATTTCAGTCGAGCCGTTGAACTGCGACACCTTACGCCAATTTGATTTGAACTGAATCTTCGTAGCGGTTCAATGCAAAACGCATCTGCTATGAATCCATACTGCAACAGCTACTGTGAGAGTACGAGTGACGATTTGATTTTCTATTTACGTGCTTCTACGGCACCTTTGCAAGATGGACTATAGAAAATGCTTCCCAGCCCTGATGCTGCACAACATCTTCTCTCCCGTGAGCTGAGATCACTCGCTCCATGCCGAAAGATCCAGCAAGTCATCCTCCTCGACAGCCTTCCCCACACGCACACTTCCCAATGCCTCCACCGTGTCCTCGATGTAAGAAAAACGCCAAACACACCGCACTTACATCACCGGCCCCGGTACAGGCACATCCCCACCACCCAAATTCTCCCCCGGCGGCGGTGGCGGCGTACCTTTGGTATCCTTATCGAAATACTTGGTGAACTCCTTATTCTCCTCAAACGGCCGCTTGCCCAGCAGGCGGATCATATCCTCCCTGCCCAGCACCTCCTTGCTTAGCAACTCCTCCGCCACGATGCCCACCTCCCTTTTCTTCTCCGTCAGCAGGTCGCGGCACTGCTTGTACGCTTCGTCGACGATGCGGCGGACCTCGTGGTCGATGTTGCGCGCCGTTTCCTCCGAAAAGGGCTTGTGCAGCTGCTGCTGGTCTTCTTCGAAGTAGAGATAGCCGATCTTGGAGGACATGCCCCATTTCGTGACCATGGCTGTGGCCATGCGCGTTACTTTGTTGAAGTCATCACTCGCGCCACTGGTCACAGTTTCGAAATGCAGTTCCTCGCTGACTCGTCCCGCTAGCGTCATTGCCATGCGGTCCATCAGCTGGTTGACATTCATGAGGTGGACGTCGCCTTGGGGGAGGAGTTGGGCGTAGCCGAGAGCGCCTTGGCCGCGCGGGATGATGCTGACTTTCAGGAGGGGGTCGGCGTATTTGAAGAACCAGCCGCAGATGGCGTGGCCGGCTTCGTGGTAGGCGACGGTACGTTTTTCTTCCGGGTTGAGGACGGTGGATTTCTTCTCGAGGCCGCCGATGACGCGCTCGATGGCTTGTTCGAAGTGGTGCATTACAACTTTGTCGGCAGAGGTGCGGGCGGCTGGGAAACTAGTCAGTAGGTGATCGTTGGGAAGGAAGTACTTGACATACCGATAAGAGCGGCTTCGTTGACGCAGTTGGCGATGTCTGCGCCTGAAAAGCCAGGGGTGAGGGCAGAGAGGCGACCTGTCAGCCAGTCCATGTTCTCGTCTGTAACGATCTTGGCTAGGTGGACCAGGAAGATTTGTTTGCGACCCGCCATGTTTGGCTTGTCAATAGCGATGTGTCTGTCAAAGCGGCCAGGACGGAGAAGAGCCGGATCGAGGACGTCCGGCCTGTTGGTGCCGGCCATTACGACAACTTGCTCGGATGTATTGAAGCCATCCATTTCGGTCAGAATCTGATTCAGAGTACTTTCCCGCTCATCGTTGCCACCGCTGAAGCCCCCTTTACCTCGCTTTCGGCCGATGGCGTCAATTTCATCGATGAAGATGATGCAGGGGGTGTTCTTCCGAGCATTGGCGAACAGGTCTCGTACTCTTGAAGGCCCGACACCAACGAACATTTCAACGAACTCGGAGCCGCTAACGCTGAAGAACGGTACGCCAGACTCTCCTGCTGTAGCTTTTGCAAGCAACGTTTTACCAGTACCTGGCGGGCCAGACAAGATGGCACCTCGAGGTATTTTGGCTCCAAGCCGTTCATACTGTCCAGGCTCCTTCAAAAAACTGACAAACTCCATGATCTCCAGTTTTGCTTCGTCCATGCCCGCAACGTCACTGAATTTTGTCTTGACGTCTGTCTCGTGATTGAAACGTTTTGCCTTACTCTTACCAATGCCGAAGATGCCACTTTGGCCGCCGCCACCACCACCGGCTTGCCGTCTCGACAGCCAGATCAAGGCACCGAGTAGTAGTAATGTAGGAGCGAAATTGAGTGCTGCGTTCGTCCAGTTGACCTCCTTGACGTAGGCCACCGGTATTCGCTCGTTGCTGGGGATGTCTAGCTCGTTTTGTGCTTCGTCTAATCTTCGTTCGAAAGCCTCGACAGAGCCAATGCTGAAGTAATAGTGGAAGTTGCCGTGCTGAGCAGGACTTTCGGGGTACGTTCGGCTGACCGCATCTCGATGCAGATCGACTCGGACTTGATTCGCGTTGATGACGCTCAGCTTCTCGACCAGTCCCTTGTCGAAGAAGGTATTTCGGAACTCTTGCCATGTTATCTCTTTGCTGTTCTCGCCGGGCACGACGAGGCGGAACAGAAGGTATCCTACGAAGGCGGTGAGAATAATGGTACTCGTGTCCATCTTGATTTCTCCGTTAAAGCTGAGGCCGGGTGAGTCTTCTTTCTGCTTTTGCTTTTTCTTATTCTTGTTCTGGGCCTTATCCTCGCCGTCCTTACCCCCCGTCTCTCCCTCCTTCTCGTTCGCAGCCGCCTTCTCCGCTACATTCCGGATGAACTTAGTGGTTATCCTAACTAGCTTCGCTACGGTTGCAAGGTCAAGGGTTCCGGTTTTCTGAATGACCATGATCTCCCGCACTTCTGAAGGTATACCCGAGCGCTTCATCTCTTCTATGGCCTTCTCGACCAGCTTTGCCTGCGAGTCAGGCAGTCCTCGCTTCATGAGCGAGAACAGCGCGTCCAGGTCGTCTCGTTCCACTCGACTGGTCTTGAAGGTGGGGGGCGAGGATGGCTTGCCGTTGCCTTGCCCAAACGTGGGCGATGACATAGGGCTCGCATTGCTATAGAGTTGCTCGAACCCGGGTGCGGCCTTGCCGGCTTTCCTCTTCTCTCCTTCTGCTATCGAATCTCCCTCGGAGGCCTTGGCTGCATCATTGGTCTCATCCCCAGGCTTCTTCGGATCTTCATTATTAACGGTGGCGTATGTTCGTAACCTAGATCTTGATAGTCGTGATCGGTGTGATGCGGCAGCGAGAGCGTAGGAGGATCGAAGGCAGCTTGTTGTATTGTAACTTATCCCCGACAATCTTGCGAGATTGCTGGCACGTCGGAGGAGTGTGGTCATGTTAGGATCGAAGGGAGGTCAGGACAGGGCGAATTGCCCAGTAGTCAACAGACGTCGCTAACTTCGCCGCTCGATACTGCACTGTGTAGTACGCTTTCATCCAACAGTGAGTAGCAGGTTTTTGCACGGTAATGATGTTTATTGAGCCACCTCGCTGAGATGGTGACGGAGTCTACTTGCTATGGTCACTCAGGCTTACTAATCCCGCCTCCCTCCTACTTCTTGTGCTTCTGCAATAGTCGCCCGCCGTAGTAGATATCAAAATAAGTGCCTGCTTGTTAGTCTGTGTGAAATCTCAGATATACAACAGGTATTGATGCACTCCTAATTTATCTTTCACATGTCACGAAATCTTCGCAAAAAACAAGCTCCATCAGTCTTATACCTGCTTCGTCCCTCATAAATTAAGTATACATGGATATTGAATTGGGCGATCGACTTATTTCTTATAGAAAGTTGCCCTAAAGATCTTTCCGGAATGGCCTCGAGCTGCTGTTTTCTCGTTCACTGTTCCTTGCGTGTACCCTTCTTGCCATACTGGTCACTGAAGTTCCCTGGCAGATCCGAGCTCAGTCTGGGAACGAATTTGCCGACACGCTTCTGATACTCCTTGTACTCTGGGTACTTCCTAGCCGACACGAGCTCGGTAAACCAAGTGGAAGCCTGGAACAGGACGAGATACGCTATCGCTCCGATGCCGGTCCAATTATAGTACGTCTTTGTCACATAGCATGACCAAGTGTAGAGTGTAACCCAGACACCTTGCTCGGCTGCAAAATTAGGATGCCGACTCCACGACCACAGCCCGACCACATTGAATCCTCGGTCAAGGTCCTCTTGGTGGTACTTGCTCGGGTGTTTGGCGGTCTTCAGGTACTCGTGCTTTGCGCTCTGGAAGTCTAGCGGCAAATGGCCATCAGTACGAGGTATCAATACCGTGGGGACGCACTCACTCCATTGCTGTTGATCCGCCATAAACGAAAGAGCTACGAAGGCTACCATAGCGCCTGAAAAAGCCATGTCCCCAATGTCTAGCTGGTTCTCGGATCTTCTCGCTGCGAGGACCATTAGATAAGTCGGCATCGAGATTGTGAAGAGGAGAATCTGTGAGCCGCCCTGTCAGTGGTACGTTGTCGCTATACCAATACAGAACTCCTTACGCTCTGCGCTAGAGAAATGAAGAGAACATTGAAGACGACAAAAAGCGGCGGACTAATGTGCGTCCGAAGGATCTCCCATCGGTAGTCTTCGGATCCAATGGTATAGCCACCTTTGCGCCAGTAATTGAAAGTTAATCGTGTCTAATATAATCAGCATTAGGTATGGAGAGAATCCCTCGGAAGCTTACACTCCATAGTACACTAGCAACAATTAGCGCATCAAGGCGCGCCGTTGGCAGGCCTATGGCATGTGCATAGAGCACGAAATGGGCATTGTAAAGAGTGGGCAGCAGACTCCAAAAGCGGTCGACTTGAGAATAATTCCTGTTGATTTCTCCTGCGACGAAGAATATTGGAGCTAGGAATAGCGATAAGGCGAACGCAGAAACCAGAGGATTCGTCGTTATATACAAAACCTTCAGTGCTTGTAGGTTGGTGATCGATTGAAACACTTGCGGTGCGAGATCGTAGAGTTGCGGAATATATGGATATACCGTCTTGTCAAGGTTGGTGCAGTCGGGCAATGACTTGATGACTGGGAGAGACATACCGGATCGAAGCAGTAAATATTACTTGAGAGAATCGGAGAGGAGTTTGGATGCCAGACCCAAAATTGGTGACGACATCATCGATCCATCTGATGCTTGGAGAGGAGGCCGGACTTCGGCAGCGGCCCGGCGCCCTTCGCTCAACACTAAGTGGAAGGGTTATTATAGGGTTTGTATCTAGGTTTTTTACCTCAAAGTGCCATGCTTTTTCTTTGTTATCTTCGTAGGTATCATCTGGGTAACCACTACAGAAACACTATCTAACACTGCTGGCACACTATTCTCTCTACTAAGTTTAATCGGATAATTTTTAGAGTCTAGCGCGTTGTTTGTTTATATAATTATTATTGCTCTTGTTGTTATTATTCTTCTCTCTCTTTATCTATCTTTTATATTTGTATCTATCTTAATATATCTATACAATTGCTATCTTCTAGAGTAGATCTATACAAGTATATTTTTATTAAATAGTTGATTAAAAAAAATTAATAAATATATAAAAAAACAAAACTATTCGATAATGCGCAAGCAAAGCAAGCAATTAAAGAAAGATATTTTTATAAAGATCTAAATACGTTGCGATTGCAACAATAATAAAAATTTAAAAAACTATAATTATCGAATTATTTCTAGCAAACGCATCGACTATTCTTTCGAATTAGTATAATCGTTGGGTCGGGTCGAACACTTTTTTCTCAACCCGACCCATCCTCTTGGGCCCCGTAGGGTTGGGCCAGGGTCAAGGCGCGAACCTGACCCTAGGGTCGGGTTTCGTCGATTCAATGCCAAGAATTCAAGCTAACTTCGTCGAGTTAGCATTCGCTTATCTTATCTTATCTTATCTATGCGCTAATCCGATTAGGCTAGCGCAGGGTTCACGCTAATCGCATATAGTTAGCGCGTCACGTGACGTCACGCGATTAGGTGGGTCGGGTTAAACACTTGGCGATATTTATTTTTTATTAAATTGTTTAATAATAATAAAATATAAAAGATTTTTGTAATCTATAAAAATTGTAAGTTTTAATAATTTTTCAATATATATTTTTTATAATTTTAGAAAAACTACAATAGCAAATAGTCTTTTGTCGTAAATATTATAATTTTGTTCAATAAACAAAAGTTTTCTTAAGAAATATATTATTAAATATTATATATCTATAAGGTGCGAGTGCGTCTATTGTTTGTCGACGCACTAAGGTGTGAAAGACGTGAGATATGATAGGCTTTCATTACTATGCCCCAACTATATAAGATAGATAGTAGTAAGACTAATCGTTGAAGAACAACGAGAGACGAGCTTCCTCCCTATCTAATACTCGCCATGACGTGCGAGCCTGCTTCTCGCTTTCTAACTAGAAAAGAGAAGTCGTGCGATTTGGAACTTTCATAGATAGCTAAGATCACGTGCCCTGCCATACCCTAAGGCGCTAGCGCGTCGATGGCGCTATAACATTACAATATCTTTATACTTTTAGTTAAAGTATATATTAATAATTAGATTTAATATGTTAATTTTAATCTTATTTAACAATTGTAAGTTGTATATTTTTAATATTAATTTTCTTAAACATTTTAATTTAGAATTTTAAAATGATTTCTCTTCTATTAATCTCTATATTTATAACGTTTTTTTTTTGTAAAATTTGTTAATAATATTGTATTAACAAAGCAATTTTTAATAAATTTCTTGTTATAATTTATAGAATTTAAAAAGAATTTATATTTTTTAATTGCTTATAACTTTTTGAAATTTATACGTACTCTATATTGTTTAACAACGAATTTAAAAAAATTAATTTTTTTTAAATAAAACTTGTATTTTTTTAATTTAAAATATAGATTTTTTTTATTTAAATATTTTAGTACTTTGAAAATATAATTTATATAATCTTTTAAAATACTTGAGTAAATTATAATATTGTTCAAGTATATTATAACAAATTAATTTAAATATTGTTGTAATATATTATTAACTATTTCTTAATATATTGTTAAGACATTCATAAATTCGAACAATATTATTGTATATTTGTATAATTTATACTATATATAAAAAGTTGTTTTTTATGTCTTTTTTGTTTTTATTTTAATCTAATTGTATACTTTTTGTAAATTTAGTTTAATAAAGTACTTTGCTTTAAATAATCGATTTTAAAGTTCGCTAATATTAAGTAATAAATATTGATTTTTTATTATAATATTGTTTAGCTTTTAATAATTAATATATAAATAAAGAATTTTGTTCTTTTTAAGTACAAAAAGAATTAAATATTTTGTTTATAATTAAAATAATTTTATAATTTTTTTTTTGTTTTTTGTTAAGTATTCGCAAAGTATTTTTAGCTTCGTTTTAAATAAAGTATATATAAGTTTAAATGTAAATTGCTTATTTAATTCAAGTTTAATCTTGTAATTTTATAGTTAATATTTAGATAAAATTTCGATTATTTTCTTTTTCTAAAATAAATACTCTTAATTGTTGTATATTTGTAACATATACTTTAGCAATTCTTTTGTTATATTAAATAATTTAAAGCTTTTAAAAGATTCGCAATTTTCTTTATTTATTTCAACTTTATAATTTAACTAATCTTTATTAATATTTGTTAAATCGAATTTTATTAAATTATTTTTTTGCAAAAATATAAGCTTGCTACTTGCAATCAAGTTTCTATTTAATCTTTTATCTAATATTAAATATTATCAATATATAAATTAAATATAAATTGCGTAATTATATTGCGCAAATTTAAGTACTTGTATATTTTAATTAATTTCTAAATTGTATTGCTTAATTAAGATATTTCTAAAACAATATTATAAATAGTTATTTTTATTATATTAAAAATTAGTTTCTTGTACTTTACTATTATTAAATAGTTTAACAAAAGACAAATGCAATAATTAAAATAACTTAAACAATATAAGTTTAAAATACAATATATATTAGACAAAAATAATAACAAAGCAATGTTACGCTAGTACTTTCTTTGAAGATATTAGAGAGATTTATGCTTTGGAGAGATTTGTAGGCGTCTTTAGATAATGCAAGCAATCACTCGATAACAAGAGATTTGCAGTCTTGGGTCAATCGTAACAATAAGTTAGGACTTAAGATAAATTGAACACGATTCATAAAGAAGTCGCGTTCGAAAGCTATATATCTTTTCATCATTTGAGATTCAAGGTGTTCAAGGTATTTAAGGCATTGATTACCTTGATTGTCTTGATCTCGAATTCAAGATGTTCAAGGGCCAAGTCATCTTAATTATTTTGATTTTGTCGACAAACCTTCTCTTCTTAATTACTCTATGAAGAGCGATGCGCGACGAATAGTATCTATTAGCACGCGACTCGTAACATTATTTTCCCTCTTCAAGGATTTTCGTTTCGAAACCATTTATTCTTTTTTATCATGTTAGTCAAGCTATTCATTAAACAACGTCGCAATTTCGTTGTCGATCGTCGCTATAAACACGCTTTTCTCACAATGCGCCCTTGTCGAGTCTACGTTTCGTTTGGCGTATCTTGTCAAGTAAATAGAGAATATCTCAAGTGTAAGAAGTGTTATTGAAAGAATTGAAAGTGTGATTTGGCTCCTAACTATTAAGAAATGAATGAAACTATCTAGAACGTTAAAAAGCTAAATGATGAAATAACAAAGTTGCGCTTAAGGATTGCGCGAAAGACGAAACAAAGAAAACATTGATTTCGTCGTCTAAAAAATATAAATAATGCGAAGTCGAAGAATATTCTAAAGATCGAGAAGAATAAGAGAGAGGTCAAATGTATTGAAGAGACGTTCAAAGTCTTACTCGATATTATTATCGATTTTTCATTGTTTGCTCTCTTGTCTTCTAATGCTTTGTCGACTCTCATGAGCGACTTTGTCGCTAATGAAAACATCGTAGCTTGTTAGAGCACTTCTTCAAGTTCTTAAGTGACTTTCATGTGTTCTCGAAGATAAAATATTCTTTTTACTTGATAAAATATTTTTGACCTTTTTGTTGTAGAATTTTCTCAATCTTATATTGTTCTTCTTTTTGTGAGTGAAAATAAAATGTGTCTTATAAAGGCGTGATTGAATTCGCTAATTTCAACAATGAGATATAAAATACTAGAAATACTCTAACGTCCTTGGATAAGTCGAGTTCGTAATTGATTGATCTCTTGACTTTTTTAACGAGAAACGATTCGACTTTGACATAATTTAATTTCTTGCTTAACTTCCTTGTCTTAAGATTTTTCGTAAAAAGATATATTTTATTTTTCTTCTTTAGTTAAGATGTCGTTTTTCGTTTCTTATTCTAGTACTTGATCGATCTTTCTTGCATTTTCGAGATGTTGTCGTGTATCTTTTTCAATGTCGCTACTCTTTAAATAATTAATTGTGCTAATAGATGCTTTCGCTCTTTCTCGAAGAGATTGAGTTCCTTGTTATAGTTAACAAAGAATAAGGTAATCTTAGTAATATTCGAAATCTTTGCATTAAGAGTTAATTGTGTCATAGATAAAAATAATACCCAATTGCTATAAGTATTGTTGACGTAGTGTCGCAAATACTGCTTTAGACTCTAATTTATTCGCTCTATTTAATCATTTATGATCGAATGATAGACAATGAACATTCTAAGTCTTGTTCCTAACATTAATATCAATGTTTTCCAATAGTTAGACGTGAAGAGCTTGTCTTTGTCACTAGTTAGTTCTTTGAGTATATCGTGATATCGTATAAGTCGATTCAACACAATGTATTTCAATTGTTTTGCTATGAACTTTTCCTTGCATGCGATAATATGTGAATACTTGATAAGTTTGTCAATTATTATCAATATCGAATTATATTTGTCTCTAGTTGCTAGATTCGTCGACTTAGACAACTTAATAATAAAGTTTATCGTGACTTTATCTTATAACAATTTAGATAATTTCTAATATTGAATTTCGTCATAGTTCGCATGTGTATTATGTTTGTTTTGCTAACAACTAAGACATTGTTTAATGTATGTTTCGACAACTTGTCTTATCTATGAAAATTAACAATGCTAACGTAAAAGTTGAAGGATTTTGATCATTCTCGAATGTCTTTGCAAAGATTCGTCATGATGTTCTCTTATATATTTATCGATTTTGTTGATAAATATTTGAAGTTTTTCTTTTTTTATTGAAAACTCTTTTGTATTGTCTCGAAGTATTCGCAATGTAACATTTAGCTCGTACTTGTTTGCTAATAATGATTCGTTCTCGTTGATCTTAAGTACGTTGTAATTAAACGATTTCTTCGTTTTTATATGATCATTTCTTTTGCTAAGTGCGTTTGCTTTGTCGTTATTTTTGTCTAAAATATATTGTATTTTGAACTTGTATTGTTCGAGTTGTTTTGATCATCGTACTTGCCTTTTGTTAAGCTATTTAATAATAATAAAGTGCACAAAATTTTTATGATTCGTAAGAATTGTAAGTTTTAATAATTCTTCGATGTATACTTTTCATAATTTTAAGAAAACTACAATAGCGAGTAGTTTTTTGTCGTGAACATCGTAATTCTATTCGATTAACAAGAGTTTTCTCGAGAGATATGTTATTAAGTGTTATATGCCTTTATGCTCTTGATTGAAGCATGCATCGATAACTAGATTTGATGCGTCAATTTCAATTCTATTTGATAATCGTAAATTGTACATCTTTAATATTGATTTCTTCAAGCATTTTAGCTTAAGGTTCTAAAATAATTTTTCTTCTAAAAATTTCTATACTTATGGCGTATTCTTCTTCGTAAGATTCGTCAATAATATCGCATTAACGAAGTAGTCTTTGATAAACTTTTTGTTGTAATTTATAAAATCTAGAAAGAATTGCACTTTCTTGACACTAATAGATGATTTTTATTCTTTAATTGTTCGTAGCTTTTCGAGATTCATGCGTACTTCGTATCGTCTTACGACAAATTTAAGAAAGTCAACTTCTTTTTAATAAAATTCGCATTTCTTTAGTTTAAGATGTAAGTTTCTCTTATTTAGACATTCTAGTACTTTGAAAACATAACTAACATGTTCTTTCAAAATTTTTGAGTAAATTATGATGTCGTCCAAGTATGCTATGACAAATCGATTCAAATATTGTTATAATGCATCATTGATTATTTTTTGATACGTTGTCAAGGCGTTCGTAAGCTCGAACGACATTATCGTGTATTTATATAGTTCATATCGTGTGCGAAAAGCTATCTTTTACTCTTTCTCTATCTTTATCCTAATCTAGTTGTACGCTTCTCGTAGATTTAATTTGATAAAATACTTGACTTCGAATAGTCAATTCTAAAGCTCGCTAATATTGAATAGTAAGTATCAATTCTTGATCATAATATGATTTAGCTTTCGATAATCAACACATAGACGAAGAATTTCATTCTTCTTGAATACAAAGAGAATCGAGTATCTTGTCTATAATTGGGATTTTTTAATAAATTCTTTTTTTTCATTTTTTGCCAAGTATTCGCGAAGTACTTCGAGCTTCTTCTTGAATAGAGCATATATAAGTTCAAACGTGAATTGCTTGTTTAATTCAAGTTTAATTTCATAATTTCACAATTAATGTTTAGAAAAAGTCTCTATTGTTTTCTTTTCTTGAAATAGATGCTTTCAATTGTTGTATATTCGTAATACATGTTTTAGCGATTTCTTCGCTATATTAAATAATTCAAGATTCTTAAAAGATTCGTAGTTTTCTTCACTTACTTTAACTTTGTGACTCGATTAATTTTTGTCAATGCTTGTCGAATTAAATTCGATTAAATCGTTTTGTTTCAAGAATGCAAGTTCGCATTTTGCGATCGAATTTCGACTCTATCTTTTATCTATTATCGAACGTTGTCGATGCGTAGATTGAATGTGAATTGCGTGATCACATCGTTCAAATCTAAGTACTTGCGTATTTTAGTCAATTTCTAGATTGTGCTACTTTAATCAAGGCATTTTCAAAACGATATTATGAGTAATTATTTCTACTATATTAAAGATTAGTTTCTCGTGATGTTGCTAAATAGCTATTGATAGTGGTTTTGTCTCTTTGTTCACTTTTTTATTCTTGTCAAGTAATGAGTTTCCATCTACAATTATTAGATTGTATGCGTTAGACTTCTTTCGAATAGAATACTCTTTCTTCTTAACAAGAGCTCTAGTTATAAAATTACTTGTCGCATCAAAATTAATCATTGCAATGAGTCGACAATTATTGATTTTAATTGATGTGATAAAACATTGTGCGTATGCTATTGAGTTTAGTTGCTATTGTTGGACTAATATATTGCATTTCTCTAATATGTTTTTTATTAAGAAATTTGAACTTTTTCTTGCTCTTGTGTTGCGACTTTTGCTTCAAACGTCTATTTGCGCTAAGCTTTCTTTTGTTGCTAAATTGCTAACTTTAACTTTCTAGAAAATCAATTAGCTCCTTTCTTTTCTTCTAGATGAGTTCAACATAAGTCGTCGTAGCAAGTTGTTCAATTAAGTGTCGTATATCTCTTTGATTGCTTTATCTTTTGTTTAGATAAACTAACACTATTTAGTTGTTGTTCGATTTCGTCGAGAGTGTTTTCTTCTTTAGTGGCGTCGCTTTCTAGCGCTTTCTCGCATTTGTTCACGATCTAATTAATTTGTCTTTTCTCTAACGAGCTAGTTAAAGCTTCGAGGTAATTCGTGATGTTTTCTAGACATTCGTGAAAGTCTTTTCAATCATACTCTTCGTTTGAGTCGATAGTTAAGCTATAAGATTTGATAATCTTCTTGAGTGCTCGATTGACTTTCTGCGTAGATGCGAGTGCCTTGCTTGATAATGTTTTATCTAGGACTTTCTATAATTGATCTAAGTTTTTTATCAAATAGTAGTCGTCGTTCGATCTAGTCTTGAGGGTGTTCGCCTTTGCGTCGATTTGCTCCCTAATGTCGTTCTAGCTATTAAGTATTTCTCTTAACATAGCATTGATTTGTCGTGGAATTATTAAATTTCGCGATCGACAATCTCTTGCGAAATGGCCTAATTTGTCACATGAATAGCACGTTTTTGAATTTCTATTATCTTGCTTTCTTTTAAAATTCTTTTCTTTACGTCGCTAAGTAGAGTTCAATTTCATTGATGTAGACTCGCGATAATTTGAATTGTTGTACTTCTTAAAGTGGTCTTTCTTCGCATAATAATCGATCGTTGATTCAAAGAAAATTCTCGCTCTTTCATGAGACTAATTGTATCATTTTTTCATAGCTCTCTTATATAGCTTGTCGTCTACGTCGATTGCTATTTTCACTAAAGTTTAAATAATGTCGAATCTTGCGTCGTTGCGCATAAGTTCGTTCTTGACATTCTTCTTTAAGTCTCGCTTGAACATTGTCATTAGTGATGCATTGTCTCAATTGATTAAATTTGCGTATTCCTAGAATTTGGCGACGTAGTTTGCTACTAATGTTTTTTGTTGCAAATGCTAAATGACTCGTTTCGCTATTTGTTTTTCGTTAAATATTTCAAATACTCGTCGTAGTTCTTTCTTAAAGACATCGAAATTAATGAAGATTTCTTTTGAATCTTCTTCATTCTTAAGATGCTTTCGAAGATTTAACTTCAATCAATGTTGAACTCGTTTTTGAAGAAAAATAGAAATCAACAAGGTCTTTTTGTTTCCTAGAACGAGATAGAACGTAAAGTAGATTTTAATTTGCGTAATTCAATTCTTTAATCTAATTCTATCTTCATAATATTTGTTTAAAGCATTAACTTTGATTTTTGATAAAATTTCTTCTTCATTGTTGATGCTATTATCGTTATCATCGATTTTCATGAGATTTGACACGAGTTGTTTTCCTTTTGCTATAGAGTTGGCGTTTGGGGTAGAAGCGCGTTGACCTAATATAGACATCTTTAGAGTGTTCAAAGTGTTACGCTAGTACTTCCTTTGAAGATATTAAAGAGATTTATGCTTTAAAAAGATTTGTAGGCGTCTTTAGATAATGCAAGCAATCATTCGATAACAAGGAATTTGCAATCTTGAGTCAATCGTAACAATAAGTTAGGACTTAAGATAAGTTGAACACGATTTATAAGAGAATCGCGTTCGAAAGTTATATATTTTTTCATCATTTGGGGTCCAAGGTGTTCAAGGTGTTCAAGGCATTGATTATCTTGATCGCCTTGATCTCGAATTCAAGATGTTCAAAAGTCAAGTCATCTTGATCACCTTGATCTTGTTGGCAGATCTTTCCTTCCTAATTATCTTGTGAAGAGCGATGCGCGACGAATAGTATCTATTAGCACGCGACTCGTAACAAGCAAACGCACTTAACAAAAAAAAAATTATATAAAAACGAAAAAATTGTTTAATTATAATATATTTAAAATTAACAAAAACAAATTACTATTAATAAATAAGCACAAACTAAATGCTATTTTACAAATATTCAAAGACAATAAAAAAGAATTTTTAATAAAAAAAGAAAAACTTCAAATATTTATCAACAAAATCAACAAATATATAAGAGAATATTATAATAAATTATTGTAAAAGCATTTAAAAATAATCAAAATTCTTTAATTTTTACGTTAATATTGTTAATTTTGTTAAATAAGACAAATTGTTAAAATATATATTAAACAATATCTTAATTATTAATAAAACAAACATAATATATATGCGAGCTATAACAAGATTTAATATTAGAAATTATTTAAATTGTTATAAGATAAAGTTACGATAAACTATATTATTAAGTTGCTTAAATTAACAAATTTAGCAATTAAAAACAAATTAAATTCGATACTAATAATAATTAATAAATTTATCAAGTATTTATATGTTATTGCATGCAAGAAAAAGTTTATAGTAAAATAATTAAAATATATTGTATTAAATTAACTTATATAATATTATAATATATTTAAAAAATTAATTAGTAACAAAGACATACTTTTTACGTTTAATTATTAAAATACATTTTTATTAATATTAAAAACAAAACTTAGAATATCTATTATTTATTATTTAATTATAAATAATTAAATAAAGCAAACAAATTAAAGTTTAAAACAATATTTAAAACATTACGTTAACAATACTTATAACAATTAAATATTACTTTTATTTATAATTTAATTAACACTAAATCCAAAGATTTCGAATATTACTAAAATAACTTTATTTTTCGTTAATTATAATAAAGAATTTAATCTCTTCGAAAAAAGCGAAAGCATCTATTAGCTCAATCAATTATTAAGAGAATAATAATATTAAAAAAGATACACAATAACATCTTAAAAATGCAAAAAAAGTTCATCAAGTATTAAAACAAAAAACAAAAAACGACATTTTAACTAAAAATATATATATATATATATATATCTCTTTTTACAAAGAATCTTAAGATAAGAAAGTTAAATAAAAAATTAAATTATATCAAAATTAAATTGTTTTTTGTTAAAAAGACAAATTAATTAATTAATTACAAACTTAATTTACTTAAAAACGTTAAAGTATTTTTAGTATTTTATATTTTATTGTTAAAATTAGCAAAATTTAACTACGTTTTTATAAAACACATTTTATTTTTATTTATAAAAAGAAAAACAATATAAGATTAAAAAAATTCTACAATAGAAAGATCAAAAATATCTTATTAAGTAAAAAAAATTATTTTATCTCAAAAAATACATAAAAATCAAAGAAAAATCTTAATCGTTATTAAGATTTTTTAAGAAAATTTTATTAAAATTAAACAAAAAGACAATAGTTTAATTTTAATTAATCAAAAGTTAAAATTGTTCGAACGATATATTAAACAATAATTCGAAATTTTTTGCAACAAACTTAGTAAAAAGCGCTTTATTTATCTTTAAATTGTCGATATTAAATTGTCGATATTTTTTTATTTTATTAGAATTATTTTATTAGAATTATTTTATTAGAATTATTTTATTAGAATTATTTTATTAGAATTATTTTATTAGAATTATTTTATTAGAATTATTTTATTAGAATTATTTTATTAGAATTATTTTATTAGAAT